>Ga0209210_1001237_pt1 | contig 22123 bp, 14 predicted proteins | sample RifGroA1_FD_183991 | JGI IMG/M metagenome (GOLD analysis project Ga0209210, IMG submission 183991) | Contaminated groundwater microbial communities from Rifle, Colorado, USA - Rifle Groundwater A1 (SPAdes) (version 2) | ecosystem: Environmental > Aquatic > Deep subsurface > Groundwater >...
TTTACCGAGCAACAGCAAACTCTTTCTGAAGAACTCAAAAAGCAAATCGCGCGAGAATTTGAAGATGCGGTTACCGAAGTACTCATTGCAAAGACGATTCGCGCCGTAGAAGAATTCGGCGTGAACACCGTCGTCGTTGGGGGCGGCGTTTCGGCCAATACACACATCCGTCTTCGCCTCACCGAAGCTTTGGCGGAGGCGGGAGTGAAACTGCTCTTGTGTCCCGTAGAATACTCCACTGACAATGCCGTGATGATTGCTCTTGCAGGTTACTTCCATGCGCTCAAAAAAGAATTCGCCGAGCCCGATACCTTACGAGCAAGCGGTAATTTATTGTTAGCATAAATACTCATTTTACTGCTAAAATCTCGTGATGGAGTCTTCAAAAGCCCCGGAAATTTTCCTTAAGCCCTACGACCCAGAAAACCGCGAGCCGGAGATCTTGGCGTTATGGGAAAAGGGCGACTACGCAAACCCCGATACCTGTGTTGCGAAAGGCATCACAAAACCGGACGCCGAACCCTACTCCATCATTCTGCCGCCGCCTAATGTCACAGGCACACTCCACATGGGTCATGCCGCCATGCTCGCGGTGGAAGACATTCTCATTCGCTATCACCGCATGCGCGGATTCAAAACGCTCTGGCTTCCCGGCACAGACTCCGCAGCCATAGCGACACAATCAAAGGTGGAGACCGACCTTTACAAAAAAGAGAAAAAGACACGACACGACATCGGCCGTGAAGAACTATTGAAGCGCATCGAGGTTTTTACCGAAGAAAGCAAGGCGACTATCATCAATCAATTAAAAAAGATGGGGGCCTCTCTCGATTGGAGTCGTTATGCATACACGATGGATGAAAAGCGATACCAAGCCGTCATGGAAGCATTCGTGCGCATGTACGACGCGGGACTCATCGAGCGAGGCAATCGCATAGTCAACTGGGATCCGAAATTACAAACGACTGTTTCCGACGATGAAATCGAATACGTGGAACAAACGGACCCGTTCTATTATTTGCAATATGGACCGTTCGTAATAGGCACCGTGCGTCCCGAAACGAAATTCGGCGACAAGTATGTAGTGATGCATCCGGATGATGAGCGCTACAAGGAGTATAAGCACAAACAGACAATCGAGCTTGAATGGATAAACGGGCCAGTTACGGCGACAATAATCAAGGACGACGGTATCGATATGTCGTTCGGCTCGGGTGCCATGACCATTACACCCGCTCACGATTCGCACGATTTCGAGTTAGCGAGAAAACATAACTTAGACTTCGAGAAGGTCATAGATGAGCGCGGTATTTTGCTCGACATCGCCGGTGAGTTTTCGGGACAACATATCAAAAAAGCACGCTCGCTTATCATCGAGAAATTGCAAAAGAAAGGCCTGGTAGCAAGGGTGGACGAAAAATACGTACACAACGTAGCTATTAACAGCCGTGGAGGCGGCATCATAGAACCGCAGATAAAGCGGCAGTGGTTTGTCATGGTAAACAAACCGTTCAAAAGCCCTAGAGGAGAAATGACACTCAAGGGGTGGATGAAGAAAGTGGTCGAAGACAAAGAGACAGAGATCATGCCCGAGAGATTCGAGAAAATATATTACCACTGGATAGACAACCTGCGCGACTGGTGCATTTCACGACAGATATGGTTTGGACACAGGATTCCCGCGTGGACGCGGGAATCCTCGCGGAACAATGCGGAACAGACGCCGAATAATGCGGAAATATATGTCGGAACTAAGCCGCCAAAAGGAGAAGGATGGAAACAAGATCCTGATGTGTTGGATACGTGGTTTTCTTCCGGATTGTGGACGTTTTCGACTCTCGGCTGGCCTCAAGAAACGACAGATCTGAAGACTTATCATCCCACATCTGTATTGGAGACCGGCTATGACATTATCTTCTTCTGGGTTGCACGAATGATACTAATGTCGGGATTTTTCTTAGGTGAAGTTCCTTTCCGTCGAGTGTACCTCCACGGGCTTGTGCGCGACGCGAAGGGGCGGAAGATGTCTAAGTCGCTCGGGAACATTATCGATCCATTGGAAATGATAGAAAAGTATGGGGCGGATGCGACGCGCCTTTCCCTCATCATTGGTGCGGCGCCGGGAAACGACATCAAACTCTCTGAAGACCGTGTGCGCGGGTACAAACATTTTGCAAATAAAATTTGGAACATCGCCCGCTTTGTCTTGGAAAACACCGACGGTCCAGTGAGGTCTGACCTCACTGGATCTGACGAGAAGTTGCTTGAAGAAGCAAGGGCGATTGCGAGAGAGGTGTCTGAACACCTGGATGTGTTCCGGCTCGACCTTGCGGCTGATGCTGTCTATCACTATGTGTGGCATCGCTTCGCGGATGAGATACTTGAAGAATCAAAGGAAATCATCCGCGCAGACGACGGTCGCCCTTCGAGTACCTCTCATTCGAGTCCGAGCGATGCTCGTCCCTCAGAGTCGAGGACAGGGCAAGCCGCCGCATCCCGCCGTTATACTCTATACGTTATACTTTATACTTCCCTGAAGCTCCTCCACCCCTTCATGCCGTTCGTCACGGAAGCAATATGGAGAGAGCTCCCTACGCTTAAAACATCCGAGGATTTTAATGGCGTGAAGAAAGAAACAGACCTTCTCATGGTCGCTTCTTGGCCAACCGGTAAAACGAACTAAAAGACATATTCATGAGTGAGTCCACTACACTTCTTATAGCAACTGCAGGGGGTGTATTCCCTGCGCTGGCATGGCTTTGGTTTTGGCTACGCGAGGATGCAAAGCATCCGGAACCGCGGCGTATCATCGCGCTCGCCTTTCTTGTGGGAATGGTCACCGTCGGCGTTGTTATTCCTATACAGCAGGCCGTCGCCGTTTTTCTAACAAGTACGACAATTGTGTTCATCGCATGGTCCGTTATCGAAGAAATAATGAAATATGTTGCTGCGCGCATTACCGTCTTGCGAAGCCGCGAAAATGACGAACCGATAGACTCTGTCATGTATATGGTCGCAGTCGCGCTCGGCTTTGCCGCCGCCGAGAATGCACTGTTTCTTCTTTCGCCACTTTCCGGACAAGGCATCCTGGAAACATTAATGACGGGGAATCTCCGCTTCGTAGGCGCAATGCTTCTTCATGTCTTATCTTCGGCGGTTATCGGTGTTGCGCTTGCGCTATCTTTTTACAAGTCTAGACGCTCGAAGCGTCTCTATGCGCTCTATGGAGTTATCCTCGCTTCCCTTTTGCACGGTCTCTTTAACTTCCTTATACTCAATACGGCAGAGGAGTATCTTTTGCGAACCTTCGGACTTGTGTGGCTCGGTCTTATCGTGCTTCTAGCCGTGTTAGAATACATTAAACGTATTCATCCCGTTGTAGTACGTCATTTTTCAAAATAACTTATGACCAAAAAGAAATCCTTTTTCTCGCGACTTGTCGGCAACGATGATCCGTATGAAAACTACTTCGACGACCCGAGTGCCACGAAAGCTATTTTTGAAGGCGAGGGTGCGGAACGGCATGCGCACATATTACCGCGCCATGAGAACTCCGGAGTAGAAGATGAACCGTCGGGAGAACTTGCGGTAGACGTATACCAAACTCCGGACGCTATTGTCGTAAAAGCCCTCATTGCAGGCGTACAGCCAAATTCCATTGATATTTCCCTTACCCGTGAAATGCTCACCATAAGTGGCTCGCGACAAGATGAACGCGAAGTCGATGAAGAACATTACTTCCAACGTGAGCTTTATTGGGGTTCGTTCTCTCGTACCGTTCTTCTGCCCGAGGAGGTGGATGTGGATAGCGCGGAAGCAAGCGAACGCCACGGTATCCTTGTGATACGACTCCCGAAGATAAACAAGAAAAAAGAGACCAAGCTCAAGGTTAGGAGCCGTTAGAGTAGCTATCCACAACCGAAATTATTCGGAGCTTAGTGTTTTCTCACTTTGTCATGAACGTGCCGTATTCTCCGCATTGTTAAGTGTTAGCAAAGTAACTGTGGGGGATTTTAGAGATTCAAACGATAGATATCGAACGAATTTTCTCCTTCGAACAGGTCGGAGGGGTTCGGGAGATAGACACGCGGCCGCATGATCTCCGCCGTTGCGTCGTTTAAAAGACGGTGAAAAATAACAAACTCTTCTTTGCTGTTCCTGAAGTCAATAATATATCGACGCATCTGGGAAGCGCCGTCGACATTTCTTCTCTTCTTGCATTCATGGACAATGAAGCGCCTGACGGGCTTCCCGAACTGCTCTTTCACCGTGTAATAGTTGAAAATCGCTTGAAGCATAAAAAGTGCTTTCCCTTCTCGTAAATTGCTAAAAGAATCGACGAACTTGTGATCTACGATATCCACAGCCGCTCCATCAATCTTTGAACGTACGACCAAGTCTGAGACGGCCTTTATGGGAAGCGTTAGCCCTTCCACCTTCGCGACCGCTTTAACTTCGACGCCAAGAACGTCGTGCCTCGGGGGTCGAGCGAGATAGAAGTTGATAGCCCGCAAGTATTCTCGCTCCATAGCATGGCGCTTTTTCTTTTTTGCAAGACGAGACTTAGCTTTTCCAAAATTAATCTCGAAATCGGGCACGTCTCGTAGATATTCAAGCCCGAGCTCTATTGCTCCTTCTTTACCTATTCCACCATAGAAATGTTGGAGCGCTACATGTCCTGTTCGTCCAACTATCCCTGTTGGGCTCGAAGGCGTGTCATACACCCCTTCAACGTAACGTTTGTACCAAGCGAGCGGATTCCTCAAAAACGACATCAAAGACGAGTGGCTCCAATGCTTGATGGGCGGCTTCATAGAGCAAATATAGCATCACTTGACTAAAGTTAATCCAGTGGGGTAATTTCCTCTTTGCCACCAGGAGGTAAGGAGGATATCAAATGTTAACGAAGTACATCGATATGCTTTTCGACTGACTGGACTCTCCTCCGACCGTTATATTTTGGGCAAAACTAACAAACAACTATTTGTTACTCCCTTCTTTGAGGTCTTCCTGCAAAAGAATGCTGTCGGGGTTTCGCGGCCCATGCTTTAGCTGTTCTGCTTTATCGGCAATCTTGAGCGCCTCTTCTCTACTCACGAACCGTCCTGCGCTAGTCATAAAGCCAAACTCACTATTTTTTTCTGTCATAATCGCTCCAGGATATTTTTCATTCATCAAATTCCATGCATCGCTATGCAAATGCCCCATAAATGTATCTCCTCTGTACTTGATGGCCGCTACGGTAATACGCTCTATCGGTTCCGTCGGCTCTTTTCCTTCACTGCTTTCTCCACTCTCTAGACTCATACTAAACTCATATCGTAATAATAGTACCGCCCTTTTGCGCTGTTTAATAGCTACGCAACTGCTTGGCTCTGTCATGGAACCTGATGCGTTCCAATGCTTTCGCCTCGATTTGGCGAATACGTTCACGGGTAACGCCGAATTCGCGCCCTACCTCCTCCAAAGTGTAGCAAATACCCTCACCTGTTAAACCATTCCTCATTTCCAGTATTTTTCGCTCTTTTGGAGAAAGTTCATCCAAAATGCCTTCCATCTGCTCGCCCAAAATACGGCGTGATGCGTCCTGATCGGGACTTGCGATCGCATCGTCCGCAATAAAGCTCCCCAACGTTGAGCGTTCGTCATCATCCTCGCCGACTGGCGACTCCAATGACACGGTGTCTTGATTGATCTTCTGTATGGTGTAAATCTTTTCCACTTCAATGCCCATCTCTGCGGCAATTTCTTCAGGAAGAGGATCGCGACCCAAATGTTGGCTTAACTCGCGCACTTTCTGCTTATACTTCGCAATAGTCTCCACCATGTGAACGGGAATGCGGATGGTGCGCGACTGATCGGCCAAAGCGCGGGTAATGGCTTGACGTATCCACCACGTCGCATAGGTAGAGAACTTATAACCCTTTGTGTGGTCAAACTTGTCCACTGCCTTAAAAAGCCCCAGATTTCCTTCCTGGATTAGATCCAGAAGCGTGAGGTCAGGCGAACGGTTGACGTACTTTTTTGCGATAGAAACAACAAGACGCAGGTTGGAGCGGGCTAAGATACTGCGTGCTTCTTCGTCGCTTTCTAAGATACGCTTCGCCAACTCTCTCTCTTGAGAGGCATTCAAGAGAGGATACTGACCTATCTCGCGCAAATACATTTGCACGGAATCAAAACCTGCATCCGCCCGCCGATGTTGAAGTTTCTTCTTTTCTAATACCGTGTCGGCAGACGTGTCCTCAAGCATGCCGCCGCCTTCTAAAATATCAATTCCTGCGGTATTAAACCGCTCGTACATCTCTTCAAGCAAGAGCACATTGTCTTCTATAGTCGGGAACTCACGAAGTATCTCGTCGTACGTGACATATCCGCGCTCGCGACCAAGCGTAATCAAAGCTTCCACCTTCGTGTCTTGTTTACCGCGTCCACCCTTCGCCCTCTTACCGCGCGTTACAGGACGGAGTTTCCTATGCTTCTTTTTCTTTGCAGATTTCTTTTTACGAGCAGGTTTAATCTTTTTTTTCAAAGTAGATTTTTTGGCCTTTACGGCACGTTTAATTTTCTTCACTGTTTTCCGTGAAGTCCTCTTCTTTGCCTTTTTCTTGTTTTTTTTAACCATAAGTCGAAACAACGCTGCAAAAGATCCCTCCTCCTTCCTTCTTTAAGGACAAGGGTAGAATTAAAAAAGCTTCACTTTTCCACCTATTTTCACCATTAAAGGATGCGGAGAAGCGAAGTCGCTTACTTTACACTGGCTCGTGGAGTTGTGCAATACGTGCTGTCAACAGTTTACACACAGACATATACACAGCCACATCCCTCTCGTTCCCCGTCGTTTCGGCATTTTTGAGGGCGGCCGTCGCTTCTCTGAGGTCCGTCGAAAGACGTTCACGTGAAATAACATGGAGAAGCGACTCGACTTCCCGCTTGAGTGTCGTGTTCTTACCATACATACTCTCTGCTCGAAAACGGAGAGACTCTTTCTCGTCTTCAGAAAGTGTTCCAAGAATACTAAACGCCTCATCTCCGAGCGCTTCAGATAAATCCTTCGCGAACTTGTTTATATCCACGATTGGTTTCGCGAGCGACTGCTGCCAGAGAAAGATAGCGTATGCTTGCTTCGCTCGTCCATGTTCCGCCGGCTGTCGGACGAAAGAAGGTTGTGCATTGCGAGAATCTTCTGCACGCGCCGAAGCATCGAGGGTTTGAACATTTCGCGCAATGGGAACTTTCGCGAGCGCTTCGGAAACAGCACTTTCGGAAACACTCAAGCGCCCCGCAATTTCTCGTAGATAGCTCTCCCGCGCAATAGGGCTCGAAACATCCGATAGGAATGGCAAAACGACCGACTCCACCGAGCGCCGAAAATTATCTTTACCCTTCGCATGTTTCTCCAGTACATCAAGAAGAAACGTGATTATGTCTTTTGCTTCACGAATAGCGCCATTCCAGGAATCCGCACCTTTCTTTTGTATGAGATCCGCAGGATCAAGGCCGTCGGGAGCTTCAGCTACCTTGACGTTGAAGCCGGATTGTAGAGCCGTGCGTGCGGCACGTGCCGCAGCTTTGAACCCTGCCTCGTCTGGGTCAAGTGCGATGACGAGATTATCCGCCATACGTCGAATAAGCGCGGCATGTTCAGTGGTAAACGCCGTTCCAGACGCCGCGACTGTATTCGCCCAACCGGCCTGATTTGAAGCCAATAAATCCATTTGCCCCTCCACCAAGATAGCGCAATTATGCTTACGCATCGCCTGTTTTGCCCTATCGAATCCATAGAGGATCCGTGATTTCCGAAACAGCGGAGTCTCTGGGCTATTCAAATATTTAGGCGCATCGGGATGAGCTTCCGCACCAAAGATGCGTCCGGAAAATCCTACGATGCGTCCGGCACTGTCGGCAATCGGAAACATAATACGATTGCGAAACTTATCGATAAGACCCTTGTCTCCTTTCCCTGGCTGGGCAAGCTTCGCAACACCCGCATCCACCATCTCCTTGTCCGTAAACGTTCTATCGCGAAGATATTCCGAACATTCGCCCCAAGCACTCCCCGCAAAGCCAAGACGGAATGTTCGTATGGTCTCGTTATTGATACCGCGCTCTTTCAAATATTTCTTGGCCGGCTCATTCAAATGCGATGCATAAAAAATCGTCGCTGTCTCCAAAAGTTCAAAGAGTCGGTTACTCTCATCCTTTTTTTCTCTTCCACCCGCACCGTAGCGCTCGTACACTATTTCTACTCCAGCTTTCTGCGCAAGTATCTTGAGAGCACCTTTGAAATCCAGTCCTTCTATTTGTTCCACGAATGAAAAAATATCGCCACCGACATCGCACCCAAAACAATGGTAAGTACCTCGATCTGGTGAGACAAAGAACGACGGCGTGCGCTCAGCGTGGAACGGACACCTTGCGCGAAAGTTTGCGCCATTCCTCTCGAGCTTCACGTACTGACTTACAACATCAACGACAGAAAGTTTATCTTTGATTTTCTGAACAGTATCTCCTGCCATTCCTACATTATGCACTCTCGCGTAAACCAATGCATTACGACACCGCAGGGAAATAAACTACCGCACAGCCAAGCTGTCGCGGTATTTTATTTTGAGAACCACTCGGTTCTCAACGTTCGCCTGATTCCCGCAGCCAAGCTGTCGGGGAATTCTGCGCATGGATTAACCCTACGGGTCGGGAATGCCCTCTGCGCGCCTGCCTGCGCCGACCTGTCTGCGTGCACCGCACAGGAAGAGGATTCGGCAGGCAGGTAAACGCGAGTGCTTATTGGTTTCGAACTCCTCGGCTCGAAAATACGAAAGCAAGCTTTCGGGACTCTCGCTCTACGTCGCTCGTAAACCAATTGGTTTCGAACTCCTCGGCTCGAAAATGCGAAAGCAAGCTTTCGGGACTCTCGCTCTACGTCGCTCGTAAAAAACGTCGCCTTTGGAGGCGATGTGTGGCGGATGTGCAAACGAGGGTTATTCCCTTTTCCCCTCTTCCATGGATGCCGTGTCCGCAAATTCTCGCTCCATCTCTTTTATCATTTCATGCTTCTTGCTTCCGGGGAATCCTGTACCGGCTGGTATCAAGCGGCCAACGATGACATTCTCTTTGAGGCCGACAAGGCGATCCACTGCTCCGGAAACCGCTGCTTCTGCGAGCTTTCTCGGTGTGTTCTGGAAGGAGATAGAGGATAGGAATGAAGCGCGCGTTAGGGATACTTCCGTGATACCAAGAAGTAGCTGTTTTGCTTTTGCGCTCTCACCCGATGCTTCTTTCTGTGTCGCGTTGATTCGATCGTATTCAAAGTCAGAGATTATCTCACCGGCGGAAACGCCCGTATCACCCGAATGTGTAACGGAAACACGACTGAACATCTGCTTAACAATTATTTCCAAGTGCTTTCGCGCTGTGGTAACACCTTGAAGCTCGTAGATACGCGTTATCTCGTTGATGATATACTCCTGAGCACGTTCTTTTCCAGAGAACAAGAAAAGCTCTTCCAGGTTCGCCGAGCCGTCTGTCAAAAAATCACCTTTTTCTACATGAGCACCTTCCTTCACGAGAATGGCACGCAGAGGACTCACACTATATTCGGTTTCTTTTTTTACAGCCTTTGCAGTCTTACCTTCTGAAATGACGTCGGGCAAGACTCGGATTATAGTTTCCGTGCCTTCTCTAACTACTTCAGAAATGGTTCCTGAAACACGTGACAAGGTCGCTGGCGCTTTTGGAGTGCGACTTTCAAACACCTCTTCGACTCGAGGAAGACCCATTGTGATGTCACCGCCGACAGTCGCGACACCTCCCGAGTGGAAGGTACGCATAGTGAGCTGAGTGCCTGGCTCACCGATAGCCTGCGCCGCAATGACACCTACGGCCTCTCCTACGTCAACCATCTCCCATGTTGTCATATCTACGCCATAACACTGCTGACACACTCCACGCGCAACCCTGCACGTCATGGGAGAGCGCACAATAACCTCCTTCACGTCGGAACTTTCTACCACATTCGCGGCATCGTGCATAATGAGTGTCCCACGCTTTAGAGCCCCGGATGACAAATTCACTCCTTCGGCTAGAACTCGTCCAACAATACGTTCTGAGAAACTGCCACCGATGTTCTCTTTACCAGGTCGTAGTATAAGAACCCCCTCCTTAGTACCGCAATCACCCTCTAAAACAACGACATCGTGCGCTACGTCAAAAAGACGACGTGTAAGATACCCTGCGCGCGCGGTGTTCAGAGCAGTATCTGCCAAACCTTTTCGCGCACCGTGAGTCGAGATGAAATATTCTACCGGCGTCAATCCTTCTTTAAGAGACGAGGTGATAGGAAACTCGATTATTTCTCCACGTGGGTTCGTGATGAGGCCTTTCATGCCTGCCATCTGGTGAAGTTGTACGACGCTACCACGCGCACCGGAAGAAATCATGTCATGCACTGGACCATGCGTGTCGAGAGACCCTACTACATGCTTCCGCAATTCGTTAGAGAGTTTGCTCCATATTTCAATAGTCATGCGCCGACGCTCGGCCTCTGTTAAGAGTCCGTTTGCAAAGTTTTCTTCCTCTTTCGCAGCAGCTACCCGCCCTGCGTGTACAAGTTCTTCCTTGATCTTCGGCGTCACGACGTCGGAAAGTGACCATGTTATGCCGGCGTGTGTCGCATAACGAAATCCGAACGCCTTTATCTTGTCGAGTATTTTCGGAATACCGTCTAGCTTATAGTGCGATACGAGCTCATGAACCAAATCACCCATGCGCTTGTTCGTTACCTCTTCATTGACGAATGGAAAGTCAGACGGCAAAACAGAGTTGAAAAGAAGCCGACCGACGGTTGTCTCGAAGACCTTACCTTCGAACGCACTGTACTTCTTGCTATCGCCCGGAAGTATCTTTACTTTCGCGCGCAAATCAAGTGCGTCGAAATCGTGCGCGGTTATAGCTGCGTTCGTGGAAGGAAACGCATCCCCCTCGCCTTTGACGCCCTCCATTGCCCTCGTCATCCAGTAACAGCCAAGAACGATGTCGAGGAGTTTCGAGGCGACAACTACGTCACCGCTTCCAGGCTTCAAGATATTCTTGTTCGCCGACATGATGCGTGCCGCCTCAAGCTGAGCCGCTTCCGAGAGTGGCACATGTACAGCCATCGCGTCGCCGTCGAAGTCGGCATTGTAGGCAGGGCAAACAAGTGGGTGCACTTGAATGGCATTGCCTTCAATAAGTACCGGGCGAAACGCCTGAATGGACTGGCGATGAAGCGTCGGTGCACGGTTCAAAAGCACATACTTGTTCTGTATCGCATCTTCAAGGATAGGCCACACTTCTGGCGCTTCGTCCTCTATTAGGCGTCCGGCTCCACGGATGTTATATGCGAGTTCGCGTGACAAGAGTCCCTGAATAACAAATGGTCGGAAAAGTTCCAAGACCATGTGTTTCGGGAGACCGCACTCGTCGAGCGCAAGATCTGGTCCAACAACGATGACTGATCGGCCGGAATAATCCACACGTTTACCAAGAAGGTTTTGTCGCAGATAGCCATGCTTGCCCTTGAGATAATCGGCAAGTGACTTTAGTGCCCGACGTCTTCCGCCCAAAATTCCCAACACACCGCTCCCGCGCCGCATGGAATTATCGAGGAGTGCGTCTACCGCTTCCTGCAAAATACGTTTTTCGTTCCGCAAAATAACCTCCGGAGCATGAATCGCTTGAAGACGCTTAAGTCGGTTGTTGCGGTTGATAACGCGACGATAGAGGTCATTCAAATCCGAGGATGCATGACGTCCACCTTCAAGCGCCACCATAGGACGAAGCGCGGGCGGTACGACCGGAAGTCGTGTAAGAAACATCCACTCGGGTCGCACACCTGCGCGCTGGAGTGATTCCGCAAGCGCCAAACGTTTCCGGATCTTGTCGCGAGCTGCAACACCCGCTTTTTCATACTCTTCTTTCAAACGCTTGATGAATGCGTCGACATCGATGCGCTTCAAAATATTATATAGAGCTTCTGCACCTATAGCCGCACGGAACATCGCACCGTATTTAACAGCATAAAGATGGTACGCTGCTTCGTCTAGAACTACTCCTTCCTGAATAGAATCTATTTCGCGTTTCGCTTTCTGCGCCTTCTCTTTAAGTTCAGTTTTTACTTCCGCACTTGCTGCCAATTTGGTTTTTTGCTGGAGTTCTTGTTCAAGCTCCTTCAAAAGCCGTGCGCGCTCCTCTTCTTGTACTGATGTCACGATGTGCCCTGCAAAGTAAACGACCTTCTCAACTTCTGCGGCGGAAAGACCGAGCAGTAAGGCAATGCGTGAAGGTATGCCGCGCAAGAACCATATGTGTGAGACGGGAGTCGCGAGGTCGATGTGTCCCATTCGCTCGCGACGAACGACCGCGCGCGTGATCTCAACTCCACATTTTTCACAGATGATGCCCCGAAAACGGATGCCGCGGTACTTACCGCAGTAACATTCATAGTCTTTTTCAGGACCAAAAACTCGCTCGTCGAAAAGACCGTTTTTCTCCGGTCTCTGCGTGCGATAATTTATGGTCTCTGGTTTTGTTATCTCACCCCAGCTCCACTCTAAAACACGCTCGGGACTTGCGAGTCGCATAGCGACTGCTTCGAAATCTTGTGGGATGGTGTCTTTCTTCTTCATAATTGGCTTTCCTTAGTTTCTGGCCTCTCGTCTTGAGTCGCCCCCAATAAATTCGATGTCGATTCCCAATCCACGTAAGTGACGAACAAGCACGTTGAAAGTCGCCGGCGTGTATGACTCTTCAATACGTCTACCTGAAACGATGGCGTCGAATGCGGCGCTTCTTCCCAGAATGTCGTCTGATTTGATAGTGAGTATTTCACGCAAGCTGTGTGCCGCGCCGTAGCCTAAGAATGCCCACACTTCCATTTCTCCTACGCGCTGGCCGCCGTTCTGTGCCTTACCGCCCAAAGGCTGTTGAGTCGTCAAAGAATATGGTCCGATGGAACGCATGTGTATTTTGTCCTCCACCATGTGATGTAGTTTGAGCATGTACATCATGCCGACAGAAACTGGTTGAGCGAATGCCTCTCCTGTCCTACCGTCGAAAAGGATGCGTTTCCCCGATTCTGCAACACCTGCTTTTTTAAGTTCTTCACGTATCTCTTCTTCTGTGGCACTGGAAAATGAAGGGACAATTGCCTGATACCCTAGCGTCTCTGCCGCAAGTCCCAAATGTAGTTCAAGTATCTGCCCTAGGTTCATGCGCGACGGCACGCCTAACGGGGTCAAGATAATATCCACGGGGTTCCCGTTGTCATCAAAGGGCATGTCCTCTTCAGGAAGAACACGAGAGATAACGCCTTTGTTACCGTGTCGGCCGGCGAGCTTGTCACCGACAGAGATCGTGCGCAATTGCGCGACCTCTACATGCACACGAGAGATAACACCGCTTTCAAGTTGATCGCCGTTCTCACGAGAAAAGATTTTGACGCCGACAACGCGACCGCGCTTTCCACCTTCCATCCGGAGTGATGTGTCTTTCACGTCTTTCGCTTTCTCTCCAAAAATCGCGTGAAGAAGACGCTCTTCCGGGGTCAACTGTGTTTCTCCTTTCGGCGTCACTTTCCCTACGAGAATGTCTCCGGAGCGCACTTCTGCACCAATACGGACTACTCCGTCTTCATCTAGATTGCGAAGTTTAAACTCACTGACGTTCGGAATGTCGTGCGTTGTCACTTCGGGCCCCAGTTTCGTGTCACGCACCACACAAACAAACTCCTCCATGTGGATGGAGGTGAATCGTGCATCTTTTGCAAGACGTTCAGAGATTACTATGGCATCTTCGAAGTTTGCGCCAAACCACGGCAAGAACGCGACACGAACATTCTGTCCTATCGCAAGCTGTCCACCGACCGACGTGGAAGCGTCAGCAAGGACTGATCCTTTTTTCACGTGCTCGCCTGGAGATACAGCCGGACGCTGATGAAATGTTGTAAATCCATTCGTGCGAGAGAAATTCACGAGTATATATTCTTTTGTCTTTCCGCTCTGATTTTTGACCACTATCTTCTGCGCGTCAGCATAAATAATCTCACCCGCTTCTTCCGCTAAAACGAGGCGACCGGAATCCCGAGCAGCCACTGATTCAACGCCGGTTGCAACAAGGGGTGCCTCCGGAGTAATAAGAGGTACTGCTTGCTTCTGCATGTTTGAGCCCATCAAGGCGCGGTTCGCGTCATCGTTCTCAACAAAAGGAATGAGAGATGTCGCCACAGAGAATGGTTGATTCGTTGCAACCTCCATGAAATCCACGTTTTCACGCTTCACGAGCATCGGCTTACCTCCTTTACGCACTTCGACAAAGTCTTCGGAAATGCGACCCTTATCATCACGGGGTACCGCGGCATGCCCGATAGCAAACTTCTCCTCTTCAAGAGCGTTCATGTACTCAATTTTGTCCTTGATAACGCCTTTTTCCACTTTCGCATAAGGCGCTTCCAAGATTCCGAATTCGTTCGGTCGCGCGTAGAGTGACATGTGCAAAACAAGGCCGATGTTCTTCCCTTCCGGTGTGTGAATGGGGCAAACGCGACCGTAGTGAGAAGAGTGTACGTCGCGCACTTCAAGCCCCGCTCGTTCGGATGTCAAACCTCCGCGACCTAGAGTTGAAAGCGTACGCAAGTGTTCTATCTCATCCAAAATGTTGTACTGCTGCATTAGCTGAGACAGCTGGTCTGTTGTGAAAAATTCGCGGACAGCGGCCTGGAATGGTCGAGGATTAATGAACTGAACCGGTAGTGTCGTCTCTGCATCCACCATCGCCATTCTGTCTTGGATATTGCGCTTCATGCGCGAAAGTCCTATGCGCATTCTCTGCTCCAAAAGCTCCCCTACAAATCGAACACGCCGGAAACCTAGGTGGTCTATGTCATCCGGTCCCGCGGAAGGGTCCGCATTAAGTTCAGCAATATGCGTCACAATGCGAGCAATGTCCTCAAGCGACAACGTTGCGCGCGCAAGGTCTTTCTCACCGTCGGGAAGGCCAAAGCGTCTGTTGAAATGAAATCTTCCAACACGAGAGAAGTCGTAACGTTCGGCAGATAGAATCGCCTGCACGTGTGTACGGGCACTTTCCGGGGTCGCAATATCGCCATCGCGAAGCCGTCGGTATATCTCGACATGTGCCTCCTGCGACGTTTTTGCATTATCATGTTCAAGCGTCGTTACGATTGCGTCGTGAGCGACGCCCTTGAACCGCCCTAGCATTTCTTTATCGGTTGCAAGACCCAGAGCACGCAGAAGTGACGTGACTGGGAAACGTCGCTTGCGATCAATTTTTACATATATGCCGCCATCCGGATCGGATTCTATTTCTATCCACACGCCGCGGGCAGGAATAATCTTCGCCGCAAAGTAGCCCTTACCTTTATATGGAACAGCCTCAAAAAAAACACCATATGAGCGTGCAAGTTGTGGCACAATGATGCGTTCAACGCCGTTGATAATAAACGTGCCGTGCGGAGTCATCCACGGAAAATCTGCGAGAAATATCTCCTGCTCCTTTTCAGAGCCGGTTGTTTTGTTCTTAAGTTTAACTACCATCGAAAGCGGCGCCTCATACGTGCGCATCATTTTCTTCGCGTAGTATTCGTCCCAACGCAATTCACTGAACGTGAACTTGACTAGTTTCAGTTCGAACTTCTTTCCGGAATGATCGCTTATGGGAGAGAACTCCTTGAAAACGCGCTCAGCACCTCCTTTCACAAATTCTTGAAAGGAAGCGCGCTGACTTTCAACCAGATTCGGGAGCTTCACCAACGGCTCTCGGAATTTCCCGAAATATTTTTGCGGTCGTGCGTGTGTTTTTGCCATTTTTACAACAAGATAACTGTACGGTCCGCCCTCTGGCGGATCGTAGACACTGCACTTATTAAGTTTTTTGCATCAAAAGCACTTTTTAGATGCTCCGCCAGGTAAAAAACCAGGCATCTCCTCACTCATCTCTTCACTAAAAGCGCAACCGCAACTCATTCAAAGCTTTAAGCAAATACCGCGAGAGTGTATCACTCCTCGCCTTCCTGTCAAGCTTGACAGGCACCCGTTATCTACGTTTAACGCTGATCTTCCAACTTTCAATGTCGGCATGATTGCCCGATAAGAGCACCTTCGGGACCCTATACTTCTTCCCTTTCCATGTGAGTACCTCCGGTCGCGTATAAGTTACCGGACTCGCTACACGCGAGGCTTCAAGTGATTCGGCTTTCCCCAAGACCCCCGGCACGAAGCGAGACACTGCATCTATCAATGTTACCGCCGGAAGTTCACCGCCGGTCAAAACATATGGGCCAACAGAAACTTTCTTCGCTTTTAGAATTTTCTGTACCCGTGCGTCCACACCCTCGTAGCGACCGCAAATAAGAACAATGGCTTTCTTGCGTGCTAGTTGTTTTGCCATTCGCTCGTCGAACTGTACTCCATCGGTCGCAAAGAATATCTTTGTTGCTCCCTTCTTCCCCCGAAGAGCTTTTTCAACGGCCTTCAATATTGCCGTTGGCTCCAACACCATGCCGGGCCCACCGCCATAGGGTCGTTGGTCCACTCGCTTATGCTTAGTGACTACGAAATCTTTCGGATCATAAAATGAGACGCATATCTTCGGCTTCTCATTTTTCTTCGGCTTGCCTGACTTCCCTTGTGCACGACCAAGTATCGAACTTGAAAGATACGGTTCGATGGACTCTGGAAACAGGGTGATGATGTGAAAGTGAATCATGCTCAAATTTATAGCTTGTGGCCTATGACACGCAATAAATGGCAAAAACCCACGAGCAATCCTCCAGCGGACTACAAGCTGTCAGCTATTCTGATTTGAGATCCGCTATGACGTCCTCCACTGAGCGATCAGGAACATGCGTACGCTCACTTCCTTCGGGTTCTTCTATTTTGAGATTGACGCGGGCTTCATTCTTCATGCCGACAACGCGCAAAATGGTACGGATGGCTTTCGCTGTCTGGCCCGAACGTCCAATTACCTTCCCCATATCATCCTTATTGACAGAGAGTGTGAGGAGTACGCCCATCTCGTCCACCGTGCGGTTAATCTTGACGTCATCGGGATTATCAACCAATGCCTTCACGACATACTCAAGAAATATTTGGTCTTTTTCCATAGGTCAGAATAATCTGCGATCAGCAGGTAATGCTAAGTAGTAATACGGATAGGATACGGCATGTTCACGTAGGCGTCAAAACGCTTTTCGATTACTCTGTCTTTTCTGCGGATTCTGGCTCGGATTTAGTCTCTTCCGCCGGTGCTTCTTCCGATGTCGTCTCTTTTGCCGGCGCTTCGGGGGTAGCCTCCTCTTTCTCTTCAGTCGCAGGATCCTCGGCCGCAACACCAACCTCCTCCTTTGACGCTTCCACCGGAGCGAGCTTTGGCGGCGATTTCTTCGGAAGCACGTTTATCTTCTTGCCTTCCGTAATCCCCGCAGAAATTAGCATGTTATGTACTGTGCCAGACGCCTTTGCGCCAACAGAGAGCCAGTACTTAATACGCTCGGCGTTCAGGCTGCGCTCTTTCGTCTTCGGGTTGTACACACCGACTTTCTCAACGAAATTCCCTGCCTTGGGACTTCGAGCGTGCTCAATCACTACAATACGAAAAGTGGGCATGTTTATCCGCCCCGTCCTTTGCATTCTTATTTTCAGCATACCCGGTAGTATAAATTTCGGCTAAGAATCATTTCTAAAAGTAATAGATTTCGCTTTCCCATCTCCCTTCTGGCGTAAGTGCCTCCGCTGAGAGTCCGTTTCCTTACGGTTAGCCAAAATTAGACTAACCGGGCAGGTGTCGCGGCACTATACCCCATGAGATAGATTTTCGATCGAAAGTACTGTTGAATCAAAAGGACTTGTCTTTATACTCACGGAGTTTTATCTCACGGGGTATACCACTCGACACCCTAGAAAACAATCTTTTCTACTTCGCCACCCTCTCAGCTTCCTCGAGCTTTACCGACAACAACTTTGATACTCCGCTTGCATCCATGGTGACACCATAGAGTTCGCTCGCTACAGCCATGGTCGCACGGTTGTGCGTGATGACGATAAGCTGACTTTTGGCTGCGAGTTCACGAACCATATCGGCATAGCGTCGGCTATTTGCCTCATCAAGTGCAGCATCGGTCTCATCCAATATCAGGAACGGCGGTGGATTCACCTGCGTCATAGAAAAAATAAGTGCGATAGAGGTAAGTGCGCGCTCACCGCCGGATAGAGCCTCGAGCCCTCGAATCTTTTTTCGCGGAAGCGAGACGGATATATTGAGCCCAGCATATAACTCTTCTTCTTCAGGTATATCTTCGTCATCTTCATCTCCCACAAAATTTGTATCACGCCTGCCGCGACGCGGCTCTTCCACAAAAAGTTTCGCATGCCCACCGCCGAAAAGTTTCTCAAAAAAACCCGTTAGCGCCGTGTTGATATGCTTCAACCCGTCATGAAACCGCACGTCTATTGTTTTTTCCAACTCCGCAATGATGTCTTTGAGCGAGCCGGCGGATTTTTCTAAATCGACAAGTTCCCGTGCAAGAAATTCATCGCGCTCTTTTGTTTGTGTGAATTCCTTTACTATCGCTTCACCGCTCCCGATGCCTGATTCCTCTATCTTTATTTTCAAACGCTCTATCTCACGCCGGCGCTTCTCCTGCACATTACGCTCCTCCGAAAGCGCGCCCTCAGGAATTGGCGCCCCTTCCCACGAACGCATTGAAACACCGATAAGAGCAACCCCTTCTCGCACCTCTTCCTCAAAACGCCGACGCGAATCGGCAAGTGTTCCACGTGCCGTTCTCAATGAACTCAACTTCCCCTGGGCCTCGCGCACCAATGATTCGAGTGAAACGAGATCACGCTCTGCCGTGAAGCTCGCCTCGCGCGCCCCCGCGATTTTCCGGCGCAGATTCTCAAGTTCTTCTGCAAGTGCCTCTTCTTCTTTCTGTACTCGCTCAAGAGATACGGAGAGTGCGACGACTTGTCGTCGCACCTCTTCATTCGTATCCGGCGCTGAACCCGATAAACCCTCAATAAACGACACTATCTGCTTGCGGATGTCGGCGAGTTTGCGCTTGATGCTTCCCACATCATCCTCACGCTCAAGCTCGGCAATCGCTCCATCCAGTTCGCGCACGAATCCCCGCACATGCGGAACCGGTATGATCGCCTCCACTGTAATGTTATTTGCCTCAAGAGCTCCTTCTGCGCGGCCAAGTTCGCGCGTAAGCCGTTCACTCTCGCGCCGCGCTTCTTGTATCTTCGTCTCACGTTCGGACAACTTCGTCTGCAATTCGGAAAGTACCAATCCCCCTGCGTCTCCACGTTTGTTACGCGTCTCTCCAACGTTCGCCATCAACTTCTTGAGTTCCACTTCGTGTTCGTGAGCCTCTCCAGAAAGTCGCGCATCTTCCTGCGTGAGCCATGCATGTTCGCGCGCAAGATAATCGAAAAGCTTTTCTGTAAGCTCTTCTTTGAGTTCGCGCGTTTTCTCTATCTTCTCTACTTGTCCGCGCAAGAAACGCAGATGAGGTGCGAGCTCCCGTCGGAGTGATTGCGTTTTTTCAATATTAATGGCGGTCTCAGTAAGCTTCCGCTCACTCTCCGCTTTTTTGTGCTGATAGAGCTTCAGACCAAGCGCATCTTCCACCATCTCCCGCCTCTCCTTCGGTGATGCATTCAATATACGATCCGCCTCTCCCTGGGAAATGATTTGGTATCCTGAACCGCCGATATTTGCGCCTGCCAAAAGTCGTATGACATCCTTAAGACGCACCTGTGTTCCATTCAAAAGGTATTCGTTCTGTCCATCGCGATAAACGATGCGTTCAACAGCGACTTCTTTGAAGTCGAGATCAAGCAGTCGGCTCGAGTTATCAAACAAGACTTTCACGGCAGCGCGATTCATACGAGGCAAAGAGGGAGATCCACCCCAGATGAGATCTTCGCCTCGCTTCGAGCGCATGGATTTCATAGATTGTTCACCGAGGACAAAACGGAATGCTTCAGCCACATTCGATTTTCCGCTCCCGTTCGGCCCCACTATGGAAGCGATGGCAGAGCCAAACCGGAGTTCCGTTTTCTTCCCGAACGACTTAAATCCCGTGAGCTCGATTGATTTTAGATACATTACGAACAGCTTACAGCTTACGGCTTTCACCTGCCAGTGGACGGGTGCGCACAAACTCTGACAAAATACTGTTACAATATACAGAGGTCACTTTATGTACATATGTTCACTTATTGACCTATACAATGGCTCATAGAAGACCAGCAACTGAAACGCTGACATTGCTAAAGGTTGCAGCGCGAATATTTACTGGCTCCATACATTCACCTTCAGGCGTGGTATACGCCATTCTGAACGCTACAGATAAAGAAGAAACAATTTCTAATCGCGAAAAAATGAAAAGAAAGCTGCAGACGATGCGACGACAAGGTTATCTATCCAAGGATGGCGAACATTATGCGCTTTCGAAAATCGGTCTACATACGCTTGAGAAAGAGAGTTTGTGGACACTCTCCATCCCTACGCCGAAAAAGCATGATGGATTTTGGCGTCTTCTAGTCTTTGATATACCGAAAGAAAAATCGCGCGTCCGTATAATCTTCGTACGACATTTACAAAATCTGGGTTTGCAATTTTATCAGCGATCCGTGTGGATATATCCATACTCTTTTGAAAGAGAGGTGAGGCAAGTGGCAAAAGAGTACGGACTATTGCCGCACATATCATTCATCACTGCAACGCAAATAGACAAGAAAGCCGAGCTTTGTAAAAAATTTCGAGTCTAATAGAAAATCCAAAAAACAGTAGGTCAGTTTATGAACATATGTTCATAAACTGACGTGGGGTATCATGAGAGAAATGTCGACATGCCACCATGCTTTGGTAGAGAGGGCATCTTTTGCTGCAGTTTATTTTCGCAGAGGCTATTACCATCCTTTGGCGGCGAGGGCTTTTTCGGCGGCAGCTTGTTCTGCCTCCTGCTTGGAATGCCCTTCACCAGTCGCGATTTTCTCTTGGCCGACGTATGCACCGACAACAAACCGCTTGTCGTGATCTGGACCAGACTGGTCTAACAGTTGATAGTCTGGCGTTTTACCGGATTTCTCCTGTGCCAACTCTTGAAAACGACTCTTTGCATCTTGCCAGAGACGCTTCGCGACCACTTCATCCGTTTTGTGAAAAAGCTGGTCTCCGATGAAGTTCTTAGCCGCCTCATAGCCCGAGTCAAGATAGATGGCACCTATAAGAGCCTCAAATGCATTCGCGAGAATTATTTGCCGCGCCCGACCAGTGTCTTTTGATTCTCCGCGTGAAAGGAGAAGAAAATCGTTCATGCCCATGTTCTTCGCGGCTTCTGAAATACTCACAGTATTGACGAGAGCAGCACGGTACGCCGTGAGATCCCCTTCAGGATTTTCCGGATATTTTGCGTATAAGAACTCCGTCACAACAAGCTCCAAGACAGCATCTCCCAGAAACTCTAATCGTTCGTTGTGTTCAGTTCCTCGTCCAGAGCGCGCGGGAGTGCGATTCTCATTAAGATACGAACGGTGAGTAAACGCCTGTTCAAGCAGACCCTTGTCAGTAAATATGTATCCTATCTTCGATTCGAAAACAGCAAAGTCAAACATACACCTATTACTTCCGTATTTTTTGAGCAAGTAAATTAATTGCCCGCGTCACCACCGGCAAAATGTCGTCATAAAAATTAAGATCTCCCACAGCGGCAAGCGGAAACCATTGCGCATCATCCAACCCGCCAGCCCTCTTAAGCATTATGTCCTGAAAATCTGACGACGCGAGGTAGTATGTCGCGTGTCGGCGCTTCTTCCCTCCCGACTCGCTGTCGTTCGCGATATATTCATTCTCACCAAGCATCTCATCAATCGACACGTCGAGCCCCATCTCTTCTTTTGCTTTTCGCTTGACACCATCCTCCTGTGATTCTTCTTCTTGGAGACGACCCTTGGAAAGGGTCCAATGCCCGAAAATGTCGTGCACAAGCGCCAAATACACTTCACCCTTCTCACGAGCATACACAACAGCACCGACGAGCTCTTCAACCGGCATTTTG
>Ga0209210_1001239_pt1 | contig 22063 bp, 25 predicted proteins | sample RifGroA1_FD_183991 | JGI IMG/M metagenome (GOLD analysis project Ga0209210, IMG submission 183991) | Contaminated groundwater microbial communities from Rifle, Colorado, USA - Rifle Groundwater A1 (SPAdes) (version 2) | ecosystem: Environmental > Aquatic > Deep subsurface > Groundwater >...
TCTATGAAATATCCGGTGCGTTTCTTTTTATTTTTATTCCTCTCATTTCTCGCCGCACTTCTAGCAAGCATCGTGTTATTTTGAATCCTGCAGTCGAACCGGCATAATTATGTGGAAGTATTCTTCTTTTTTACCAAAGTGAAAGACGCCCGGCTGTAGAGAACCATTTGATTCCAACATGAGCGTTTCTTCTTCTGAGGCGTTCAAAATGTCGATTAAAAACCGGTAGTTAAATGCCGTATCGAGATCTTCGCCCGTTTTTTTAACCGAGAGCGCTGTTTTATTTTCACCGGTTTGAGGAGCATTAGCAGACACGGTTAAATCGTTTCCTTTTATAGACATTTTAATTATATTTGCTGATTCACGCGCAAATATTGAAGCAAGTTTAACGGCCTTTAAAAATTCTAGTCGGTCAATCTCAATCGTCGTTTGTGCACTTCTAGGGATAATTTTATGATAATCAGGGAAAGATCCCTCAATGAGGCGTGTAACAATAGACTCTGTTTTTTTTGAGGCTGATAGTTTTTTTTCTTCTGGATAAAAACGAAGTTCTAACGACTCCTGAGCCTCCTCTAACAACGAACCGAAAGCTCTCACTGCTTTTACCGGAACAATAATATCTTCCTTCCATTCGGTAGTAACCTGCTTTTTTTGATACACTGAAAGGCGAAACCCATCGGTGGTAACAATAGTAAGACCCGCATCACTATTTGAAAATAAAACACCAGTTAATACTGCTCGTGCCACGTCAGAAGATACTGAAAATTCTATTTTCCTAATAATATCTTTCAGTTCTTCCCCTGTTAGTTTTAAAAAAATACTTTTCCCTGTTGTTTCTTCGTAGGGAAACATCTCTTCAGGTGCTGTTTTTAATATCGTTTCGGATTTTTCCCCTTTAACTACCACACCTTTTTTATCCGTTTTTATGATTAATTTTTCTCCGGAAAACAATGAAACAAGAGATTGTGTCGTCTTTGCCGGAAGAAGTACGGTTCCTTCCTCTTCTATTTTTCCAGGAATTTGTATAGTTGTTGTAGCTTCTAAATCGGTTGCACGAAGTATAATTTGCCGTTTTGATGCTTGAAGAAAAAAATTATTTACTACGGAAACAGCACTGGTTTTTGAGGGAAGAAATTTACTTCCTTGGGTAAGTGCGTTAGATAAGTTTTCTTGTAAAACAACTATATTCATATTAGTAGCAGTAGTAGTAGGAGTTGCGGATAAGTGTACAAATTTTATATTTAGCTGTCAAGGGTACTGTCTAAGTATGAAATCAAGAGGGGAAAACAAAGGTAAGTAAAAGTGGATAATAATGTGGATAAGTTGTTCAATTTGGTGGATAAGTAGATAACGAGCTTGTTATTCTATCCCCATATAAGATGTCTTACTTGAGAAAGATCTTCACGTATATGCTCTTTTTTCGGCAGAAGAGAAGTTATTTTTTCTACGCCATGCATAATAGTGGTATGATCTCTACCCCCCAACAATTTTCCTATTTCAGTAAAAGAAATACCCATTTCATGCCTCAATAAATACATAAGAAGTTGTCTTGGTTCAGTAAATTGTTTTTTCCTACTTTTTCCCGTGATATATTCTGGTTTTAAATCAAAATGGACCGCAAATAATTCTATTATTTTATCTGGACGAACATTTTTTTCCAAAGGCTTTCCACCACGGGCGCGGGAAAGAATATGGGAAACTGCTTCGTAAGGAAGCGTTCCTTTTCTTTCTTCAGTACTATATCTCAGCAAAGCTCCTTCAATTGCTCGGACGTCTTCAATATTCGCTGCAAGTGATTTTGCCGCGTCTATAGGAATACTAATGCCGCGTGACTGAGCTTTAATGAGGAGTATTGCGGTTCTCAGCTCAAAGTTTGGCGGTGTTATGTCAATAATAAGCCCACCTTCAAAACGAGAACGGAGGCGCGTCTCAAGCTCCTTTATTGCAGAAGGCGGTTTATCAGAAGTTAATACCACCTGGCTGCCTGAGTTTAAAATACTATTAAACGTATGAAAAAATTCAGTTTGTACCGATTCTTTTCCGGCGATAAATTGAACATCATCTACCATAAATAATTGTGCGTTGCGGTATTTGCGTTTAAAAATGCCCGAGGTTCGTGTGCGGATTGCCTCAATAATTTCATTGGTGAACTCTTCACCCGTACAGTAAATTACCTGTGTTTGCGGGTTTTTTAAGAGCACCTCACGCCCAATAGCCTGCATAAGATGTGTTTTACCGACGCCCGTTATCCCCCATAAAAATAAAGGGTTATATGCTTGGCCTAATTTAGTTGAAACGGCTTGGGACGCAGCATGTGCCATTTGATTGCTGTCAGAAACCGCAAAACTTTCAAATGTATAGTTTGGATTTAATCCAGCATTTCTTATGACGTTTTCATGCGAAATTACTGATTCAAACAAAGGACCCGGAGACTCAGCTTGCCGTGGTTGATGTGGGGAGACGTTAAAAAGAAGACTTACCGGTTGTTGAATTCGCTCTTCAAGCATGCGTTTGATCAGCGTGAGGTAGCGAGTTTTAAGCATGGTGGCGTCATTTAGGTTTGGACAGTGAATAATAAACGACCCTTGTTTGTCGCCAGAAGTAGAGAGTCGGGTGTTTTTGAAAAAAGATATAAATTGACCGCGACTTACTTCAAGTTCTATTTCTCCTAATACTGAATTCCACAAACCGTCAACATCCATATTTTATATGTAGATAATACTGGGGATAACACACGCACATAATACAAAAGTTATCCACAAATAGCAAGAGTGAGATCTCTATTGTTTTACGGTATAATGAATATATGAAACCAAAAAAAGAGAAAATAAATCATGATGAGCTCTTTGCATGGGAGGCACCGACGCGACCGTTTAAAAAAAGAGATCGCACTTTTTTTCAAACCGTTATTTCGCTCGCGTTTCTTCTCGTCGTCATATCTCTCTTTTTAAGAGAGTGGTTATTAATAGGTTCGATACTGGCCATTGTTTTTTTAAGCTATGTCCTTGCCGCAGTTCCACCGCCGGTAATGTCTAATAAAATAACCACAAAAGGTATTTGGGTGGGAGATACTTTTTTTAAGTTTTCTGAAATACTCCAATATTGGTTTGAAAAACAACTCGAAAATACCGTGTTAGTGTTGCTGACCCAGTTTGGGACTGAGGTTAATGTGGTTATCCCCACCGATAAAAAAGAAGAAATTGACACTGTTCTTCGTGACAGGCTTGTTTTTCGTGAAAAACCCCTCAAGAATTTTATCGAAAAGATCGGCGACTGGCTTAGAAAAAGCGTTCCTCTTGAGGAAACCTCACATTCTCAAAACACAAAGCACACGTCATAACAGGCGTCCGGCTGGTATAATATAATTGCACGCGCTTATAGCTTAACTGGATAGAGCAGGGGCTTGCGGAGCCTCAGATCCCAGTTCAACTCTGGGTAAGCGCACAAAAAAACAGATTGCGCCGCGCCCGCCAGACGCTTCCCGCCATAAGCGAGAAGGCGAACACAAACAAAGGAGGACGAATAATTTGACATGCCTACCCTAATAAAGAATGTTTATGCTTGCTCGCTTACCTCTAATGTGGAAATTCCGGTAGGCTGTGAGCTTCAAACTGACTGCTCTTGTCGATTTCAATATGGAAGAACAGTATCTTTTGAAAAGTGGAGCGCAGCATCGTCCGAATCTAATCAACCATCTATAGGCGTAGCAGTAATTGTTGCCGCAGCAATTACTGTGATACTGACAATTTGGTTTGTTAAAAGAATTCGGCATCGGAAAGTTAATTGATGCCAGAGTGCTGAAATTGGCAGACAGGCACGCTTCAGGAGCGTGTGCTCGTAAGAGCGTGGAGGTTCAAATCCTCTCTCTGGCACACTCGTGAGTACTTTAATTTACAACGCTCACAATCTATGATAGGATTTTTATATGGATAATCAAACAGGAGAAGTAGTTGGTAAAGGACCAGATCTTGAAGGGTCTAGACAAAAGCCATATGATTTAGATACGGCAATAAAAATACTTGATGGTGACCCAAATATCCCTCTTGAACCAAGCAAAACATTTACAGACCATGAGGCTGCGTACCATTTTTTACTTGAAGCAGTCGATAAACTTTCAAAAACAGCGAGTTCGGACGCTAAACTATCAGAAGATGAGTGTGTGCGTACAAGAGAGCCTCAAAAATTAGCAGCTTTGTTTAATAATGAACTTACTAATCAATCTCGTCAAAACGGCTCTGCTCAAGAAAATCCGCTCGAAGACCCAACACAAAAAGCGAAATATAGAAGATGGGCATTTGGACTGGAAACAGCTTTTCACGGAAGCGCTTATAACACGGTAGTGAGACACCAAGCCTCTGGAGATTTAACAGAAGAAGTTTTAACAGAAGTTCGTCAACAACGGCACGTTGCCGGGCTATTTGGAGCAGTGTTTAATACACTAACGCCATGAGTTTACAAACCCTTCCAACTCATTTTACCTCATAGAGCGAAAATACTCAGACACGGATTCTAGCGCGTGATAGGCGATGAGAAGACTTATAAACACCGCTATAAAAAAACCTGCAAACATCTTCAGTCTCTGCTTAATGTCAAAGGCAAATTGACGCTCGGCTAACAAAATAGCGATAATAAGCGCAAACACAAACATAATTCTATATTCCATTGGTATTTGCATATATTTATCAGTCTAGCAAAACACTCGTCGATTTACTATGTGACCGCCGGTATCCATTTGATTCTCTTATCCTTTTTAAACCAAGTCAGCTGCCTTCGAGCATATGAATGTTCATTAAACTTCCATTTTTGAACTACCGCTTCTTTTGTTTCTTTTCCTTCAAAGTATGGTTGCCATTCTTTGTAGCCGATGGTGTAAAGTCCAGGCGAATCCCAACCATATCCCATTTTCAAAACGTTTTTAATCTCATCAATAATTCCTTGCTCTACTCGTTTTTCAACCCGTTCATCAATTCGTTTGAATAATTCTTCTCGCTGTATATTAAGTCCTATAAAATTTACATTGTTAGTTATTTGTCTTGAGTTGTTTAGTCCTGTAGTTTGAGGTTGTAATTTTTTATACTCTTCTATTTCTATGGCTCTGACGAGGCGGCGGGGATTATTTTTGTCAGAATGATTCATAGATTGAAGCTTTTGGGGATTTAGTGAATGTAGGGTTTTTTGTAATTGACTTGTTGAACAATCTTCAAGTTTTTTCCGCAGATTTTGGTTAGGCGGGATTCCTTCCGTATCAATCCCTCCAACGAGTGCCTTGATGTAAAATCCCGTTCCGCCAACAACAATGGGTAGTTTTCCTCGAGACCAGATATCATTTATGACAATTCGAGCAAGTCGTGCGTATTCTGCCGCGGAGAATCGTTGGTCAGGAGTAATAACGTCATAAAGCCACAAGGGAACGTTGTTAACTAAATAATAACCGACAGAATAGTTTTTATCAGCAATTCCGAGCTCTGTATTTAGTATTTGGTATTTAGTATTTTGAGGAAGATCTTTTCCTGTTCCTATGTCTAAATATTTATAAATTTGCCGGCTGTCGGCCGAAACAAGCTCGCCATTTTTTTCCTTTGCCAATTTAAGTGCGTACTCTGTTTTTCCGGTTGCTGTTGGTCCACAGACGACAAGAAGAGAGTTGCTCATAATGGTATTGTAAAAAGCATTATCTATTAAAATAGCATTTTAACATGATAGCGAATTCATAAACCAAACGAGTCATAGATAAAACTTGACTTTTTGGATAAAAGACCTATAATATCATCTCTTATGGAGATAGTAACATTAACAAATGATCAGGCACTTGCACTAGATGCAAACTACAGAGGTAATTGTCTGCTTGTAATAAAAGGCAATCTTGATGATTCTATAGAATTCTATGAAGAGGCCGCAAGAATAGATCCACAAAACCCGACATTTCAAAGAATCCTAGTTAGGACGACAGCAATAAGAAAAAGAGCTGTTGCAGACGGCATTGAGGACTTAACGGTCAAATTTGGTGTTGCTACAAACCCTGCAGGGGAATCAGCAAGTTTATATTCCTTTAAAGGAATTGGTGAAGAAACTGGAGAAACTGGAAGGACATATATTGTTGGAGAATCTGATGGTAGTCTGTTCGTCGAGGAGTTTGACGAGCAAAACGGGTTCAGTAGTGTCCCAGGGGACATGAGAGGAATATTTCTTCGCATAATCTAACTGCTTTTCAACAAGTTCGGTTTATTTATCAAATCTTCCAAAATCTGCCAGCGCTTTTTCTTGATCGGGTGGGGAACATTGTCTACCAATTTCTGATGTGCTTGTGTGAGTGGACGATCAGAATAGCGGGAAACGTATGCTTTTGAAAATCCGACGCGCTTTACTAAATCAACCGTGTTTTCAAACTCCTCATCTGTTTCGCCGCAGAAGCCGACGATAATATCGGTCGAAAGGGAAACGTTTTTTACCCGCGACCTGATCCGGTCAACCAAATTCATATATTCTTCACGCGTATACCACCGGTTCATTCGTTTGAGTACATTATTATCACCCGACTGAATGGGTAAGTGTATATGTCTAGTTATGTTTGGGTTTTGAGCAATTGTCTCAATAAGCTCATCAGAAAAATCCCAAGGATTAGATGAGATAAAATCAACTTTTTCAAATCCGATTCGCGCAACACGTTCAAGGAGAGCGGGAAAGAGGGTAGGGATGCGGAATCTTCCCAGATGTTTTACAAATACGGGGCGGGGTAAACCGGCAGGTTGTTGTGAAAGACCAAGTTCTCGAGAGAGTTTCTTCTTATTGGTCCGATTAAAAAATGACGATTCGAGGTCGCGGTGGGTTTGAATATTATCTGAACCCATCAAAAGATCGGATCCGTACGAGTTAACATTCTGTCCAATCAGCGTAACGCCCGTGTAGTGATGTAGTTTCAAGTGGTGGCATTCAGCAATAACTTCGTCAAACGGGCGGCTTACCTCGCGGCCGCGGGTATAGGGAACCACACAAAACGTACAGTAATTATTACATCCGTTTGAGATGGGGATCCATGCATGTTGTTCATCAGTTCGTAGCGGAGCAAAGTCAAACCCCACTTCTTCAATGGGCAAAAATTCATCAGCGGCCGGCATGCGCTTTCTTAACGTCTCAATCATCTTTCCTGATTTGTCCCGTACTGCCATGCCAATCATGCATCCGGTGACGACGATCTTCGGTTTCGGATTCCGCTTTCTCAGATTGTTTACCAATCCGTACACGCGATTTTCGGCAGACTTTCTGATCATGCACGTGTTAATCACGATATGTTCAGCCTCTTCAATTGTTTGTGCCTGTTTCATACCGCGATTTTCCAAAGCCGCTGCAACGCGTTCACTGTCAGCCTTGTTCGCTTGGCACCCGAATGTTTGAATAAAGTATTTCATGAAGATATTGTATCAGAAGCTATAATTTCTATATAATTCAAAATTATTGAAGTTGTGTATGAATGTCGGTATTGTAGACGTTAAATTTACCGGTACTCATTACCCGATAATTTGCTTTATTAATACCTTTAAGTCGAAAGCCGGTTCCTTAAATACTCGTTCAACGTCTTTATCAGTCACTGATTTGCCCTTTACTGCCAATCTAACCGGTGGTTTTTCTGCTGTCGTTTTTGATATCTTATTCAACATTTCTTCTTTTTTTAGAGCAGGTCTCATATTTCTTACTTCTCTAACCGTTTCGGTCAATGAATTATCCTCGCGTGAACTATCTTGTAATGGTTCGCTTTTTTGATATTTTGTTGGGCCATAATATTTTAATACCACTGAACCATTTACTTCTTTATTGTGTTTATATGCTCTATTAGTGGCATTAGAAAAGGCGTTTTCTCTTTCGTGGAGCGCTTCGTCGTCGCGCACCCACTCAATCACGACGATGTCCATATCTTTACTATTTTTATTTCTAAGTACAAAAGATACTTGCTCTTCTAATGCAACATATTCTTTACCGCTTATTTGTGGATCGGTTTGGACCTCCAGTTCAACATTTTCCAATTGAGAGGTGAGTATTTGTTCGAGCACTGTCTCCGGTTCGGGATAGTTTATTTCTTTCAGCGCCAGAAGCGTTTGCTTCGCATGCGTTGCATTTGCCGCTACATATTTGACAGCATGTTCAATCTCAGGAGATAACGCAGGTTCTTGTTCAATTACCACTGTTTCTGAAACTGATGCTTCTTCTAGTATTTCTGCAACCGTATCATGTTCTGTTTGAGCTATCGGATTGATAAATTCGGCTGGTAAATCCTGCAAAGCAGGTGTTTGTACGGTTTGCTCAATTGTTTGATCAAGGATTGCCTGCTGTTGCTGTTGGTTATATGTCTCATCGAGCAGTTCTTCAATTCCTTCAAGTAGCTTTGGCATGTCAAAGGAATCATCTATTGACGAGTTTATTTCGCTCTGATGTGGATCTTCATTGTTGAAGAAGCCAAGTAGAGACAGTGCGGCCGCTACTGCCTCCTGTGGTGAAGGAAGTTCTCCAGGTGGAATCTCTTCATAAACTTCATCAGGCACATGTTTTTCAGTTCTTTTTGATGCGGTGTTAAAAAACGGCAATTCGTATGATTTATCTAGTGGCTCAGTAAAACTTCCCACTTTCGGCAACAGTGGTGAAATCGTACTCGTTAATGGATTCGGCGCCGGCATTTCAGGCCCTTCCTGAAATACAATTGTTTCGTATGGTGCGGGTAATGGGCCGATTTCGGGAACGGGTGTGGTGGTGCCTGTAAACGCTGATGCTTTATCGTTTCCAATAAACGATCCGCCTGAAAAATCTATAGCGGGAGAAAGAGCTTCTGGTGGACTTATTATTGATGATTCAAACGGCGTTGGAACAAAAAGATCTGTTCCTTGCGAGAAGGTTTCAGTGGGCGCTGCAGTAGTTACCGCAGCTGATGGTTCTGGCGATAACGTTTCTGACATAAAATTCAAGATTGATCATACCTTGTCATATTTTATCATATAGACTGACGGAAAAGCAACTTATGTTGAAAAAAGAAGGATCTGAAGAATTATTTCCCAATTTTGAACTCAATAATATCACCGTCTTTTACTATATATTCCCGGCCTTCCAAACGAAGTCTTCCTGTTTCTTTCGCCTTTGTCCGCAAGCCAACTTCAATTAAATCGTTATATGATATAACGTCTGCTTTTATAAATAATTTTTCAAAATCGGTGTGGATGACACCCGCTGCCTGGGGGGCAAGCATTCCGCGGATTATGGTCCAGGCGCGTACTTCTTTTTCTCCCATAGTTAAAAATGAAATAAGCCCGAGTAGTGCATATGCTTTTGAAATAACTTGATCAAGTCCTGATTGTTTAATACCAAGGCTGTCCAAATATTCCCTCTGTTCAGTAGGGGAAAGACCTGCAAGTTCTGATTCTGTTTTTGCGGCAACGACCATACTGGGGGAGAAGTCTGATGGCGGAGTGGTGATGCTGAGTTGATCTTCAGAAACATTAAATACATAGAGGACCGGTTTCATGGTTAAGAGTTGTAAATCCCGCACGCTCCCCTGTTCTTCCGTGGAAATAATTGTGCGACGTGCAGGGACATTGTTATTTAAATTCTTTTTTATTTTTTCAATAAGGTTCCATCTTGCAATTTCTTCCTTACTTTGGCCTCCTTTTGGCATTTTCTGTTTTTCTAATGTTTGTAAATCAGCCAGAGCAAGTTCTGTTTCAATAATCTCAATGTCGCGTTTGGGATTAACATCTCCCATGATATGGACCACGTCGGGGTCGTTAAAATACCGAACAACATGGCATATCACATCGACCTCTCGGATGTGTGAAAGGAATTGGTTTCCTAACCCCTCCCCTTTTGAAGCGCCCTTGACGAGCCCTGCGATATCGACAAACTCAATGGTTGCCGGCACAAGTGGTGGATATTTTCCTTCTTCTTTTTCAACAATATCGGCAAGTTTTTCGAGTCGTTCATCCGGGACCGGCACAATACCGACGTTTGGTTCAATCGTAGCAAAGGGATAATTGGCAGCCAACGCCGCCTGTTTTTTCAGGAGCGCATTAAACAGTGTGGATTTCCCTGCGTTCGGAAGACCGACGATACCTACCGATAGGTTCATATCCTACATTTTGTGCCTGTGCTAGTAATGGAATATGGCCATTTACTAGGGCACTTCTCCTTTCTCCGACATAAATAGATACTATGAGATTTCTTATATACTCCTGCCTATCGGAGGCTGGGGCATACTTCAAAGTGTGATATAGTGTATCACAAATATCTTCAAAGCTATCTAGATTTACGGCTTCATCTGGGACTCTTTCATCGAAGTTTTTAATCTCTAATTCTATCGCTTCTCTTTTTGCTTTTACCTCCTGCATTTCATTCTTGTAATGCTCGAACTCAATGAGCTTTGAAGCGAATGCTCTAGTATATCTTTTTTCCTCATCTGTGAGCTTCTCTAGTGCTGATTTTAGGCGTGTTAACCCCTCCTTGGACTTATCAACTGTCTTGCCCTGTTTCTCCCCCCATTTTTGAGCTTGTGATTTAATAAGAGATTTTTGAGAAAGCAACTCAAGTAATTTGTTCCATGTCATTGCATCAAGTATCTCTGCGTTTACTCCTTCATACTTACATTTATCAGTAACTACTGGGTAGTTATATATTCTGGCTGCACATCTGTAATAGTGATGTTCTCTTACACCATCTCCAACACGCTTAGCTCCACAGGCACACATAACTTTACCAGTCAATAAATACTCATACTGTTTATTCCGTTTCCCGTATAGGAAGTTCTCCAGCATTCTCTGTTTTGCTCTATGGAATAAATCGTCATCAATAATTCTAGGAACTGGAATTGCAATCCACTCATCTCGTGGTCTTTTCCTTCTACTGCTTTTCTTAACACGCCTATACTTCTCAAACTTGATAGGATTTCTTGGAGCAACTGCTTCTCTGCGGTTGTAATAACTTATACCAATATAATCTTCCCTGTTAAGCATTCTAGCAATTGAACTTTTTGGCCAACTATCCCTTTTGCCTTTGGGAGGCTTAATGCCTAATTCGTAAAGTTCCTTAACAACTCGCCTCATTGAATAACCTTCATCTGCTACCCAATGGAATATCATTCTTACAATTTCTGCTTCAGGTTCACATACTTTAAAGAATCCACCCTCTGTACCCATAATAAGTTGATATTTATAACCATACGGGGCTTGATGTCCAATTAACTTTCCGCTTTTTGCTTTGTGAATCTTCCCCTTACGCATGCGTTCTGCGATATTTATTCTTTCCATTTCCGCAACAATCCCATACATTTGTTGCAAAACACGAGTTTGCTTATCTTCGGCAAGTGGATTATTGAGAAAAATTACATCTATAGTCTTCTCAAGGAGTTCTCGAATTACATATTCCTGATAAGAAAGGGTTCTGGCCAATCTATCCCTATCAATAAAGACAACCGCATCCCAAATCCCACTCCCCACCTCACTTCTTAAATTATCTAGTTCTGGTCTATCTAATGTGTCCCCACTCCATCCATCATCTAAATACCATTGAGTGATAATGGCATTGTTGGCATCTGCCCATTCTTGTAAGAAACGCTTCTGTACATCGATAGTTTGCTCATCAGCTTGCTTTTCGGTTGATACACGACAATAAGCTGCTACTTTTTTCAATTTCAATTCATCCATATTGGTTTTTGACTATTGCTTCTTAGTTTTTATAGATTCAATAAACTTATCTAAATCTTGGGGGTCAATTCTGTAACCTCTACCAAGTTTGACAGCTCTTAATTTGCCAGACTTAATGTAAGTCAGCACGGTTTGCCAATGAATTTGAAGTTTTGAAGCAACTTGTTCAACAGTCAAAAATGTTTCCATAATCATAACTAAATATAAATTACACTAAATAAATATCAATGTCAATGGACAGATAAGTAATCCACCAAAATACTTTTTCTTTTTTGCAACCGCTTATAATCTTCTTTGAATGCATTCGAATTAAAATACTCTTTTAATTGCTTTTGCCTCTGTATAATGTGAGAAAAAATCTTATCGAATACTTGCTCCAATACCTGCTCTGATTCTGGAGTTTTTGCATACCTGTATGTAACAGTTATATCTTTCTTATACTTCTTCGCCATCTTGAACCTCCTCTAACACTAAGTTCTTTTTATATTTTCCCCAGTCTCCATCAAAGTACATATCAACAATTTTTTTCTCATTAGATTCAGTAACTTCAATTTCTTCTTTGACATTCTCGTCTACCCATTTCATATCTTCAGGAGTAAGACTTTCAGGATTATCTCTATACATTTTTTGATATTCTTCTTCAGTTCTGAATTCTTGTTTTATCATTACTTTCTTTCTTTTAATAATCCCTGATTCACCCTTAAAAGAACCTAGAGCTCTAGGAGGTAATTTCGTACCTAATTCTTGAGATTCTTTTTCAATTATTTGGACTTTTTCCTCAACCTGTTGTAGGTCTATTCCAAAATTTTGGAGGATAGTTGCAATTGATTGGTCTTTTTCAGCTTCTGCATATTCAGCAGCCTTTCCATCCCAGACCCCAGGACTGATATATCGAAGAAAGCATGAAAGTTGATAGGTGTTTTTTGCCCCTGTTTTTTTAACGAAGCCTAGTTTTAACAACTTTCCGTGCCAATTTCTTACGGTATTAGAAGAGGAACAGCGAAAAATCTTGGCAATTTCATCAAAGTTTACGGGAAATTGACCAAATGATTGGTGTTTTTTATCAAAGTCAAATATGTCTGCATAAAACTCTAATAAGGAGAGTTCTTGAATCGATAGCATCCCATTCTGAATAAATAGCCATTTGTTTCGATGACTTACTCTGTAACCATTGAGCTTCTTCATGTTCATATTGCTTCTTGCTTATTTCCTCCTTAATCAAGTTCCCTTTGTCAGACTCTTTAACAAACGAACATTGTCAGAGATAGCCTTTGCAGACACCATTAGTTGTCCATTTATGTACTGGCGTTCCAACTCAAGACAAATATCCAAGGGGTAAAGAAGAAATTCAAATTTATATGGAGTTATTCTTTGGCTACCAACAATTTCTGCTTTGTGTGTAGACAAGATTGCAGAAACAAGTGATAGGTCTGAAGATTTATAGACAGGAGAATTTTGTTGATTTTGCATATTGCTTTTTTGCTAATAAAAAACACCCAGGAACGATACATTTCATTCATGGGTGGTCTTACCAGTCAAACAATATGCGACTATTTCTCAACGACACCTGTTTGAGAAAGTCTCTTTTGACTTACAAATCTACTATAACTATCTAATAACTAAAAGTCAAGGATTAGGTCGTTGTGGTGGGATAAATTGTAATTTGTTTCAGACAATGAAGTATGAACTTAGGGTGATATTCTTGTTGGTATGCCTACTGCTTTTGGCACTTGGACTTCATCACTCATCACTACGGCTTCGTTTACCTCTGCCTTAACCTTTAAAGCCTGATGCCGTTTTGTAATCCGCTCCAATACCTCTTTTGTTTTAATGGTGGTATCTTCAAGATATTGTTCAAGTTCTTCTGCTGACAGGCCTTGAAGGCTTAATTCTATCTCACTTTTTTGATTTACCTCAACACGGCTATGAGCATCGGGGAATCTATCTTTGAGTTCAAGTGCTATGCGGATTCCTTTGAGTGCGTCAGCGTTACTTGCTCGCTTGCCAAGACCAGAATCAATAGCCTTCTGCAACCGTCTTGCCAATGCTTCATCACTCAAGCCAGCTTTGTCCAGGATTGCTTCAACCTTCTTGAGAATCTCTGGTTTCCTTAGGTTCTCTGATGCTATTACTTCTGCGGACTTTGCACTATATCCTGCAAGTATTGCAGCTTTTTTACCAGATTTGCCCATTGAATAGTGTTTGGCAAATAGACTTTGACGACCTGTGAGCTTTCCCATATTTAAAGTATAACTTATGCGTGCAGTTTTCAGATTTAGTAGACAAACAGGAGGGAAATGAGAACTTTCCGTACCTTGAAGAAGCAAAAGAATTAGAATGTAACCAGTTCTGTTATTGACACTTTCAAAACTTTGGAAATCTGCCAAAGTCTTTTGAGAGTAGGATTCCGTAATCCCCGCTCAAGTAATGATATGTAAGTGCGGTCAACACCTACTTCAAACGAGAGATTCTCCTGTGTACTGTTCTTCTCGTTTCTCAACTTTGCAAGTTTCTTACCGAACTTGCCTGCCTGCACCTCCCATTCTTTGTTATCCATACAGAATAAATGTTACTGACAGTCTCGGCCAATGTCCTCGGACAGCTTGTCTCAAAGGATTTTATTTGATATGATGATGGCGACTATAAGTAGAGCTTGACCGCTATCGGAGAGCAACCTTAGTAGAGTGGGGTTGCTTTTTTATTAGATATGAGTAGCAAAAGAAACTTGATTATTATTCTGATTGTATTGTGGGGACTCTTGGCCTCTGGCTTGTCCCTCTATTTATGGGGAGAGAATCAAAGAATAAGGGAAGTGAATGACACCTTATCAAAATCAAATGAGGTGCATAAAAAGTTGGTGGAGAATGAATATAAATCCTACCAAGCTATCAATGATTGCTTTGTATTAAATAAAGGACTATGCAACCCTGAAGATTTCAAAAGTAAGCTACAAGCATTAGGAGATGAAGCAGATGGATTATACGACCAAATATCTGCATTTGAACGACAGTTAAAAATCCAAAGACCATGAATAAACTTGCAATTCAATCTGCTGAAGAATGGCTGGAAACTCGGCCAAGTCCAAGTCCTATCCCTATCCCTATCCCTAATATAGTTGGGTCTCAAGCAGAGAACTTAACCACAGGCGATATAATTCTCCGAATCGCTGTGGTTCTAGTCATTATTGCAGTACTACTTCTTACATTTTATCTATTCATTAGAATTATCTTTCCAAAAACTGCCCGATATTTTGGTTACTTAACTTGGGAGTTTAAGAAAGGGAGACAGGGCAAAAGTGTCTAGTCTTTCTAAGAAAGCGATTGGCGAATATAAAGCAATCTACAAAAAGCAGTTCGGTAAAGATATTACTGATGCTGAAGCAGAAGAACAGGGCATGAGATTACTTAGATTATTCCAGATAATTTATAAACCAATCCCTAAATCATGGGTGAAAAAGCAAAACTATGAAGAGACAACGAAAACAAGTAAGTACCACCTCAAGAAGTAGTAGTAATTCTCATATAAAGCCATACATTTATAGGTCACAAAGGTGTATAATCAGGTAGCAAAAAGGTATCTTTTTATGGCTAAAAATAAAATTGTTTCTGTCAATCCTTCGAATTATGAATCTCTGGGTGAGGTAGAGTACTCTTCCGAAGAAGAAATTAAGGATAAAGTTAAAAAAGCTAATGCTGTGAAGAAGGAATGGAAAGAGCTAGGACTAGAAGGTAGGGTCAATGCGTTAAGGAAGGTGTTAGATAAACTCTCTGAAAGGAAAGATGAGTTAGCCAAACTTGCTGCAAAAGAAATGGGTATGCCTATCTCCCAAAGCAAGGCAGATGTCCAGGATGGTATTAACTTCTTTAGTTGGTATCTCGATAATGCCTCTAAATATTTATCTCCAGAAGTTGTTTACGAAGATGGCAAGGTGACTCAAACTGTTTTCTATGAACCTCTTGGAACAGCAGCAGTAATTACTCCTTGGAACTTCCCTCTCTCTAATTTTGTATGGGGTGCTGGGCAAAACTTAATTGTTGGTAACACTGTTGTTTATAAGACTTCGGAAGAGTGCCCCCTGTTTGGTAAGTTACTTGAAGAAACAATTAATAGTGCTGGATTATCCCAAGGTGTGTTCTTGGAAATATATGGAGATGGAACTGTAGGAGACTTCCTTGCTCATCAAGACATAAACCTTATTAGCTTTACGGGTAGCACAAAGGTGGGTAAACATTTATACCGAGTTGGAGGAGAGAAATTTATAAAGGTTGTATGTGAGTTAGGTGGCTCTGCTCCTGGTGTTGTTTTTGCAGATGCAAATTTGGATGAGGTAATCGAAGTTATCTATGGGAACAGATTTACCAATTGTGGTCAAATGTGTGATGCTCTTAAAAGACTCATCGTTCACAAAAGTATATTCGATGAAGTAGTTGAGAGATTAAAGAAAAAATTAGAATCTCTCAGAGTTGGAAATGCAGAAGATGAAGCCACAGATATCGGACCTCTAGTAGCAAAGAGGCAAGTAGAACTGCTTGAGGAGCAAGTGAAAGATGCTGTAGATAAAGGAGCAAAAATAGTAACTGGGGGCAAGCGACCAGAGAAATTAAGCGGTGCTTTCTACGAACCAACCTTGCTAACCAATGTCACCACAGATATGCGTGTTTGGCAAGAAGAAGTGTTTGGTCCAGTATTACCAATTGTGTCTTTTGAAACAGATGAAGAAGCTGTAGCAATGGCTAATGATACAAAATACGGATTGGGTTCTTATGTCTATACCAAGGATAAAGAAAAGGCATTAGAAATAGCATCACGAATTGATGCTGGAATGGTAAGTATTAATGCGGCAAGTTACATTAATGCGTGCAGTCCTTTTGGCGGGTATAAAGACTCTGGTATTGGCAGAGAACATGGTAAGTTCGGATTCGCAGAACTCACGCAGGTCAAAGTTGTAGCAATAGAAAAATGACTTTATGGATAGAAAACAAGTTATTCTTGACTTCATTAAAAAGCAGAAATTAGCTGTTATTTCTACTGTAGGAATTGACAATAAGCCAGAATCAGCAGTTTTGGAGTTTGGTGAGACTGAAGAGCTTGAACTCATATTTGATACCCTTACTTCATCAAGAAAGTATAAAAACTTACAAACAAATAAAAATGTTTCATTTGTTGTTGGTTGGGATGAAAACATAACAGTTCAATATGAAGGAATAGCAGAAGAAGTAAAGGAGAAGATGCAAAAAAGGTATCAACAAGCTTATTGGAATAAGAACCCTAAAGCACAGCGTTGGGAGTCCACAGAAGGCATAACTTATTTCAAGGTAGCACCGAAATGGATTCGCTATTCAGACCTAAACAAGAACCCATGGGATGTTTTTGAAATAAATATATGAAATACTATCAAGTTTATATAAGTGCAGAAGGCAAGGTTCAAGCAGATACAATACTTAATTCCTTGCTTGAGAAGAAGCTAGTAGCAGGAGGACTTCTTCTAAATGCTCCAGCACGATTTTGGTGGAAGGGTAAAATTATAGACATGGATTATTACAACATTTCCGTATTTACAGTAGAAAAACATAAGCAAGCGATAATAGATGATGTTAAGAAAACTTCAGTAGAAGAAGTGCCAATGGTATGGTTTGTTGAATTTGAGGGTAATAATGAGTTACTGAAATGGGTTGATGAAACACTCATATGAATAATCTCAATCCTGTCAAAGCAAAAAACATAAGTTATGAAAGTTGGAAGAAATCAACCATGTCCCTGTGGAAGCGGTAAGAAATATAAAAAATGTCATCTGTTAAGTGGAGAACCGCTTAACATCCCCATATTTACAAAACTTGAACCGACTCCAGAAACCGAGCGTATTAAAGCAGAACTTGAAGCCCAACAAATCGAAAGACGAAAAAAACTTGCAGAGTTAGGTGTCTTTATCGATTTTGTAATCCCCATTCATTTTAAGGGTAAGAAGGTGTGGGTATTAGGAAGTAAAATGTATCCATATCAGAAAGAAGATGAAACCTTCCACGAATTTATTGTTCATGCTTTAAAGCTAGAACTTGGTCGGGAGTGGTGGGAAGCACAATTAAAATTACCAGAGAATGAACGACATTTTGTTTTTAAATGTTTTATAAAACATTATGAATGGAAAGATAAGAATGCCATCGAAGCTAATAAATATGGAAAACTTTGGAGGGCAAAGCCAGACGGTTATTCTCGTGCTTTGACTTCACTCGCATTTGATGTTTGCAGCCTCATGCACGCAGTTCATTTACCAGAAATTTTCATTAAAAAACTTAGAGAATATAGAGATTATCAAAGTGTAAGATATGAAATTGCAATAGCTGCTATGTTTGCTCGAATGGGATATAAAATAAAATTCCTGGATGAAGAATTTGTTGGTCAAAAAAATCCTCCAAAGCATTCAGAATTTATTGCAACTCACCCTACAACAGGTGAAGAAATTGTAGTTGAAGTTAAAAGTAAGGAACGGAAGGGAGTTTTACACAAAGAGGGTGAATTTAATGAGGAGAGGGAATTTCGTTCAAGTGTTTCTAAACTATATAGACATGCAATAGAACAAAGGCAGCCTGGTAAGCCTTTTATTATCTTTATTGATATGAATTTACCACTTTCACCAGACACTCACCCAAATGACAACTTGTGGGTTAAAGCGATAACAAGAATGAGAGATAGTGCCGCATTTGCAACAAAAGGACAGCCATCGCCAACAAACGCAATTTTATTTACAAATTATTCATATCACTATGGAACAGAAGAAGAGACAGGTAATGGTGAGTGGCTGATTGAAAAAAGCGGAAATCCAGAGGTTCCTATTCAATCACCAGATTTTGGCGAGAAATTTATAGCTGTTGTGCATAGATACGGAAATGTGCCAAATATCGATATGACAATAGAGACTTGATTTTAAAAAATATATCGCAGATTTTTTCCAGGTCTTACTAGTTTTCGGATGGTAGAAATTTGGGTGGTATGGGGGGGGTCATGCCCTTGCTCGATGTGTCTTCACATAAGGGGCACGAGCCTTCACCACTTGCCCTAGTCTATTTCTTTCAATTATCAAACGAGCTTTTCGTAACGGTGGAAGGTGCAGTCTGAAGCTAAAAGGTACAAATACTGTGTTTCCGTCCTGCAAGTCCCTACTTTAAGAGATGACATGAGGGTATTATACTATTCAACGTTTTTGTTACAAAGTTGTAAAATACGCAGTATGCAAAACGCAGAGAAACACGTAAGTGTTCACATAGAGAAAACCGCAGGTACCTCACTGACCCGTTTTTATATGGACCTCTATGGTGCTCAAAACGTATTAATTTATAATCCTGTCACTGATACTGTAGCGAGAAGTAATGAGGTGGCTACTATTCGGACAAAGCCTATTTTTGAATGGATTAAACAACTCGCTATTATGAGGCCTTTCCTACCTTATATTAGCTCATTACTCATTCAACTTCGTGAAAAAACAGCGACCAATTACCCAGCTGACAATTTACCCGATGACTTTACGGTCATACACGGGCATTTTTTATCAACGCGATTTGATGGTCAAATTGACGATTCTCTTCCTACGATAGTGCTTCGTGATCCACTCGATAGAATGATTTCGCATTATGCTCACTGGAAAAGGACGAAAGGAGTCCCGCTGTTTAGACACAATATTCCCTACTCTGACAATGTTATATTTAAAGAATTTGCCTTTCGGGAAGAATTTCAAAACTATGAGACACAGGCATTAGATGGAAAAGATCTGCAATCTTTCGACGTCGTAGGTACTACAGAACACATTGATTTATTTGGTGCTCATTTATTATCAGAGTTAATACGAAGAGGTATGGTAAATCACCCGCAGGCAACAAATGGACTTACGATTCCATATTTATATCGAAACCCTCAATTTACCACTTTGGAGTCACTCGGTATTAGCAGACCAAATATGTTTAGAAGTGAGTTCCAACAATATCATTCATTAGACTATGAAAATTATTGTTTGGCATGTCTACTTGAAAAATAGTAAGTAGTCTTCTAGTTTTGATGTAAATGCGTTGCAAACGGATAATTAGCAGCCAAAGCCGCCTGTTTTTTGAGAAGCGCATTTAAAAGAGTTGACTTACCCGCGTTGGGGAGCCCGACGATGCCAAGCAGATAGATTCAAGAGAGATAATATTTAAAAGGTTTTTTTAGCCTACACTATCCTGTCCGAGAACTTGACAAATGGATTTTGAAAGTGCACGCTATTTTGTATAGTGTCACAATTGAAGCAGTTCGTAAACAGAGGCAATGCTTTCTGCGCCGTAGTGATTTCTGTGGTTTTGCTCATTTTTCTAGTTTCACCAACGTACTCCAATTCTTATCCGACGATTACAAAAATCACTACTTCTCAACTTCACGAAGAAAACGATCCTGTTCATCGATACCAACTGGAAGTGGTGGTTGACAACCCAACAGGTGAGAGAATTGAGGGATTTTGGCAGGTCAGCTGTGGAAGTTTAGAACAAGACAAAGGCTTAAAAGTAATCTTAAGCTATACCGGTGATTGCTCCGATGCTTCGGTTACCGTCACTGTGGTAAACAACCAGCTCTACGGACAAAAACTAACGCAACCGGTTTTTATCCCGGGTGAAAAGAGACTGGTCGATGTAAAACCAAAAGTAAATGCACCGACGGCTATGGTAACTGTTTCAGAGACACCCTCAACTCCGCAAAACTCAGCAGTATTCACCTTAAACGGCATCGTTCTCGTAACAGCAGTTGTTTTTATTGTATTGACAGCGGTGTTATTGGCGTTAAAAAAGAGGGGCCTTTTAGTTTTGCCAACATCAACAGTGTACTCCGAGGAGGCTTGCAGATGTGGTGATACAAGAGACTGTAAATTTATTGGCATGAAATATTCTGTGTTCGGCAGAGGACCGCATGAGGATGAAGAATTAGACCTATTTCTTGATTTGTCAGCAGACGCAATTGATATTGCCAAGTGGCTTATTTCAACAAAAGGTACAACACCGGCAGTAAAAATGCTTCCGACTTTTCTAAGGCAGATGGTGGAAATTCACCAGAAAATGAACAAAATTGAAAAATTGCGTGATGGTGTTGATATGTGGGGAACCATCCAGTGGGAAGAGTGTGAAAAACAGGGGTATTGGTTTTGGGCAAAAAAATCATGGGTCTTCAAAACCAAAGATGTCAGAATTTCCCCACCGCTTTACCCTTACCAGCTGAATACCCAAGCCTGGAATCCAGAGTACATGTTAAATCATAAGTTTATACTGAGTAAGTTAAAAGAGATTCTAACGTATATGCGGGAAAAAGCCCTCAAAGAGTGTCCAGTAAAACAAAAAGAGATTTAATGACGATTTTCCTGATACGGTTGATGCTCTTCAGAGTAAATCGTACCCCGACTTTAAGTGACATTGCATTATTATATATCACCCGCTTTGGGGCTTTATGGAGGGAAGTGTTAAATAATTCCAGAAAATCTTGACAGTTCTCCTCTCCCCCTGCTATGCTACTATCTAACGTGAGAAATGTACTCCTTCTCTTCTTCCTGGCAGCCACCGGATTTTTCTTTGTTTCGAGAGCCCATGCACAAACAAGCATAGACTGTCGTAAGACATATGATACGGAAGATTACAAATGCTTCGACGTTTTTAATGATTGTCAATCAATATGCTTTAAAGAGGCGGAGAAACCAGATGGAACCATCTATTTTAATTCAGGCGAGATTTATCCAAAATGTATTAAGGAAAACCAATGTCATGAAAAAAGCGACGCCTGTCACGAGCAGGCACTCGTAAACTATCGTGCCTGTTTGGACGCTCTACCCGATGATGAAGAAGATCAGACAGAAGACAGATCTAGGAAAATAATCCCAGGATATGACGATTATGGTGGCGGGCAAAAAATCTCCTGTGAGGAGTTGAGGGAATTGAACTCCGGATCATCCAAGCAATGTCCCTATTGGGTTGTTCAGGAAATTGGCTATGTTGGGAGCAAATCGTATAATGTCTGGTGTCAAAAGAGCGCTGAAGAACACCAATCAGCCGTTGACAAAGGTTTCTCTTATACTCTTAGACATCGTCCGAGATATTATTTCATGTTTGATTTCGAAGATTGTCTGGCAGGTCGCATCAAGGAAGACGAGCCAACTAATATTGAGATGGATGAGGAAACACGCTTAGTTGCTGAAGCCATTGGAAAGTTTGCTGATAATGTCTGGAAGATGTTTGGGGAAATAGACGCTACGCCAGAAGTAAAGCCGTCCGGTTACTACCGTGAGCCGCAAATTACAGAAAAAGTCGAAGATGAAGCCTGGAAGATGCAGGTTCCTACAGGTGAAAGTGTAACCGATATACCCGGGACGGGCGACACAAAAAGGT
>Ga0209210_1001241_pt1 | contig 22040 bp, 18 predicted proteins | sample RifGroA1_FD_183991 | JGI IMG/M metagenome (GOLD analysis project Ga0209210, IMG submission 183991) | Contaminated groundwater microbial communities from Rifle, Colorado, USA - Rifle Groundwater A1 (SPAdes) (version 2) | ecosystem: Environmental > Aquatic > Deep subsurface > Groundwater >...
TCTCGGTTTTATAACTCTTTTCTGTGATTGCTCACAGCCTCCGGCCGGAGGCTGTTTTATTTGACAAAATATGGCAACAAAGCTAAGGTCAAGGCAAATAAAATCAACAATAAAAGGAATAATAAAAATGCAAATTAAAATTGAAACGCAGAACTTACTCTGGGAACCTTTTGCAATACCAGCTAATCTAAAAAGCTTTGCCGAGCTAACAGAAGTGTATAAAAAATTAGCTCCCAAAAGAGAAAATGACATACTTACAGAACTAGAACATACAATTTTAAACACGGTCGGCTGTGAATATGTCGAATGGAGGCCCTTAACTGAAGGCCCTATTCCCTGGGCCTTGGGTCCAAAATTTAAAACACAAGATGAAAAAGGTAAAGGTAAAAATATAATTAGAATTCTTTTACCTTTTTTGAAAAATAACGGTGACACCCAGGAGCTGGAAAGGTCAATTGTCGTTTATACTTTGGGAGTTGTAACAGAAAACGACATCAATCAGGTTTTTATAAATCTAACAACTACTTTCCAATATGCCCGGTCTCCGATTCCGGAGAACGAATTCTGATTCCATGGGGATGAAATTCATCCCCATTTTTTATTTTTAAAACAACTATTGACAAAAATGCATAAGCCTGCTACCGTCTGATTATTCAAATAAAAACAAAGGTAACAACATGGAAAAAATATCTCAGATTTCACCGAGACTTGAGGGCTGGCAAAAATACCGGCCTAACAGAGTCACGGAAGATTTAATTGAAAAACTGACCAATACTTATGCCGGAATTGCCCCATCATCTAAAGACGACGAGGTAGATCTCATGGTTATAGAAAGAAATCTGGCGACCTTGCTAGAAAATCGTAACCTGCAACGGGAAACTAACAGCGATGATAATTATACCTGGGCGCTGTCAGCTGACTTCGCCGTCTGTCCTGCTCTGCCAGGTACAAGTAGAATCAAAATATTATTCCCCTATAAAAATACTGAGAATAAAAAATTGGACAGACCTTTGGCAGTTTATGTTAATGGGGAAATTTGGCAAAGATATATTGGCGTACTTTTTCGCAAAATTACAACAAAACTAAATGAACTAAAATTCTTCGTTTAATTTCTACAGAGGCCGTAGCCTCTGTTTTTATTTTCCTAAAACCGATTTGGCCCAAGTCGCCCAGGAAGCGCCGGTGTTGTCTTGTTGTGTTTGCCACCATTGCCAAAATTCGCTGGGTTTAATAATTTTGACGCCCTTAAAATCACCAACCACTAAAAGATGTTCATCATCACTTACTAAAAAATCAGCCTTAGCACCAACAGCTAGTTCTAGTAATTTTATATCCTCGCTATCCTCAATCTCAATCTGAATTTCCACTGGCTCCACCATTTTTGCCAAACTAAAATATTCTTTGGCTGCTTTACGCATTACAGCATCATTGACTAAGCGCTCCAAAATCAGCTTTTGCTCCCGCTTTACCGGATCGGAAATGGCCGCCTCAATCTCGCCCCAGCGGATCAAATCCAAAATCCTTTTGCCATAACTGCCCTCGCCGCGGCCAGCATTTATAATTACATTGGTATCTAAGACAATTTTAACCATACAAAAACAGTATAGCGTAAGACGGGGGTTTGCCAATACCAAAAAATGCGCTAGAGTACTTACGTTATGTCATTCCAAGTCGGCATTGTCGGCCTGCCCAATGTAGGCAAGTCCACTTTGTTCAAAGCCCTAACGCGCAAACAAGTGGTAATTGAAAATTACCCCTTTGCCACCATTAATCCTAATGTGGGTGTGGTGGAAGTGCCGGATGAACGGCTTGATAAGCTTACTGTCATTTCCAAATCCGAGAAAACTATCCCCACTACTATTGAGTTTGTAGATATTGCTGGCTTGGTCAAAAATGCTCACCAGGGTGAAGGCTTGGGTAATCAATTTTTAGCCAATATCCGCGAAGTGGACGCGGTTGTTCAAGTAGTGCGGGCTTTTCATGACCCAAACGTTATTCATGTGGCTGGAGCCATTAATCCTAAGGACGATGTTGAGGTTATAAATATTGAGCTGGCAATGGCTGATTTAGCTACGGTGGAAAAAAGATTGGCAACAACCAAACCTAAACTTAAGACCGGACAAGATAAAACTGCCGCTGAACAAGTGGCTATTTTGGAAAAACTGCAACAAACTTTACAGCAAGGCAAACCAATACGAGACCTTCCTCTACATGAAGAGGAAAAACCATTAGTTAAGGAATTGCAATTACTTACGGCTAAACCGGTCTTGTATGTAATTAATACTGATGAGGGTGGTAAACTGCCGGCTGATATCACTCCAGCCATAGGAGTTTCTGCCAAAATTGAAGCCGAGCTGGCTGATTTACCGGCGGCTGATGCTAAAGCCATGCTTAAAGATTTAGGCCTGGCTGAAAGCGGTTTGGATAAACTTATTCATGCCGCTTATGAACTGCTTCACCTTATCACCTACTTTACTTCCGGGCCTAAAGAATCACGCGCCTGGACTATAACTAAGGGGACTAAGGCGCCACAGGCCGCGGGTGTAATTCACACTGATTTTGAACATGGTTTTATTCGCGCCGAAACTATTTCTTATGCTGATTTTGTCGCTCAAGGGGGCGAAGTTGGCGCCCGCGACGCTGGCAAACTTCGCTTAGAAGGAAAAGAATACGTGGTGCAGGACGGTGACGTGATGCATTTTAGATTCAGTGTTTAAAAAAATCACCCCAAAAGTTACGGGGTGATTTTTAATTTGCTTAATTAACGGGCTAGGCGCGAGGCGTATTTTACAAAACTGGATTCATGAGCCACTCGCATACATTCTTTAATATCGTCCTCACTTAAAACTTTGTGCTTCAAGAGCAGGTCTATTTCCTTGCTCATATTGGTCCGCAATAAATATGGTCCATCGGTATTAATGGTAAATTTTACCTTAGCCTCTTTAAATGTATCTAATATTCCTTTCAGCTCATCCCAATCTTTAACTGCTCTGGTTTGCAGATTGGATGACGGGCAAATTTCCAAAACCGTGCCCGCTTCAACTAAAGCGGCTAACAAATCCTTATCTTTGGCCGCCTGAATGCCGTGGCCAATGCGTTCTGGCCGAATATATTTAAATACTTGATGAATGCTCTCGGGACCAGTGTCATCAGTTTCACCGGTATGCACAGTCAGCCCTAGGCCGGCGGCCCTGGCTTCGGCAAATAATTGCACATAACGCTTAAAGTCACCTTGTTGTTCAAACGTTTGATGCTCCGGACCGGCCATATCCACCCCCACAATGCCCCATTCCTGATAACGGATGGCCTTCCGCACTATCACTTCATTGTGTTCAAAAGGAAATTCGCGGGCCAAGCAAAAAACTAAACCAGCCTTAACGCCGTAATCCAAACGAGCACGGTACATGCCTTGCAAGGCGGACTGAATAATGTGATCCAAATCCATCTCCCCACCCTTGTTACGTTTCATAGGGTTGAACCTGAGTTCAATTAAGCCAACGTTAGATGAACGGTATTCTTTGGCAATAATAGAATAAACACAACGTTCAATCGCCTCGGGCGAGCTTTGAATTTTTTCTGTCCACTGGTGCATGATGGCAATGTACTCTTCCAAATTATGAACCGTTTCCGGGCTGGCGGTGATTAGCTGCCAAAAATCCCAGTAGTTCTTGGCTGGCAACTTCATGCCCTGTCTTTTCGCTATCTCCCACAAAATATGAGGCGCTACCGCCCCACCAACATGGATATGCAGATCAGCCAATTCCTCTTTAATGGCGTTTTTATAATGGATCATAAGGTAAAGAGAATTATAGCAAGGCTAGGCTCTATAGCCAAGCCTGTCTGCCGGTAGGCAGGACCTTGACTTTTAGGAATTTATTGGCTAGGATAAAGCGTTAACCAAAATAACTGGGTTAACCAATACCGGCTCGTTATGAGCGGTGGTTCTTTAACAACAAGAGCAACGGGAAGGCACTCCCTGATGTGCCAAAATAAATATAGGAGGCCGTTATGGCAAACAATTTAACAAGTGATACTAGTATTCCTCAATTGGAAATAATAAAAGGACCTGGTATCCATGATTTATTTGACTTGTTTCTGAACAAGTGTCGGGGATTTTATTTCAAGGTCAATATACCTCAAAAAATTGACCCAGCTCTAAAAGCAATTTTAGAAGACTTTGATATACCTTCTATATCACATAAGACTATCTTTGAAATAAAATCAATAAAATCATTTATTAAAAACGACCACGAGATCGGAATAACTGATTTCCCGATAAATATGAGGGTTGTTATTTCTAGTGCAAATAATAAACTTCGGTTAGCTTATGTAAAAAATTATGATTTCATAAAAAGAACAGGGTCTTTAATCCTGGGAGTAACTGAATAAAAATTGTTTAGCTGGATATAAAAATATCCAGCTTTTTTATTGCCTTTGCAAAACAACTATTTCCCTAATTACCCTAGCATCAGGCCGGGCATACCATAAAGTACGGCGATTATTGCGCCAACTGGCAGGAGCTTCCTTAGGCAGTACATCAACTAATTCCAAGCCGTACGATTTAACTTCATTAATCAGCGGTAAGGTCAGATTATCCTTGCCGACTCGCAAGACCGGCCAAACCATCGCTATCTTGCCACCAGGCTTGACTACATGTGCCAAGATCTTAAGGGATGAGCGGTAAAACTCCGTCAACTCCTTATGGATTTGCTCCAAGCGTTGGCGGCTTTCGTGTCCTCGCAAAGGGGGGCCAAGGTATGGCTCGGTTACAATAGCGTCATAAGTACTATTGTTTAAAACTGTCGGCAACCGGCTGATATCGGCCACCATTAAAGCCGGCTCGGGCATTTGCTGATATTGCTTTTTAAGCCAAACAAAATTTTCCCGAGTTCTAGTAATACCATTACTGTCAGCATCCACCCCCACTAAATGACGATAGCCTAAAATAGCTGCTTCCTGCAGGACTGTGCCTGAGCCACAAAAAGGATCTAAAATGCCAGCACCTTCGCGCGCTTCAGCTAAATTGATCATGATTCTGGCTAGTTTGGGTGGCAGCATACCTACTCTGGCATCGCGCGCCGGGCGGCCATAATCCCGCTGACTCCAGGCCTCAAAATCCTGCACCCAAATGGTCCGGCCAATGATTATTTTATCGCCCTCAGGTAGCAGGAAAAATTCATAGCCTGAAGGTGGAAGCAGTTTATTTTTTTTAACCACCACTGAAGAAAGTACGGGTGTGCGCGAAGTTACATAACGCACATGCCGGCTTTCATTTTTAAGCTGGTTTTTTATAGACAAGCCAACTGGCATTAGCCAACGCGGGAGCTTGGGACCGTACCAGCTTAAACCAAACTCACAGCGCTCAGTTTGCTCTAATTGACTGCTGAGAAAACTGACTATTTCTTCTTTACTGACTTTAACTTCAGTTAAGACTTCAGCTACCTTAACAGTCCCAGCCAGCGCATCTAAAAACTTTTCTGACAATTCACCTGTCACCAAACCTACGGTTTTACCTACTAACCGCCATTGCAACGGCAAAGCAAACCGGCGGGCAGTGGCCGCTAGTTCAGTTATAGTAAATTCCGGTTCCCGACCAAAAGCTATTAAATACTCCTGCATAATGTCTTTTTTAGTATACCATGATACCCCTTGTCAAAAGATTTAAGTCATGATACCTTGTAGCCACAGCGCTTACGGTCTTAAGCGCTCCATATCCGCCCCCTTGGGGGTGGATCCCGACCAGCGTGAAGGGCATGCCAGTCGGGGCCAAAAGGCCGAGCGTGTTTTTATTTGTCCCGCACACGCCGGGGTAAACAATTGTAATCCATGAAGCACTACGAACTTATGTACATCATTCCTCTTAAGGTCGGACAAGAGGATAACAATGATGTCCAGGAAAAAGTCCATCAAATGCTCAGTAATGAGACGGCTAAAATAACCCTGGAAGAATCTTTAGGTAAGCGCAAACTGGCTTACCCGATTAATCATGTGCGCCACGGCACTTATATGGTAACTGAATTTGACATAGAACCGGATAAACTTAGCAAAATTCAATCCTGGTTGCGCCTATCAGCTGACATTTTAAGATCACAGCTTATTACCAAAAAATTAAAAACTCCCGAGCAAATCGCCCGAGAACAAGCCTTGCAAGAAAAACTGATGAAGAAGCAGATTAAGGCTAATGAGGACCAAAAAGCGGAAGCGGCCGCCAAGGCTGGGGCTGAACCAGTTCCCACCACTATGGCCTCAGCTGAATTAGCTGATTTGGATAAAAAACTTGAGGAAATATTAGAACAAGAAATAGTTAAGTAATTATTATTTCATTAATCTGTTAAATTTATGACTTATTTAAATCGTGCCACTATCATCGGTAATCTCACCCGTGATCCTGAAGTTAAAACCACCACCCAAGGAGCCAGCGTTACCACCTTCTCTGTAGCTACAAACTTACGCTGGACCACTCAGAGTGGTGAAAAAAAGGAATCAACTGAATATCATAATATTGTCACTTGGCGCCGTTTAGCTGAAATTTGCGGCCAGTATCTTAAAAAGGGTTCCAAGGTTTATGTGGAAGGCCGCTTGCAAACCCGTTCCTGGGATGATGCTCAAGGACAAAAGCATTGGCGCACGGAAATTGTAGCTGATAATGTCATCATGCTGGATCGTGCTGGCGCTCGCAACAATGGCGAGGAAATTGAAATCAACCAAAGCGAGCCGGCAACTAGCGAGCAAACTATTGAAGAAATTCCCTTCTAGTCAATAAAAGCTTTGCTCTATGAATCAATCTAAACGTAATTCTCAACCAACCGCACCATTAAAGCCACGTGTTTGCTATTTTTGTGTTAATGGCATAATGGACGTTGATTATAAAGATACCCGCATCTTGCAAAAATTCTTATCCGGCTATGTAAAAATCCTGCCTCGCCGTCGCACTGGCGCCTGCATGAAACACCAGCGCAAACTGGCATTGGCTATTAAACGCGCCAGACTAATGGCTTTAATTCCATTTACCCCGAGATAACTATGTCGGTTTTACCTTCGCTTAATTCAATCAGAGCTGGCCTAAGTATCTTAGTAGAAGACGAACCGTATTTGGTGTTGGAATCAGATTTTATGCGCACCGCCCAGCGCAAACCAGTGATGCGCACTAAGCTAAGACACCTGATTACCGGCCGAGTTTTGGAGCAGAGTTTTAAGCCTGGCGATAAGGTAGAAGAAGCTGATATGTCACGGGTTAAAGCCAACTTCCTTTACGCTGATGATAAGCAGGCTCACTTTATGAATCAGGAAACTTTTGAACAGTTTGATTTTCCCCGCGAATCATTGGTTGACAAAATCGGCTTTCTTAAGGAAGGATTAGAGGTTAATATCCTGAACTTTAATAACAACCCGATAAATGTTGAGATGCCCAAAAAAGTAATCCTGAAAGTTACCGAGGCCCCGCCCGGGGTCAGAGGCGACACCGCTGGTAATGTCACTAAACAGATAAAGCTAGAGACCGGGTTGACCGTAAATGCTCCACTTTTTATTAAAGAAGGTGAGGACGTTATTATAAACACTGATACTAGCCAGTACGTAGAGCGTGCTTAAATAACACTCAATTAAAAACTCCCCTTTTACGGGGGAGTTTTTTAATATTGACTAAAATAAGATTCTAGAGTAACTTCGTAGTATAAAACACAAACAAAGAGGTGAAAAAAGTGCCATATGCCATGGCGAATAAAGCCAACTGAAAAAATCACTTGCACCTTCTGCAAAGGAACTGGCCAAAGAACAGCCCCTGGAAGATCAGGCCCAACACGAACATGCACCGTATGCCATGGAGAAGGGAAAATAAATCCAATAATATTAAACAAAACTTCAACCCCCGGTTAAATAAACCGGGTTTTTATTTTAGATAAAATATAATTCCTAACAGTATAATCAAACCGAGACCAATGTAAAATCCCAAATTTTTGAACTGGCGCAATTTTGAAATCCTAAACCACCAATACACCTGCCCCAAGATAACTAGCGAACCAAGGATGTAAAGTATATACCCAGGGAATGATTTCATAACTGCTCCACCTAGTAAAGTGGCGTGAAATACAATAACAACTTCAGCTAAGTAAATAAACCGATGGATAAACTTCCACCACTTTTTGAGTTTTCGCACCATCCAGTCAGTGGAAGTAACAAACATAGCCAAAAGTATTGGATAAGCCACCAAGCCAAACAACACCGGGTTCAGGTAAGGATTCCAACTAAAGAAAATCATTGCCAGGTTAAAGGCATACCCGTACTTCAGAACCCCACCGACATGAAGAATTATCAGAAATACCCCAGCAACTCCTAATCTCCTCCGCCAGTGCCACTGCCCAGCCCAGGCTGGGTGAAATTTGAAAATAATACTGCTTAGCAAAGCTGTGGCGATAAGTGTTGTGCCCGCCAGGGCGCAGCTTCTTATCCAGGCGCCGGCAAAATTACCCGGTTCGTAAATATAGTACTGGTACCAAAATTGCAGCAGCCAAAACAAGCCAGCGGAAAAAGAAAACCAAACTAACCACAATGTTTTTACACGCTGGCGAATATTAACTGGCTCTAGATTATTTAATTTTTCTTCCATAAACTATTTTTCAATATTTACCTTATATTCATAATACTGCTTATATGCTTTAGAATAATAAGTCTGTAATTCTTGCAACGACTCTAGTGATGGATTGGTAATTGCTTTAATTGACGATTGCCACGCTTCCCAACTGCGCACACCATCTTTACTAGGCACGAGCGGCTCAGTTAGTTCCTTTTCACTAAAGAGCCCGAACTTGGCATTATTCATACCTAATTCCCACTCAAAATTATTTACTAACGACCAAAGTAATATTCCTTTTATGGGCAAACCTTCTTTTTTGGCTTCAATAATGTACCTCATTGTTTCCAAGAGCCAGTATGGCTTTCGCTGATCGGCCTTATCTGCAAAACCGATTTCTGAAATGAATATTTCCTTGTTCGGATAAGAAGCATTCATTTTCTTAAGTACCTCTAAAATCCCTGGTGGGTAAACATCACCAAAAGTGGGATGGTCGCTGTAATCTCGCCCTTTTTTATCCCCATGGATAAAGGGTAAGACCAGCCGGCAGTAATAATGCAATCCCAAAAAATCTGATTTAGCGCCATCTCGTTCAAACTTATCAGTGACATACTCATTGCCAAATTCATTGGCCAGACCACTAAATATACCATCAAAGTACTGCCAATTATGACCAATACCAACTTGCGGTGCTCGCTCGCTCGGTAACTTACTGCCTAATGTTTTAATCTCATCTCGGGTTATATCATATGATTCTATCATTCTTTCCAGGACCTTCTTTGCAGTTAAAACACCGCCACGACGGTAAGGCGGAAATGTACCTGCAATATAACTGCCAGAAAGAGTTGACATGGGCTCATTAATAGCCAGAAAGTACTTGGCTAGGCCTTCACTTAAAAGCTTATCTTGCGCTGGCTTATCAAACTTTTCACTAGCCAGTACCTTGCGAACCTTGTCCTCATCACCAAGATATTTGACCACATTTTCAACATAAAACCTGAAATGTTTTGAAACTTCTGGGTTTTCCCAACCGCCTTGGGTAATATTGTCATTATTATCTGTCTCAAGCAGATACCTTGGCATAGTAAAGTGATGCATGGTTAGCATGGGCTCTTGGCCATGTGCCCTGACTAAAGCCAAAGCTTTCACATATTCAGCCATCAGGGCAGAATCAAACTCACCTTCTTTGGGGCATAACCTGGCAAAATCAAGTGAGAAGCGGAACATATTCTCACCTAACTCGGCTGATCTATCTATATATTTTTCTTTGTTAGGCAAAAAACGAGGAAAATGATTTATATCCTGCTGATCCTTAATACCAGAGCTTTTGCCCTCAAGGTTCTTTTGCAACTCAAGCTCCCAGTCAGAAACTGGCGGCAATAAATTACCCTCGGCATCATACATTACAGGCTCTGATTGAAAGTGGGAGCTGGCACTACCAATATATTCAATGCGAGTATGTTCAGCTGCTGGACGTAGGGTTTCTAAAACCTCCTGGGCTGTAAAATCAAAATCCGGCTTAGGCGGCTCTAGTTCATTATCGGTCGTTTCGCCAAAGCGCTCCATATTAATTGATCATTTACTTCTCCAACGCCCGCTGTTCTTTAACTTTCTCCCAAACAGCTTTCCTAATTTCCTCTATCACTTTGGGGTTTTCACGCAAGAATTGCTTAGCCTGTTCACGGCCAACACCTAACTTTGTCTCACCAAATGATATAGTGTTACCTGATTTGGTCACGATGCCGTATTGTATGCCTGTATCAACTGAATCACCAGCTAAACTAATTCCCTCATTATACATAATGTCAAATTCAGCGTTCTGGAACGGCGGGGCGACTTTATTCTTTACGATTTTAACCTTAACGCGATTACCTACTATTTGCTCACCAGATTTTATTTGCCCAATACGCCTGATATCAATACGGACTGATGAATAAAATTTTAAAGCCATGCCGCCGGTGGTGGTTTCTGGATTGCCAAAAAATACACCGATTTTCATCCTAGTTTGATTAAGAAAAATAACTGTAGTTTTACTTTTGGAAACAATAGCCGTCAGCTTACGCAAGGCTTGGCTCATTAATCTAGCTTGCAAACCCATGTGAGAATCACCCATTTCACCTTCAATTTCTGCTTTGGGGGTAAGGGCAGCCACTGAATCAATCACAATCACATCTACTCCATTAGAACGTACTAAAGTATCCACAATTTCCAAAGCTTGCTCACCAGTATCAGGTTGGGAAATTAATAGTTCATCAATATTAACACCAATTTTTTTAGCATAAAGCGGATCAAGGGCATGCTCGGCATCTACAAAAGCTGCCACGCCGCCTATTTTTTGTAATGAAGCAATAACGTGTAATGTTAAGGTTGTTTTACCAGAAGCCTCAGGCCCAAAAACTTCAATCACACGGCCACGTGGTACACCGCCAACGCCCAGGGCTATATCCAAAGAAAGACAGCCGGTCGGAATGCATTCCACATCCATCGCCCGGGCTTCGCCTAATTTCATAATGGCGCCCTCGCCAAATTTCTCCTTTATTTGATCAATGGCCAGCTGGGCGGCCTTACCCCGTTCACTGGCTTGATTATCGGTTTTTTTAGTTGGTGCCATATATATAAAATTGAAAATTAAAGTCAAAGCTACCTTATCGCAAACTTGTCCACTCGTCAATTATTATTGATTTAACGGCTTGTTTTCTTCCATGACGGGTGGGCTTGGCGGGGGCGTATAATAAATTATCCTTTCGACTGTAACTTCACGGCTTAAGCTCTTGCGCGCCTTAATTAACAAATTATTAAACCCGGGCCGCAATGGCACAATCACGGTAAATCGGCCTGATTCCATCACTTCCACTACTTCGTTATTTACCGTAACTTCGGTACCTGGTTTTGTAATACCAGATACAGTTAAGGGCGAAAAAGAAATTGTGCCATCAGTCGCTGGGCTGATTACCTCTAGTTGTGGCGGTAAAAAAATCGCCCGAGCGGCAATGGCCAAATAAGTAATCACCACTACCGCCACCAAACCTAAAAGTATCCGGCGCAAAGGATGCACTGATTTAATGGGATTGACTGGGGCGTGCTTGGGCGGCTGGATAATTTTGGGTAAATTAGGTCCAGGATATTGAGCTAAAAGCTCTTCAATATCAAGCTGTAAAAATAGGGCGTATTGCTTTAAAAAATAGCGGCCATAATCACCCCGAGGCAAAGCTTCCCACTCGCCTGATTCCAAAGCTTCAAGATAATGAGATGGAATATTAAGCTTGTGGGCTACATTCTTAATAGACAAATGGCGCTCTTCCCTGGTTTGACGCAAACTATCACCCGCCGGGGTTGAGCGCTTTAGAGGTTGAACAGTAAAGCGCACCATACTTGTATTAATTAATTGCGGCTGTTTTTAATAACGCTCATCTGGTTCTTCATTCTCAGTCTCATTTTCAGTAGGTATTGTTTGATCGGCTTCCGCCGTACCTTCCTCTTCTTGATTATTATCAAATTCCAGACCTGAAGTGCGAATTAATACCTCTCGCGGCTTAGCACCGTCACCAGGGCCAATCACTCCCCGCTCTTCTAATAAATCAAGCAAGCGAGCGGCCCGGGCATAGCCAACGCGCAGACGACGCTGCAAAAAAGAGGCGGAAGCTTTCTGTGACCGGACAATCAAAGCTTGGGCTTCTTCTAACAAATCATCTCCTTCACTGGATGCAAGACCACCGCCTTCCAAACTACGGCTCGCCTTTTCCACCACTGAAGCATCGTAATCCGGTTTAGAACTTTGTTTAAGGAAATTGGTTACGCCCTCAATTTCAACATCAGTCACTAAAGCGCCTTGCAATCTTTTAGGTTTGGATAGTTCTGCCGACATAAACAAACAATCACCTCGTCCTAATAATTTCTCGGCACCAGCATTATCTAAAATAGTACGCGAATCAGTTTGTGAGGCCACCTTAAAAGCTATGCGCGAAGTAATATTGGCTTTGATAAGGCCGGTAATAACATCAACACTAGGCCGCTGGGTAGCGACAATCAAATGAATACCCACGGCTCGGGCCATTTGGGCCAAACGAATAATGGCCGCTTCAACTTCATTGGCCGCTACCGCCATTAAATCAGCCAGCTCATCAATTATCACTAAAATATAGGGCATAGTTTCCGTCGCAGTTTGATTATAAGCCGCCAAATTCCTTTTACCAGCAGCCGACAGCACCTGATAACGGCGATCCATTTCTCCCACTACCCATTTCAAGGCATTAATAGTTTTAGGCACATCAGTAATAACTGGCGTTAGCAAATACGGCATATCATTATAGGAAGCTAGTTCAACCCGCTTCGGATCTACGATGATAAATTTCAATTCATCAGCTGAATTGGTATAAAGCAAAGAAAGAATAATGCCATTGATACAAACAGATTTTCCTGTGCCGGTGGCGCCGGCGATCAGCAAATGAGGCATGCGATCAATATCCGCAACCACCGACCGTCCAGCCACATCTTTACCAATCGCCACTGTTAAATTACTGCGCCGACTTTTAAATTCAGTTGAAGTTAACATCTCCCGCAAAGCCACTGTGGCCACGGTTTTATTTGGCACTTCTATACCCACCAAGGCTTGGCCAGGTATAGGCGCTTCAATACGGATAGGATGAGCCGCTAACGCTAATGCTAAATCATTAGACAAGGCAGTAATGGAGACAAGTTTAACACCTTCGGCTGGTTTTAGGGTGTATTGGGTAACGGTTGGGCCAACATTAACTGAACCCATTTCTACTTCAATGCCAAAATTCTGCAAGGTTTTTTGAATTTTTTCCTGATTGGCTTCAATATCACCAGCGGTCGGCTCGCCATCATACACCGACAAAAGCTCCATTGGAATTTCTACTTTGGGTGCCCGTGTTTTTTTAATTTCCAAAAGTGGCAGTTGTACCTTATCAGTCTCAGCTAAGGCAGAACTTGCTAACGGACGGCGATCAAACGGCTTTGTCTCGGCACCAACCAAGTTTGGCTCATTAACCTGGCTGGCAGTAGAACTAAGTGGCTTACCATTATAATTTATTTGTGTTGGTTTGATTGTATGTATTTTGCCAAAGGCTGACCAGATCCGTCTAAATGGATCAACTATTTTGGCAGCCAATTCAGCTAAAGACGTTTCAAATAAAATTAAAATACCACCAACAACCAAAGCAACTAGTAGCACAATTGAACCCCACTTCCCTAGCGCCTGAATTAATGGATACAACACAATATAACCTAAATAACCTCCCCCCCGGCCGGCGGCGGCGGCCGCTCGTCCGGCTTCAATGGCAAAACCACTATGCACCAACCCGGTAACTCCGACCAACAATAAAACCAAACCTAGTAACTGACGCGGCTGAAAAAGCTGTTCTGTTACCAAAAAAACATAGCCCACTAACAGCAAAACTACAGGGATAGCATACGATGGCCAACCTATACTCAAAAGCAAATACTTTTTAATAAAAATCCCCACTACACCAGCTAAACCAAAAAACGACAAAAACAAAATTAAAGATAGGGCAAACAAAAAAACCACCGCTAAACCATGCTTGGTATAAGGCGCTAAGCCTGGTTTGGCCTGATTTTTAGGCCGGGGTTCCTCTTCTTTTTTTCTGGCCATATCAGCCTTAATTATAGCCTAAAAAAACAGGCTTAGGAACACTTTAAGTGATTCCTAAGCCCAACTTGATATTTATGATGATTCGGCAGAAGAATAGAATACTCCTGACCATTTTTTACCGCCTCGCGTAACCACCTGGTCTTCAACTTTAATTCGTTCTATATCTTTTCCTTGATCCTTAAATTTAAGGGTAATGTGTTTGAAAAGATTTGATACCACCAAATTAGGTTTAAAATCAACCCAACCTTTCTTGGCTTTAGTTACACCTTTAATGTGAACAACAACATAATATCGCCCCTCCGCAGTGGGTAAATCTTTTTGCTCAGACGTTTGTTTCAGTACACCTACGAATTTGCTGCCATCCGTAAAATTAATGGTAAAGTTTTTAGATTTACCTGAAAGTAAGCGATGAAACTGCTGAATAGCTTCATCAATCCATAATTCATCATCCCGAAGCGGACGGATTGATCTGCCAATTGAGCCAGATTTGTCATCCCAAAATGTGCCGTCATCCCACTGAACAATGCGATAACAATGCTCAGTATATGGATGAAGAGTTTCTTTGATTGTGTAATGTCTGCAACCAAGACAAGTTTTTAGGATTAAATCCCCGCTATAATCTTCAATAATGAAACGCTGGCCAAGCTTGTACTTTGGATCATTTTGCAAACCTTCAGGAAAAGTAAAATCACCAAACAACTCTTGATCGCCCACTGCATAAAACCAAGGTGTCATCAGACCGCAAACAACACGACGCTTAAACCCTGGCGATAAAGGGAAAACTACGTTAGTTTTCTCTTCTAACCAATTTTTTTTGAATGCTTTGTTGGCATCGGTAAGTGTTGCCCATTCAGTAAAAACAGCACCAGTGCAACTATTGCATTCATGTATAACTATGCCGCAGCGGCCATCGGGCGGATTCTTTATTTCCAGGACTTCTATAAATCCCCAGTTCCCTCCGTCGTTTAAGCCACCACCAGCATACTTGTGCTGTTTAATCTTATAGCGGCTGTACATACCGTATGCACCGTGGCCTACATTAACCTGATGGGCTGAAGGAATATCAAAATCTCGGAATTTGTTCTTTAGAATTTCTTGAACCTCTTCAATTGCTGTATCGGTCGGACAAGTAAATGTGACGTGCTGGCCATCACCAGTTTTGCCTTCGCCATAATGATATGAATTGAATCTATCCATGTTAAACTCCCGTTTTTGTTATTATTTTTGTGATTATCTAAAACTTATATTTGCCGCTATCTTAGCGGCTCTGAATCATAAAGTCAATGCTCTAGCACACTTACCAAAAACAAATCATCCCTGGCCCTTACTTATAAGGCCAGGGATGATTAAATTTTATACTAGTAATCGCCCTAACTTTCCTCAACCGCTGAATGTTCTGAGATAGCTCCTAAACTAGCCGCCATGGCTTCAGCTTCTGCCTGTGCAATGGCCGCGGCTTCAGCTGCGGCTGCTGCCATCCGAGCAGTTTCTTCGGCCCGAACAGCTTCTTGGGCTCTAAACTCTTCCATGGCAACAGCTAATCTATCTTTCAGTTCACCACTACCCGTACCCGCCGGAATCAGGCGGCCAATAATTACATTTTCTTTCAAGCCTCGCAAATAATCCATACGCCCGGTCACGGCCGCATCAATCAGCACGCGGGCAGTTTCTTGGAATGAAGCCGCCGACAGGAAACTATCAGTAGAAAGGGAAGCTTTAGTAATGCCCAGCAATAAAGCTTCACCCTTGGCTAAATCTACTCCCTTATCCTTAGCCGCCATATTAGCTTCAGTAAACTGCGCTACCGTCACCATTTCTCCAGGCAAAAGTTCAGTGCCGCCAGCTTCGGTTATATAAATACGCGAGAACATCTGCTTAATAATCAACTCAATATGCTTACTATTTAATTTTTGACCTTGTGAAGCATAAATATATTGGATCTCTTTCATGATATACCGCTGAACCGCTTCTTTGCCTTTAAGGGCATAAATCTCATGCAAATCAAGCGAGCCTTCTGTTAATTGTTGGCCTTTGGTAACCTGATCACCATCTTTTACCCATAAAGCGATACCTGGTGGAATAATAAATTCTTTCACCACCTGGGACTCACCTGTCAAAACTACTGATTGATCATTAATTTCTTTCACCTTACCGTCACGTGTAGCCGTAATTGACTCTTCACCCGCCTTAACTACCGGCTCGCCCTCTTTAACTTTACTGCCCTTTTTCACTAATACTTTGGGTGATTCGTAGGCTGATAAGCTTATAACCTCTTCGGAATTATCCAAATAGGCCAGATTAATAACTTTTTGGCGCCCCTGGTGCACCACCTCAACCTTACCATCACCAGGTGATAGCAAGCCTGGGCGCTTTACTGGCCGAGCTTCAAAAACTTCTTCTACCCGCGGCAACCCTTGGGTAATATCTTCCACTGAAGCCACACCACCAGTATGGAAAGTACGCATGGTCAGTTGGGTGCCAGGTTCACCAATACTTTGAGCGGCAATAATACCAACGGCCGTGCCAATCTGCACTAAATTATTTGTACCCAAATCCAAGCCGTAACAACGCTGACAAACACCCCGGGTGATCTTGCAGGTCATTAAAGACCTAACTTTTAGTTCAGGCAGCTCCAACTTATCTATCTTTTTGGCAACCTCCCCGGTTATAAGTTCATTTTTCTTAAATACGACCTCACCTTTTTTATCCTTAACTTCTTGCAAAGTATAACGACCAATACCGTAACTACCAACACCTTCTCCAGTATCTTCTATTTCAGCTTGAGTTATAAGAAAACCTTCTTTATCACCGCAATCTTTTTCCACTACCACAATATCATGGGAAACATCAACTAAGCGTCTGGTTAAATAACCAGCATTGGCAGTACGCAAGGCCGTATCAGTCAAGCCTTTGCGGGTGCCGTGGGTGGAAATAAAGAACTCCAAAACATCAAATCCTTCCTTGAAATTACCTTTAACCGGCAATTCAATGGTTTCACCGGCCGGGTTGGTCACCAAACCTTTCATACCCATCATCTGAGTGATTTGCGCCCAACTACCTCTGGCGCCTGATTCAATCATGGAAAAAACTGAACCACGCGTCGGCAGGCTAGCCCGAGATATTTCGGTAATTTTTTCTTTCACCCGCGCCCAAATTTCTATCACCTTAGTTTGGCGCTCTTCCTCAGTCAGCAAGCCTTGCTGATATTGATTATAAATTTCACTAACCTTAACTTCCGCCTCTTGATACAGCTTCTGACGCTGAGGCAAATCTGGAATATCACCCATACCCCAAGACAAACCTGATTTGGTCAAATATTCAAAGCCGATCAGTTTCATTCTATCAAGTAATTTGGCAGTATCGGCCACACCAAAACTAGACAAGGATTCAGCAACCAAATTCTTCAAAACTTTCTTATCCACTGTTTTATTAAGGAATCTCAGATCAGGCGGCAAAATCTCATTAAATAATATTCGCCCAGCACAAGTCTTCAAACGCTCGCCTCCATAAGTTCTAACCTCAATGGTTTGTTGTAATTTAATAATGTCTAATTGATAAGCCAAAATCGCTTCAGCTTCGTTGCCAAATACCTTTATGTTTTCACCGTCCGTTGTTGGTGAAATATTGGTCATATAATAACAACCCAAAACAATATCTTGCGATGGGGTAGCTACCGGCTCACCTGTAGCAGGCTTAAGCAAATTCTTAGCTGACAGCATTATCTCCCGCGCTTCCCATTTGGCTTCTTCGGTTAAAGGCACGTGCACCGCCATTTGATCGCCATCAAAATCAGCATTAAAGGCCGGACAAACTAGGGGGTGTACCTGGATCGCTTTACCTTCTATTAAGATCGGCTGAAAAGCTTGAATACCAAGGCGGTGCAAGGTCGGAGCACGATTCAGTAATACGTGAGCGCCCTTGATTATTTCCTCTAAAATATCCCAAACCTCGCTCTTACCTGATTCAATATAACGATTGGCGGAACGAACATTGTGTACTAATTCACGGGCAATAAGTTTGGAAATAACAAACGGCTTAAAAAGTTCCAGGGCCATACGCTTGGGCAAACCGCACTGATGCAATTCCAGTTTCGGCCCAACCACAATCACGCTGCGGCCGGAATAATCTATACGCTTACCTAAGAGGTTCTGTCTAAAACGTCCTTGTTTGCCTTTCAAAATATCAGCGATTGATTTCAACATGCGACGCTGACCAGTAGAGGCTGTTACAGTTTTACCGTGTCTGGCACCATTATCAATCAAGGCATCAACTGCTTCTTGTAACATGCGCTTTTCATTGCGGCAAATAACTTCTGGGGCATTCAATTCCATCAAACGCTTTAAACGGTTATTACGATTAATTACCCGACGATAAAGATCGTTCAAATCCGAAGTGGCAAACCGACCGCCATCCAATTGAACCATTGGCCGTAAATCAGGCGGTATGACCGGCAATATAGAAATTATCATCCAATCTGGACGCAAACCTACAGCCTGCAGGCTCTTTAATAGTTTTAAGCGTCGTACAACCTTACGATGTTTGGCTGGTATTGTTTCTTTAGCTTCAGCTTCCAATGATTTGATTTCCACTTTCAAATCGATTAGTTCCAACAAACCCTTAACCGCCTCAGCCCCAATAGAAGCTTCAAACACCTGGCCATATTTAAGGGATAAGTCCTGATACTGGCTTTCCGAAATAATCTGCATGGGCTTAAGTTCTTTCAATTCTTTGCGGGCAATTTCAAAAGCTTCTTCCAGTTTATTCAAACGTTCCTCAGTTAGAGTAGAAATCGACTTTTCCTCTTGCTGCAATGCCTTACCTTGTAATTTCTTAGACAGCTCAGAGCTTTGCCGCTGGCTATCAGCTTCAATCATCTTACGCTTTGATTTGTACTCAGCCGTGACTTGATCTAATAACTGTTTTTTCTTATCTTCATCAACCCGGGTGATGATAAAACTGGCAAAATAAATTACCTTTTCCAATTCCTGTACCGAAAGACCTAGCACTAAGCCAATTTTTGAGGGCACTCCCCGCAAAAACCAAATATGAGAAACCGGGGAAGCTAGGGCAATATGACCAAAACGTTCGCGCCTGACCACTGACCGCGTCACTTCCACACCGCACTTATCGCAAACTATGCCCCGATAACGGATGCGCTTATACTTGCCGCAATAGCATTCCCAATCCTTAGTCGGCCCGAAAATGCGTTCATCAAACAAACCATCTTTTTCCGGCTTTTGCGTACGATAATTTATCGTCTCCGGTTTGGTAACCTCGCCATATGACCAATCCCTAACTTCCGCCGGTGAAGCTAACTTCAAGCGGATGGAGTCAAAGTCATTAGATTGTAGTGATTCTCTTTCTGGAAACATAAAATCTACTAATTAATCGTTCTCAGCTGCTTTATTCTGAGTTGGCTCGGGTTTTTGGGTTTCAATAATCCGACCGTCCTTAAGCAATTCAACTTCCAACCCCAAACCCTTCAATTCCCTAATAAGAACATTAAAAGATTCCGGCACATTGAGTTTTCGGATTGGCTCACCCTTAATAATTGATTCATAAGCCTTAGAGCGGCCAGGCACGTCATCTGATTTAATCGTTAAAATTTCTTGCAAAGTATGAGCCGCGCCATAAGCTTCCAAAGCCCACACTTCCATTTCACCAAAGCGCTGGCCGCCAAATTGAGCTTTACCCCCGAGTGGCTGTTGCGTTACCAAAGAATATGGTCCAATAGAGCGCTGGTGAATTTTATCTTCCACCAAGTGATTAAGCTTCAGCATATAAGCCACTCCGACCGTGACCTTCTCGGCAAAGGGCTCGCCGGTGCGGCCATCATAAAGCGTAATTTTACCGTCTTCAGGCAGGCCGGCTTTTATTAGTTCCTGGCGAATTATTTTTTCAGGCACGCCATCAAGGGCTGGTGTGGCCACATTATAACCCAAGGATTGGGCGGCCATGCCTAAATGCGTTTCTAAAATTTGCCCCAAGTTCATACGAGAAGCCACCCCTAATGGATTCAAAAGAATATCAACCGGTCGTCCATCAGGTAAAAATGGCATTTCTTCTTGAGGAATAATGCGAGAAATTACGCCTTTGTTACCGTGACGTCCAGCCATTTTATCACCAACCTGAATCTTTCTCAGTTGAGCAATAGAAACCTGAATTGATTTGATCACACCAGATGGCAAACGGTCACCATTTTCACGTGAGAAAATTTTTATATCCACCACCTTACCATGTTCACCATGCTCCAAATACAATGAACTATCGCGCACATCTTTGGCTTTTTCACCAAAGATAGCGCGTAATAATTTTTCCTCAGCCGATAATTCAGTTTCACCTTTCGGGGTAATTTTACCAACCAAAATATCACCGGAAGACACTTCAGCACCAATACGGATAACACCAGCTTCATCTAAATCTTTCAATTTCTCATCACCCACATTCGGAATATCACGAGTAACAACTTCCGGCCCTAATTTGGTATCGCGCACATCAATAGTGTAATCCTCAATATGAATTGAAGTGTAACGATCGTCATGCACCAAAGTTTCTGAAAGCAATATGGCATCTTCATAGTTACCACCTTCCCAGGCCATATAAGCAACGACTAAATTTTGTCCCAAAGCCAATTCACCTTTTTCAGTAGCTGCCCCGTCGGCAATTACGTCTCCTTTCTTTACTTGATCACCCTTGTTTACCACTGGCTTATTATTCAAACAAGTAGAAGCATTGGAACGCATGAACTTTAATAAAGGATAAGCATGCGTTTTATTTTTAGCATCTTTAATCTCAACACGATCAGATTGAACCAGACTAACTTCCCCATCAACATCCGTTAACACGGTCTGCCCGGAATCTTGGGCGGCTTTACCTTCCACCCCTGTACCAACGCGTGGCGCCTGGGGACGAATACAAGGTACAGCTTGACGCTGCATATTCGTACCCATAAGGGCGCGCACCGCATCATCATGCTCTAAGAAAGGTATTAATGATGTTGTAATAGAAACAATCTGCTTAGGGCTTACATCCATGCAGTCAACTTTGTGATTAAAGTCTTTGGTTGGTTCGCCGTGTTCTCTTACCTCTACTCTATCTTCTTTAAAATAACCCGAGGAATCTATTTCAGTAGTGGCTGCAGTTGTGACCAATTGTTCTTCTTCAAAAGCATCCAACCAAACTATTTCACTTGTAACTCGCGATTTTATCGGTACAGTGGCCATGTCGCTGTCTTTTAGTTTCTTGGCTAACTCAGGCGTGATTTTTTCGCCCGCCTGACCAATTAATTCTCCACTCTTATTATTAACATTATCCCGCAATATTTCATCAACAGCGATCTGCCCGTCATTAGCTATATCATGCAATACCTTGCGGAATGGTGTTTCAATAAAACCATAACTATTCACCCGAGCATAAGATGCTAAGTGTCCAACCAAACCAATGTTAGGGCCCTCCGGTGTGGCAATTGGACAAATGCGGGCATAGTGAGTGCGGTGTACATCGCGGACGTCAAAACCAGCCCGCTCGCGGGATAATCCCCCAGGACCCATAGCAGAAAGCCTACGCTTGTGTTCCAACTCAGCTAATGGATTGGTTTGATCCATGAACTGAGACAACTGAGATGACATGAAAAATTCTTTGATGGCGCCGATAATCGGGCGGGCATTAACCAATTGATTAGGAGTGAGGGTGGCAATATCTTGGGTGGACATACGATCCTTTACAATGCGCTCTAAGCGCGCTAAGCCAACCCTGAATTTATTTTGAACCAATTCCCCGACTGCCCGCACGCGCCGATTGCCTAAGTGGTCAATATCATCTGGCTCATCCTGGGTGTTA
>Ga0209210_1001243_pt1 | contig 22031 bp, 18 predicted proteins | sample RifGroA1_FD_183991 | JGI IMG/M metagenome (GOLD analysis project Ga0209210, IMG submission 183991) | Contaminated groundwater microbial communities from Rifle, Colorado, USA - Rifle Groundwater A1 (SPAdes) (version 2) | ecosystem: Environmental > Aquatic > Deep subsurface > Groundwater >...
AAGAACAAACCCGTGGAATTGAAAACTTTACAAAAAATGCATACCTGGCCTTGATTTGTTATGCTTTGAAGAAATTATTTACTGTTGGAGTGCGCTATGTATAGTTTCGCACCAGACTCGACTTCCATTTGTCATCCTGAGCTGTCTCGAAGTGATCCCATTGGGATTTCAGGATCTATAGCTTTAATAAATATATTTTTTGTCTTGGGATGCCGAAACAAGTTCGGCATGACAACATAATCAAAAGAGTTATAATGAAATAATGAAGCTGAAGTTTTTATCAAATATTCTAATTATTTTTCTACTAATAGTAGGTTGCGCTATTCTAACGACCAAACCAGCTCTTGCCAAATCCTACTCAATCACCAATGACCAGTTCACGATTCAAATTAATACTGATAAATCCATCTCTGTTAAAGAAGTTTTAACTTATGATTTTGACGGATCATTTAGCTGGGCCGAGATGTGGATTCCGGTTAAACCACCTCAATCGCAATCCATGGATATGACTAATATTCGTGCGATCACTCAGTTTAGCGTCAAGTCTGCAGACAACTCTGAAGTGCAAATTCTTGAGCAGAAAACTGAGAATGAGCAGTTCTACGCAAAGTGGGGCTACTCTGCCCACAACGAACAAAAAACCTTTCTCATTTCTTATACGGTAATCAATGCAATAAGAAAATATCCAGAGGTGGCTGAACTCTACTGGAAAGTAATTGGGCCGGACTGGGATATCCCGCATCACAGTGTCGACGTAACCGTGACACTTCCGGAAGCGGTTAACACTATTTCTGACCTCTATGTTTATGGTCACGGACCGTTAAACGGTAAATCGGAAATTATCAATACCAAGTCAGCGCGTTTTACAGCTGATTCAGTTGCCTCCGGACAGTTTATGGAGATGCGTTTTGTTTTTCCGTCAACATTAATAGAAGGATCGGCATTTGAGAACAAATCATTGGAATCAATTCAGGAAGAAGAAGCAGAGTTTGTGGCTAAAACCATCCGGGCTGCCAGAACACAACAATTATTGCTCTATGTACCTGCTATAACTGGAATAATTGCAACACTCGCCATTATTATCTATTGCCTTTGGTGGTATAAAACCTGGAAAAAATATGGCAAAGAATATGAGTTTCCGGATATTCCTGAGCACGTCTGGCAACTACCATCACAAATGAATCCGGCAGAAGTTAACGTACTTTTAAAACAAGGCGGGGAGCCACACGTTACCGCGTTTACGGCGACGATTTTTGATCTGGCGCGCAAGGGCTTTATCACGATCCGTGATGAAGTCACCATGAAATCCGGGTTACTCACCACCAAACAAGTTATTAAAACAACTATTGCCCGAACTGATAAATCATCTTCCTCACTCAAGGATTACGAACAGGATTTACTGGACTTGTTATTTATCGAAATCGCCGCAGCCGCACTTTCATTTAAAGAACGACTGACCAATGCAGAAACAGCCCGCGCAAACAAATCTGACCAGCAAGTCACGTTTGACGAAATCAAAGCTTGGTTTAAAGACCACCCGCAGAAGTTCCAATCCTGGTTTCAAAAATGGAAAAAGACAATTGCTGAAGACGTCAAACAGCTGAATTTAATTGAACCGGAAAGTGAACGCGTTTATCACAAAGCGATCATCTGGTGTTTAGTTATTGGAGTAATTGGAATTTTTTCATATACCGCTTTCCTTGGAGTTGGCTTCATGATTACTGGAGTTGTTCTGAGCCGGCATCTGAAACGCTGGGATAAAAAGTGGAGTCGGGAAGCAAGTTTGTGGCAGGGGGTGAAACGGATGCTCGATCATTTTGCGGATTTCAAATTTAAAGATCTGCCGCCGGAAGCGTATAAACTGTGGGAACAGTACTTGGTGTTTGGAATTCTGTTTGGTAATGCTGAAAAAATCATTAAAATGCTACCCGTCATTCTTGCAAATCCCAACGCTTCTGTCGCTACCTGGTATTATGTCAGTTCAACAGCGGGAATAAGTAATATCAGCACAACTGCCAGTTCCATCTCGGCATTTAGTAATTCGCTTAACGTCTTAACATCGGAATTAAAAACTGCCTCAACCTCAGCAGCCCACTATTCTTCCGGAGGTGGCGGAGGCTTCTCCGGCGGAGGAGGCGGAGGTGGAGGAGGCGGTGGCGGCGGAGCAGGATAATACAAATGTCATCCTGAATTTATTTCAGGATCTACTAAACTAAGAAGCTGAAATTAGTTCTGCATAACAGGGGTAAATAACTATGCGAAACCATTTAATAATTAAACCTGCACCAAAATTTATTGCATTATTAATAGGTCTCCTAATACTATTAGTATTCTCTAGTTTTGGCAACTTAATTGATGGAAAATTTTTCTTCTCATCGATTGGGATAGTGCTTATCATCTTAAGCTGGCTTACAGCAAAAATTGAAATGAAAGATGGAATCTTAACTTATACTGATCCAGTGGGCAATTTAGTCAACTTTGCACTTTTTAGTAAAAGCATTCCTGTTGAAAAAATTTCGCGCGTGTACGTTGGTTTTTCAGGAGCGTTTCGGGGACCTGACTTCCAGCTTATTTTTCATAGCGTAAATCAAATGAATGCCATCCGCATAATGTATGGACTTTTTTCGCCTATAGATTTGCATAAGTTATTTCTTGAATTAAAACGGGTTAACCCTTCGATTTTTTTTGATCAAAGAAGTGAAGAAATTTTACAAAACGCTACACAAAGTAAAACAGTAGAATTAATCTCAAAATATGTAATCTTTATTTGTATTCTTTTTCTGCCATTACTACTTATAATAATTTTACTTAATTATCTATAATGCAATTATTTCCTCCCCCAGTACGGGTTTTTGAGGAACTGGTACACGCCGTTGACCGCAGTGGCCGCAGTGCCGACAGCCACAGAAATGCGTTTGTATTTACCTGCTTGTGTTGCTACATCGCCGCACGCAAACATGCCCGGAATTGAAGATTGCATATCCGCATCCACTTTGACTGCCTGGTTTTCAACACTTACGCCTAAGTTTTGTAAAAACGTCCGGTCAATTTCCGCACCAATGCAGATACCGATATAATCGGTAGTGAGCAAGCTTTCTGCAGTACCGCCTTTGACAATTTTGATTGACTCGACCCGATCAATGCCGTGGATTTCACTAACGATTGAATTTAAATAAAATTGCACGCCCAAAGAACGCGCTTTTTCCACAGTTTTTTCAACTGCCCGAAAACTGTCGTGCCGGTGTACGAGTGAGACTGACCCGCCTTTTTCCGCAGCTGCGACCGCCGTTTCCAAAGCCGTATCTCCCCCGCCTACCACAATTAAACGTTTACCAATCAGTTTCTCCGGAATCCCTTTATAAAAAACACCCTTGCCGGTTAAGTCATTTTCTCCCGGAATTCCCAATTGTCGCGGTTTAAAATAACCCAAGCCGGTTGCCAGAATTACTGACCGCGTCTGATAGGTAATCAGAACGGTTTTGACCTGAAAATATGAATCAGCATGCATAATCGAACTCGCTGCTGCTACTTCAATCACTACGCCAAATTTTCGCGCCTGCTCATACATTTTATTAGCCAGCTCCTTGCCCGTAATTTCGGAATAAGAAGGAAAGTCATAAATTTTTTTATCCGCATAGAGCTGCATGGGTTGGCCACCGATACCATTTGCTTCTAAAACCAGCGTCCGCAGTTTTCGTTCCAAGGCATAAATTGAGGCAGCCAGCCCGGCTGGTCCGGCACCAATGATGATGAGGTCGTAACTATCCATATTTCTATACTAACGCTTTTTAAGCCAGAGATGAAGTCAGCAAATGTAGATTACCGATCATCAAGTGAAACCCCCTCACCAAAATGGTGAGGGGGTTTCCAATATACCACTACAAAATTATGAATGACCGCACTTACAGTGTGTTGTGTCCTCCTTCAACCACGACTTCCGCAGTATTTTCCACATCTCCGGTATCAACTTCCACATCACCGTCTGTGTTGTGTTTGGCTTTGTTTTTGCCGGTATTACCTTTTAGCTCAGCTGCTATTCGAACCCGGGTTCTTGTTTTCTGTTTTTCAGACTTCGATTTTCGGCTGCTCAGGTGCACCGTGTTGTCGGTTTTATAGCCGTTGCCACTTACCGTGATACTGTCTTCGCTTTCACTACAACAGCAATCCACGACATCAGCTTCATTGTTACCACCGGTAACTGTGACGGTTGCCGTATTCGTAACATCACCGGTCGTGATCGTCGTGCTGCCGCCAGTATTACCATTGGCTTTATTTTTGCCGCTGTTTCCGGACAGGCTGATTGAAACACCGACACTGGTATTATTTTTCTGCTTGACAGTCTGGTTGCATGATTCGTGTACTGAAACGTAGTTATCTGATTTTGCACCGTTATCAGTCACTTCCACGGTAACCGCTGCTGCCGGCAGTACTGTAGCAAGCAGTAAACTACCACTAACAAATCCAGTAATAAATTTTTTGATCATGTTCTCACCTCCTTTCAATAGAAACTGTTAATCGTAACAATTTCGCTCGACCGAAGTGGAGAGCAACAGCTTTTTTTCCTAATAATTTGAAGTTCTCGACTTCGCTCGAACAAAAAGCTGTTACTCTTCGAATCCCGCAAGGCGGGATGGAAATCGGAGGACATTCTAATTCCTCGTTTTCGTTTTTGTCACTCTAAAATATCAAGTGCCAGGCTGGGGTGGAAACTGGTCGCCCCAATCACCCGCAGTATTTGTATCAAATCCGTCAATGATCCGTTCCAACGCATGACCGAGTGCAACTCCGGGTAAATTAAATACGTTCGTGTCATCTCCGAAGCTTACCGCGTCAATTTCCGTCCCGTCTTTGTTCTTCAAAATAATCCGGTCGCCGGCATTATCGAGTCCGTCACCGATTTGCCTGCCCAGAGGGATTTTGAGTGTCGTAAGCGGCTCATCCCAAAAAGCCCAGGCGCTGTTATTTTTTGAAATCAGAGCAAACCGGTGTGGTGGTAAAAAGCGGTTGCCGGGAATAGTCACCGTAATTCCGGAGTTGTCAGTCAACGTCCAGTTTTTGAGGTTTACCGTAAACGGGGTGGGATTAAAGAGCTCAATCCATTCGTGGTTTCTACCGTGCGAGTTGCAAAATGAAGACAGCGAATTACTGCCGCCGAGGACTTCGACGTTTCCATCACTGCCTACGTCACCCGTATCAACAGCACCCGAATTGCTGCCGGAATTTCCTAAGATTGAAATATTTATGGTGACATCAGTTTTATTTTCCTGATGTATTTTGCACAAGTTTTCAAAATCGTTAAATACATGATTCGTTGATCCTGCTCCATTATTGGAAATTCGAATCTGCGTGGCTTTATCATCAATTAAAATTCCGCGGTCTCCCGGGCTATCCAAACCATGCTCAGTATCTACTCCGTAATACACTTCATTAATCACAATATGCGGTAACTGCGGTGAAGGCGAAACACTCGGCAACGGCGTCGCACTCGGATCAGGTGTAGTATCGGGAAATACTGCGGCAGCCAAAGTGCCGGAAGCAATCTCCACATCGCTGAAAAAACTGTTGGTTGAGCGCATAAACACAAATCCCATGCCAAAACATAATAGAAAAACGCTTACTAGAGAAATTGTGAACTTGGGAATTTTGCCCGTTACATTCCCTCCCCTTAATAAGGGGAGGGTGGGGTTAGATGGCATTGAAGTTGCATCGTGCTGTGGTTGTAATTGTTTACGTATATTATGTAACAACTCTTCATCTTTCTCATCCAGTTCAGGTTTTACTTTCCGTAGTTTTCTAAACAGCTGCTTAACCCCACCAGTAATTGACTGCCAGAGTTTTTTCGTTTCTTCATAAATAACGATAGTTGCCGGGACAATGACAAATAAAATAAAGCCCTGGGGAGTTTTAACTGTATTAAGTAGATACCCAATGTAGGGAACAGTCACTAGGACTTTGCCAACTATTTGCTCTTGCTCAACCGTGCCCGGATCAGCAGTTTTATTCGCATCGCCTTTGGTAATAAACGTCAAACCAAACCGCTCCCCGCTCAACGATTCAATCCTGTGGGTGATAAATTGTTCGCTAGTTTCAGCTGATCCGGTAGGCAGAAACGTGACTATGTCTTCGGGAAAATACGCTGCTTGAGGCATGCTGATGACCAGGGCGCCTACCGGAATGGCGGGCTGCATAGACCCGGATTGCACAATCAGCAGTTTATATAAATTTTGCGCAGGAATGAGCGCGCCGGTCAAAAACAGTGCGACCGCAATCGTGAGTAAGGTAAAAATAAGTTGTATCGATCTCCACAAAGTTTTCACTTTTCTTGGGCAGACGAATATTAAATGTAAAAAAAACTTAGGCCATTTGTCATTGCGAGGATCCCGATTACCATTGAAATATAAATGTTTATCGGGAGACGAAGCAATCTCGTACGGGATTGCCGCGCCCTTCGGGCTCGCAATGACGGGAATCGACAGTCTGCAAGCCAGATTTAAATCCGCCCTCCAGACTGCCCTCCACTCCCGGAGTAACCGGGAGTGGAGAAACAGAAACTAAAATACTAATTCTCAGGAAATGCAGACACTTCTGCTGGTTCAGTATCCACTTCTGTTATATCGTTAGAACGAGAAGCTTCAACTTCACTATCCCACCAGTTGTTCGTAGCATCCACATCAAATCCGCCTTGTACAGAAGTACCATACCAATTTACATTATTACCAGCACCTGCTGGGAAAAAGTTATTGGTATTGACTGTCAACAAACCGTTATTGCCCGTTCCGTTTGCTGCGGAAGGAGCAACTCCAACTGCCTCAAGAACGTTACTCTCGAAATCATTGTTATGAATCGAGCCGTTGTGAGGGCCATCGTTGGCCACACCCACATCGTTGTTCAAGATGTCGTTGAATGCGACTTCATACTCGTCAGTGGTGTTGAAGAACATTGCTTGTCTCCAACCATTAAAGACGTTATGAAGTACATCGATTCCTGTTGCCTGCACTGCAACAGCAGAACCAATTTCAGTCACAATGCCTTTTGCCAAGTCAGCTTTAGCACCAGCTGGTGCGGTAAAGATGTTGTGATCAATTGTTGTGTTTGCAAGTGCAACGCCTGATACTCCAACCTCGTTGTGAATATAGATTGCAGCATTTTCGCTTGCTTGAATTAGATCGTAATCAGTAAACTCAAGACCTTTTATGGTCACGTTACTTGCACTAATAAACATTCCCCCTGGAATATTTGCATCACCCATGGCTCCAAGTCCGGCAATCGTCACCTCTTTGTCCACGTTAATCGGGAAAGTGTCACCTCCTGTATATGAAGGATCCACACAAATAGTATCGCCATTTGCAGCTGAATTGATATCAGATTGAATTAATTCAGCTCCAGTAACCGTAAAGGTACAAGTTGCGGGATCATCATAAGTTGCAAGAGCTGCACCAACCAATGGACGCTCTTCTGCTAATGGCCATTTTGGTTGATAATCAGCTGCGCAAGTGAAGTTCTTGTTATTTCTTGACTGCACTGCGTAGAATTGCAAATCACCCATGACCCGATCGGTTTGTGCAGCATTATCAACTGGTTCACCGTTACAGGTAAAACCAGTGCCTCGTGCCTGAGCTCCACTAAGTGGACCTCCTTCACCTGGAGTCGCGGGATTAGGGGTTAATGTTCCAAAACACCAAGCCTTACCAATATGTTTGGTTTCTCCACCAGGGAATGGTTTATTTTCTTGCCCCCAGATATTAGTTCGTGAATCAACGAGCGCAATCTGTCCGGCTGCGCCGATTCCGCTAATTGGACCTTCAAGGAAAATCTGCTCACCCTGTTCATATACATTATCCCCATCATCAGCCCAGAATGCGAAATTGAGTTGTTCAGCTAATTCACCGTCTGTGGTTAATGGATCACCAATTGTGTTGTCATCATCCAATTCTGGCTCAGTGTAACTGACGTCAGAATCATCAGTAATTCTGGCTGCCGCACACATCCAAGCATCGTTGTTATCAACATGCAATGAAATGGTGTCTTCGCCAATATCACCGGGTTTCAAGTCATGGAAATCAAAGAATAGATGTCCATCAAGGTCATCTAGTTGCCATGATGTGTTTGGACTCTTAACCAGTTCTCCTGAAACAGTACTGGTGACATAACTGGTGTTATCCACTTTGAGATCAATGGCTCCGGCGACAAATGTATTACCGGTACTCGTCTCCGTATCTGAGAAAAAGGCGCCGGTAGCTACAATTGCGAGTGCAGCCACCGCACCAATTGTCGTGAGTCTAATTAAATTTTTTTTCATTTTTCACCTCCTCTCACTAGAAATTATTAAACGTAATAATTTCGCTCGACCGAAGTGGAGAGCAACATTATTTTTTATTTTTGTTAATGAAGTTCTCGACTCCGCTCGAACGAAATATATATTATTTTTGCTCGACCGAAGTGGAGAGCCACGTTGATTCTTTACTGCGCAACACCACATCCTGCCTTCACCGCATCGACGTCATAGGCATCGGCAGTTGGTTCAAAAAGTGTGATATCGGAAACATCAGTCAACTGCACAAATTGGGCAGAAGCAACACTTCCCGGCAATTCCAGATCTTCATCCCGGGTAGCAGCCGCACTGACCAAAGTCCATGGGCCGCTATTACTTGAACTCACTTCTACTTTGACTTTCTCATCCGGATAGACGCCTCCGGTCACCTCAAATACCTGCAAATCAGCTCCACTCGGATTGGGGAAGAAGGGATTTGCAAACCCGACTACAATATTGCCGTTGGTAAAGCCGAGCGAGAAAAACGATCCGGCTGGAAAACCGACATCTGACGGTGCTCCACTGGTTTGGGGCGGGCCAAACATGGCACTTGGAACAGAACGGTTGGCTAAAACTGCGCTTCCGTTCTTCCGGGTACCTTGATTATTATGTGAGGCAGTACTGGCATACGTCTCAACACACACAAGCGGTTGACCACACGCATAGTCTGGTAAATCGCGCGACTGGACTGCGGTAAAACTGACATTCCCTTTCAGCGTATCAGTTTGGGAAATATTGGTTTCCAGGGATCCATCGCAGGTAACACCCGGGTTGATTCCAGGATTCACACCCGCACCAGCCGCAACCGGAGCCGGAGTCAGTTCACCAAAACACCAGGCTTTGCCAATATAATACGGGACATCACCGGGCAGCGGATCATCGGGAAGACCGGAATATACGTTGTGGGTAGAATCGGCAATTGCGTAGGTCACGCCAGGAATACCCGGATTTTGCGGCAAACTGTCAGGTTTACCGTTTAGTAAAATAGTTTCGTTATCTTCCAGTACATTATCCCCATCATCTGCCCAGAAGATGAATTCCAGATGTTCATCAAGTTCCCCTGACCAAATGCCATCGGTCGTATCCCCAGCCGCGGATTCAGGCTCATTAATGGTATTTTCGCCTGATTCAGTCAATTCAACATTGGCACACAACCAGTGATCGTTATTATTGACATGAAAACTAATGGTATCTTCTGATAAATCTCCGGGTTTCAGATCCGTGAAGTTAAAAAATAACTGGTCAGTCAGATCTGCAAGAGTCCAGCTGGTTGCCTCGTGAACTTCACTGTTATACCAACTGGAATTATCTATTTGCAGATCAATGCCGCCGGTTGCAAAGACGTTACTCGTAGAGTTCTCTACGTCAGAAAAAAGGGCACCGGTACTGGCCAAACCAACCAGTGAAAGAAGACTGCCAATGAGAAAAACTCGTTGCAGGATAGTTTTCATATCAGTTTATTCTTCGATCCGCCTCTGGCGGAGAGAAGTTTCCTAATTATTTAGCTGGAACGAAAGTTCTCACTTCGTTCGAATAGTAAACACAGCAATAACTAACTCGTACTTTTTGTGTGGTCTGTCCGGTGAGGTCAGTGTGCTGTCCTCGAAAATAGTTGCACAAAAAAAAGCGCACCAAGCGCTTTTATGGTAAGTCGCAACTATTTTTATTAGTAGTAGAAGTGTTCATAATTAACTTATACTGTTTTTAACGATTTGTTATAAGTTTGTCAAGCAGGATCTTTATAAATCTTTTTACTGACTAAACACAACTTTCTACATATCTATTACATATTAAATAGATCAAAAAAGACTCTGGTTGAACAGAGTCTTTTTAGGCGTACCGGGTTTGCGCAAAACGCAGGTCAGGCGATCTGCCTGCTCGAAGTCGCGCGTAGAGCCCTGATAAGAACATGAGGAGATACACTACTGCCCACATCCAAAAATGAAGTGCAGATGCGCCGGTAATCGGTAACAGATCAGCCAGGACTGCTGCAGCCGAACCATTACCACCGTTTGCACCGCTATTATTTCCCGGATTTGAAGAACTACCACCAGTTGGAGAGGTAACTCCTCCTGAAGGCGGAAGCGAAGGATGATCGCCCGGAGGAATGGTGGGCGGAATCGGCTGGCCGTCTTCGCAACACAAGACTTCAACACCGCCGGAATTAACAGGACCATTTACTACATCAATTTTTGAAATAATATCGCCGGTTTTGATAATGACATTATTTAAGTTGCCAAGTACGCTGTTGTTTCCGCTGATTAGTTCCGAATAAAAATTATTTTTTACCGTTGCTTCATTTTCCCGGAAAATTGTCAGATTATCAGTCAGCTTCAGATTTACTAGGTTATCTGAATCAGCTGCATTGCCTTTAAGAAGAATAAGGACATCAGTCAGCGACACTTTTCCAGTAATGATTGCTTCATTTAAAACTGTGTCTACTGACTGCTCGTTTATCACGTCTCCGGTAATTATGAGGACATTTCCCGCGCTGTCTTTGACCGTATTTACTCCTGAAATGGCTTTGGTCGAAAAATTATTTTTGACTTGTGCAGACTGAATTACGGAAACCGTGGTGTTTTGTGAAACCTGGGAATTAACCGTGTTGGTGGAACCGCTGCCGTTTCCGGAAATAGTAATAGTCTGTTCCTCTTGGCAACATCCGGTAGTAACTTGAGAATTGTTAACCTGTGTCGTAACTGAAGTTGAACTATCCACGTTGCCAGTCGTAATTTCCGAAGTCTGACCATTGCTATCACTTATAGAATTGGCGCCTGAACTGACTTCCTCATGTACTTCAGCGCTATTTGACTGCGACACATTGGTGGTTTGCGAAACAGATTGGTCAATTGAGTTAACACTATCTGCTCCGTTATTGTTTACTTCGATTTGAATTTCAGCAAAAACAGGTACAGCAAACCTGCTTAAAAGCAGGATGAGTGCGAGGCTCAAATTTATCTGTAAAATTCGTTTCATACTCAAAAACTCCGCACGTCCTTTCAGGACGACGGAATGACAGAGGGGTAGTTGCCATCCTCTGGCAGGACTAATTAGAGTGCGTGTGCTGTATTTCTCGCTTTTAGTGTTTGAATTCCTTTTTTGATAATGGCGAGTCCAACTACAGCTGCAAATAATCTCCAGAACCAGGCCGGCAATGTGGTGGTTGACGCAACCATAGCTGGATTTTCTGGCACTGTTATCGTGTTATCCTCATATATTGCTCCGGCTACCAAATTCGTGGTAGTACCTGATCCGGTGTTTACGTTTGCGTATGCATTACCTGTGGTGGCCACCGTCCCGGCAGCCATTGCAATTACTGAACCCTGGCTGTCATTTTCACTACTATTATTTGCGTCACTATTGCTGTCGTTATTGTCATTGGACGAGCTGTGCGATTCACCAGTATTTACACCAGTGCCACCAGTATTCTGGGCAATTTCCGCTTCATGGCCTGGAGTTACAAAGTCACCCAGCCAGCTGCCGAAAACGTTCACAATCGAAATCATCACCTTGCCACCCGCAAAGTTATTATTCACAAAGTTCATAATATTTGCCATCACATTGGCATTACCGGTCGTTATTGAATTGCTGCCACCGGTGTTGTAGCTGGCTTGGTTATTTCCGGTATTGGCAACCAGGGACAAGTTATTAGTTACGTTTGCGGTATTTTGTTGGGTAGTCGTACTGGAATTATCAACATTTACATCGGTCGTGTTGGTTGAACCACTCCCATTGCCGGTATTTTGGGCGAGAATTGTACCGTCAGGCGACATAATAAATTCTGTGCCTGCACTTCCGGCCATGGTGGCGCCATCCGGGCTGCCGAGAATTCGGCCGACCCAGTTGCCGGATGCGTCATTGACAAATACCAGCCACCAGACATCGTCACCTAAGACATTTGAGTTGGCAATATTGACCACATTGACATCAACCGATGCATCACCGGAATCAATCACGTTATCACCGTTGGCAAAGCCCGCGGTATTCTTGATTGCCTCGTTGTCACCGGTATTGGCAATCACGTCCAGATTATTTTGAATGGTAGCCAGGTTTGTCTGGGTAGTATTTTGGGAATTATCAATAGTCACGTTTCCGGTATTGGTTGAGTCACTGCCGTTTCCGGAATTAACGACGGTCGTGCCTCCTGACTGCGCCAAACTTGATTCAGGCAATAGTATGTCGCCGATTAAATCACCGAAGATGTTGACGACTGCGATTAAAACTTCACCTGCACCGGAAATATTATTGTTGACAAAATTCCCAACGGTCGCAACCACATTGGCATCACCAGTGGTGATTGAATTGTCGCCTCCGGTATTGTGACTGGTTTCATTGGTACCCGAATCAGCTACTAATAATAAATCGTTCGTAACATCAGCCGTGTTTTGTTGAAAGGTATTGTCGCTGCCATCAACCGTAACTCCTGTAGTATTGGTGGAATCACTCCCGTTTCCAGTATTCTGTGCGCTTATAGTGCCATTCGTTCCGCATACGGTGGCGGTACAGCCAGAAGTTTCAGGGAACGCGAGCACGATGTCTCCAGTGTGCGTGTCATCGATATTAAATTCAATTACAGAAACGCCGTCAGTATTGGTGTTAACGCCATTTATGACCGTTGCCGTAGTGTTTGCGTCTCCGGTTGTAATTGATGATGACCCAACATTATATGAAGACTCATTGTCACCGGAAACTGACTGTAAATTAAGATCGTTGCTTACTTGAGCGTCGTTTATTTGCACCGTGTCTGAGGAATTATCCGTGTTAACCGTACCTGAATTGGTAGAACCTGAGCCGTTACCTTGATTACCGACGTTAATATCTCCACTTGAACCGGATCCACTTCCACTTAAATTAGTATTGGCAGAATTCGTCAGGATCGCACTCGAATTTGCATCTCCGGTCGTTATTATCGGATCGCCGTCACCATGACTTGAGTCCTGAGCGCCGGAGGTTTGGCCTTGGGTGTTGGTTTCGGCTACAGTTGCATCAGAATTTGAAGTGCTTTCGGTAGACGTCCCCGTATTTGTCTCCCCCCCGGTATTTCCATGATGTTCAGCGTTTGTTGATTGCCCATCCTGAGAAGTAGGATTGGTATCCTGATTCACAGGAGTAGTATCAGTATTTGTCGCGGTGGGAGCAGATGGCGCGGTGGGCGCTTCCGGAGCTGCGGGAGGAGCTGTTGGCGCTTCCGGTGCAGAAGGAGCCGATGGCGGTTGTGGAGGCGCAGGCGGCGCTGGTGGAGTGGGTGCGCTCGGTGCAGAAGGAGCCGATGGCGCCTGTGGTGGAGCCGGCGGAATCTGGGCCAAAGCCACTGTTTTGAATGGTGCAAGTGTCAAAGCAATAATCGTTAGAATTGTGACTGTTTTAAAAATTAATTTTTGCATGATAGTTACCTTTATTTATTTTTTTATTATTTGGTCTTTTCTTCCCCTGCCCCGCTTTTTAGGCGGAGCAGGGTATAGAAAAGTTTAATTGGGGACTTGACTTAACCTTCCATTGAGCCGGTTAAAAACCAAAACCACCAATTCATGCTTCCATCTTCTTCCCATGAATCCCATGGTGAAGGAGAGGGCATCGCGTCTCCGGTTGAAAAGACGTTTGAATTACCGCTGGTTGCAACTTCTACAGTTGTAGCTGCATTACCGGTATCAATTGACGGATCGTGCTCCGGATCGCCTGTGTTGTCTTCGGCGTCGTTCTTGCCACTGTCAGCAAGCGCTTCGACCTCATTGCAATCTCGACGATGGTGTCCGCCAAATGGGAACTCACGAGCGGGAATGGGAACGGGAATTCTTCCCGACCTCCACATGCCAATTCGTTGTCTTGTGCGGTATACAGACTGGATGCGAGATCCAGATCTACGTCGTTTTCCGAGTCAGTGCCGTTGCCGGCAATTTTGACCAAGCCATCGAACAAACAACAATCAGCCACATATGCTGCGTTGAAGTTAGCCATGGTATCTACCATTGCGCCTGCTTCTGCATCACCTGTGTCGATTGAGGTTGTGCCTCCGGTATTATCTTCTGCGTCGTTCTTGCCACTATTGGCTTTTACATCAACTTCATTGCTGACATTGGCGTAGTTATTTTGCAGAATTCCGACGTTGTCGTTCAAATCCACATCAATATCGTTGTCTGAATCAGAACCATTTCCGCTGATAATGAGTTCTAACGCACCACCGTTTGAGCCTCCCAACCATGCAACGTTTGCATTAAGCTGGTTGACGACCACAGCTTCTGCGGTAGCTTCGCCAGTGTTGATTTCAACATCACCACCGGTGTTATCCTCAGCATCGTTGTATCCGGAATTTGCTTTCACATTGACATCATTGGTCACATTTGCAGTATTAGTCTGCTGAATCCATTTGTTTGGTTCTGGATTCTTGCTATGTGATTTATTGACATCAACGTCTACCTCATTATGTGAATCACTTCCGTTGCCGGAAATTACCACACTCAGATCTCCCGGACATCCTCCACAGTCTTCAACGACTGCTTCATTGGAATTCACGGTATTCACGACGGTGGCTGAAGCTTCAGCGTCTCCGGTGTCAATACTGACTCCACCTCCGGTATTATCTTTAGCATCGTTGCCTCCCGTATTTGCGGATGCATTGACGTTATTTGAAACGTTAGCCGTATTTGACTGGTTGACCTGTGTTGCGTTATTGATGTCGATATTTGCATCATTGTTTGAGTCAGATCCGTTGCCGGACACGACTACCGTAATTTCAGCAAATGACGGAATAACCAACGACTGGGCGACCAATGCGGTTGAGGCTAACCCTACTGCGACTTTTCTTACTAGGTCCTTCATAATTTTGTATTTCACCTCCTTTCGGAAAAAATAGATTACCTATAAAAATAGGTTGCAAAACTATTTGTATATATTTTAAATCCTGTATTTCTCACAAAAAACGGAGATGATCTATTAGATCCATCTCCGTTGGCGGTCAATTGGATATAACTTATTTACTCTAGGTTTATAGCTTTATGTAATAGTTGTTTTAATATAGGTTATTAATTACTGGTTTGTCAATAGGATTTTTCACGAAATAAACGATCATCCTTCACTCGGCTAGAATATGTTTAGTTTTTCTGATGTTTCGAACTGTAATCTGAGTCACACTGTAATCCTGCACATAAATCTCTATCGAGCCAAAACCTCCAACACTATGGAGTGCGCGCGCAATCTCTTCAATCAGGTCTGGTGAAATGTTTTTATGGACCGTGAAGTTCAGGTCTACCATCTTGCTATTTGCAACTTGCGGCGTAATTCTGGTATTTGCAACACTCATACGCTTAAAATGAAACTGGTATTTCTTCCTTAGGACCGTTAATTTCGCCGACATAGAGTGTAAAGGTCGTTTGATTTTCATTGACCGGCAGCCCAATCCGGGTGAGTTTCGTCGACAACGGCTGCACTTCCACCGTGTCGTTGTGTATTTCCGGCGCGAGTCGGTCGTCAACGCCCACGGGTTGAATCCGGACATAGTTACGGGTATTTAAAAATAATGATTCATTAAAATCGTTGACCAGTTTCAAATTAATAATCAGAAAAGTGCGTCCGCTCACAGCTGTGGCCTTTTGGCCTTTTATCACGATTTGTTTTGTCAGTTGTGCCTCAGTGATCGTGTAGCGCACCGGATTTGAGAGCTGTTTATCTTTGTCATACACCGGAATTGAAAATTCGCGGTTAATGCTGACTGTTTTCGCGTTTGGCAGACTGGTAATACTCGTCGCCCCTTGCACCCGCGCGCGATTGATGGCATACATCCGGATTCCAGCGCCAACTGCAATCAATACAACTACCACTAATAGTGCCGTGCCAAGGCGTTTTTTATTAAAGATTGCATTTAGACGGACTCGGGGCGCAGTCCGCGTTTTTTCAACCGACATCACAAATCCGGAATACAGAATAGCGAGTTTTTCCCTGAGTTTTTTAAACGTAAACGAAGGTAATGGTCGAAAAAATAAGTGCTTTTGAACGGGTAAAGAAGGTGCGCTGGTAAAATCCATACTATTAATTAAATTAATGGAAATTAATACGTGGGCAGAAAGTTTTGGGCAGAAAACAACGAAGCAGTAATTCTGTCCTCTGTCTAATTAGATCGCACTATATCGTACTAAAAAACAGTTGTCAATAGTTTTATATTGATAGCGCGCGGTTATTGTAAGATTATAATGAAATTAGATTGTTGTATTAGGTTTTTTAAATTTCCGAATTATCATAAATACTATTTTCAATGCCACTACTAATACAATCGCTCCCAGAGCAACTACAATTAGAATCACCACATAATCCGGCGCTACATGTTCACTAACTGTCGTGGTAGGTACATTGGCTTCAGCTTGCTGTAAAATTTTAGGAGTTTGGATAGTGAGGCGTTCGTGCGCTGCAAAGTCTTTACCCCAACTTTGTAAATAGTCTTGAAGTGTGGTCGGTTGAAATTGCTGCAATTGATATATCGGACTGTTCGGATCAATACCTTCGGTGATAATAGCTATGCCTTTTTGCGGCCAGACATGGACAACTAATTGTAGCGAGTCCTGAATTGGCAACTCGTAACGTTTGATGGAAACTTCGGGCTGACCATTTGCGTTTAAATAGTCAACAAATACTTTTGGCTCCTTTGCGCGACCAATCTGTTTAAATACCAATTCGTTGTTTTGAAAAAATAAATAATGCGCATACGTCGGGGTGTTGGAATGGTACCGCAAAATGAGGTACCCGTTTAATTCAGTTGTCGCCCGCGGCGCACCGAGTAAAGCAATTACCGTTTCCTGTGTAGCAGCCAAGGCAACCGAACGTGCGTCAACTGCAGAGGATGCATTGGCCTGGGCTAAATAATTATTCATAACTGCATTGTTATCATCTCTGTCATGCTGAATTTATTTCAGCATCTCTCTCTTTTGGGTAAGGAGATCCTGAAACAAGTTCAGGATGACAAAACCACAACAAAAATTTTTTCATAAATTACAATCATTTCCTTCATAAATAGTATCTTTCAAAGCCTGGTAAACTGTTGGCTGTTCTCGCTTCAAAGTTTCCGGATCAGTGCAATACGCGGCTGTGGCATTGGCCAGTTGTTCATAGTCAGGTGGGTGTCCCTGAGGATTATCTATAGTTTGAAAATTCTCTTGGTCTCTATAGGCAAACGAGTTTGGAGCACAATCGTTTTTAGCATCATCAAGTTCATTACCGACACAAATCTCATCCTGTTTCCGTGCTACATTGTAGGCTTCAAGTAAACTACAAGATGTTCCCGACTCACAGTGTGATGACACATATTCTTCATGTTCATGGGTGTGGCTAAATTCGTGAATAACGTCTTCTGCAGATATAGAGCAGTTTTGGTTTCCGGTGCAACGAACTTCTATGTACATGGTATTCCGGTCATTCCTATTTACAAAACTGCGAGAAAAGTTCGAGCGATTTGAGTCATAGTAAACAATTTTCCGGTTTTTGTAGACGTTTTCAGGTAAAGCGCTCAATACCTGATCAGTAACTGCGAGCGGGTTGAATCCAGGCACATCCAGGTATTCAAACTGTACTCCGTACTGAGTGTATTGCTCGACTAGATCTGCCGCTTCAGTCTTCATTAATTCGCTTTCAGCCGGATTCACCTGTTCATAAACCGGATCTGAAACCAGGACAGATTTTTGATCACAATATTTGGTTTGTGCGTCATTACCGCAAATTTTTTCCACACATATATAACCGAGCGCCGAACTATAAATAGTTTGGTGGTATGGTTGTCCAGGCTTGAAATAATAAAAAGCCCCGTCATCACCATGCAACTCACAACTATCTCCACTTACTGGTTGTTTTCGTAAATCTGCAGTGTCCTGGCACTGCTGTTGACTTTGAAATTGACAGTTTTCATTACAAGTGACACACGCGCCATCAATGAAGTTATAACCTTGCTCGCCCTTAGTACAACATTGTCCGTTGTTGGGGCACGAGTTATTATTAGAGGCGAATCCATAATTACTGCAGGTATTACCGGATGTCGTACAGTGGGTTTGAATACAGTCACCTTGAACTTTTCCATCCGTGCTTGCTAAACATTCAGCAACAGTTGCAAACTCACAAATTGCGCTTTCTCTGCATGGTCGACAGCTTGCGCCATCTTTTCGGTACCATACTTCGCCAAAATCTATACACCTCAATTTATCTCCAACCGGAATAAATCCGTATTGGCATTCAACTAGTTCCTCACCGTTTTCTTGAATACAAACACTGACTTCATTCGGATTCAGCATTTCATCAACTGTAACTGCGTCAAATGGCCGCTTTCTGCATTCTGGAACTTCTCCTGCTCCTAAACATTTTAACTTATCACCTACACTTTCACTTCCGCTCGGGCAGTACCACAATAATTCTTCTCCTTTATATCTTCTGCAGCCGTGTGCATTTTCTTTATTAACGAGCTGGCTTTGACCAACTGCATTTGCCGGACACTCGTTCAAAATATATCGTTGGTACTCGGAACTGCTTAAACACCTGACTTTATTATTCTCCAGTTTTTCATGTGAGTAGACACACCAGTACTGGGTTTGGCCGCCAAACTGACAGGATTTGCTATTGTCAAAATTTATGAGTTTGTCTGCAGTAAATAATCCGCCGTCAGTGCTGCACGCAGTATCAATTTTTGTTCCTCCACAGTCGTTACCTCGGTGGGTGAACTGGCGGTTACATTCAGGCATACAGCTGCACCCTGCTTCATTATCACACCAGACAGATTGGGAACATGACTCAAGTAATGGTAAATTGGAGTCCGGAATTGCTTCTTGGGTATCTGAAGCTGCCCGGCAAATCCCGCCTTCACTTGTGGCTAAACATTCCTGTCCGGCTGGGCAGGAAATAGCGCAATAGGCATTACACACAGTTGAACCACCCACACAACCATTGGGACAGCGATCGGTGGGACAACTGGTTGCCGGTTTGCATACCCCGCCGCTGATGCTGGGATCGCAGCCATATTGACATGAAGCGTTTAATTGCGCAGTACAATAAGGAATACATTCTTTAGTATTATTTTCAGTTAAAATACATCCATTCAGACAGGAGGTTGGACACACTGTTGGTGTGTCAATCGGTAAATAACAAGTTGAGGAGCGGGGGACACACTTTTGGCCGGAACTACAACCTGAGGCTTGCGTAATAGTCGTGCCCGGATCACAGGTGTAATTACTCGGCACACACATGCCTTCAAAATCATCACGGCAATCATAACTCGGCAAGGGTTGGGGAGCAGGACATGAAGAACCGCATTCGCCAAGTGACAAAAATTCTCCATTTGGGTCAGCCGCACAACTACCACTCTGGCATGAATAACGGGTGGAATACGTTTGCGCGCGCTGGCGGATGTCAAATGATTGATTGCTGACGACTGCAATAGTTCCAACCACAAAAGAAGCAACGAGAAACCCTAAAATAGTAAGGCTAAATAGATCAGCACTCCCTCGCCTGCGCAAATTTACGTCTGCATGCATAAACTACCCGGGACTTTACAATCCCCGGCTTCTTCTAGCATGTCAAAGAAAGGGGTGAAGTTCAAGAAGAAATTATGGAGTATTGCGTGTGAGCGGGTGGTGTGAGCGAAGGATCTCAAATTCGGCTTATGTAGTCATTGTGAGGAATCTGATTACCGCTAAAATATAAATGTTATCGAGGAAAGAAGCAACCCTGTCATCCTGAATTTATTTCAGGATCTAAAAGCGCTTGAGATCCCGAAATCCCAAAAGGATCCCTTCGTGACAAGTTCGGGATGACAATTATCAAAGAGAAGTTGTTTGTATTGTACAAATATTATTCAATCGTAATCTCTGTCTTTGCCCCACTATTTTCCTGGACAATCGAGACTTTTAACGAATTATTACTTGTTGATCCCTGCAAAACAGCTTTAAACAGATCATTAGCCCGGGTTTTTACGTTATTACCTACGTGATATCCCCGGTTCTCCATCTCACTTTTGTACCAGCTATACACGGCTTCCCCATCTGCATCACTCGTGTAATGACCGCTGCTACCATTGGCGCCCGGATAGATTAATTGTTCTCCAATGGGTTTATTGTCGTCGGTACTGACTGATATATTTATTTTACTGTCACCAAGCGTTTGCGAATTATCGGGTGTCGCTTTGGGAGTAGCCGCAGGTCGGGGACTGACCATCGCATTTGGAGATGAAGATGGAGAAGCACTAATAGCCGCTTCGGCACTTGCTTCAGGAGTAGGCAGGTTAGTTTCCTGAGGCTTGTTTCCTGCATTGGTGAGCAGGGAATAACCAACAAACACAACAATTACAGCAATAGTAAGCAGTGGCATAGTTCGTTTGTTATAAACTACTTTCCTATGTCTTGTCAAATGACGTAATTTTACTCTTCGAATCCCGAAGCCGGCGGGGTGAGAAGTCTCAGTTATTCACCTAATAGTTCTCTCCCGCCAAGGCGGGATCGAACAGTACCGCAACCTTAGTCATACTTTGACTCAGCATATTTTGGCAGTTCAATCTTTTTTCCATTCACCGGAATTCCGAGCACCCAACCCAGAGTATTTGCAACAGTTACACCAACCCGAACTCCGGTAAATGAACCAGGACCTGGATTAACCTTGATTTCGGTAATTTCACCCAGTGTCAGTTTTTCCTGTTTCAATGCTTGCATCATCAGCGGCAAAACGTTTTGCGATTTATTTTCACTTGTTGCTTCTTCGTATTTTTTTTCTGCCCCAGCGCGAATAATTCGTATCGTAGTCTGCGTGCTATCCGATGTATCTATACTCAAAATAATTGGTAACTTACTCATAATTTTTAATTCATCATGATTTACGTATAGAGTTTCAATTCGGATTTTATTGTCATGCCGAACTCGTTTCGGCATCAATAAACACTTGAGATCCTGAAATCCCAAAGGGATCCCTTGGGACAAGTTCAGGATGACATAAGACTATGTAAATCCTCATTCATAATTCTTAATTCTCGATTCTGACTTTGACACTTCCTTGCCTAATTATCTTCCACGGTGTTTGGGTACAATCGATCACCGTCGAAGCTTGTTTGACTGTACATTCACCCGACACGACGTAATCAACAAGCTTGACCAATTCCGGATCAAGATCTGTAAATTCATAAGGAGTAGGTAATCCATGGAAATTTGCAGATGGGCCTAGAATCGGTACCCCAACACCTTTAATAATTTGTTGAGTAATAGGATGATTCGGTTGCCGAAGACCGATAGTAGTGCCGCCGCCACGAACCAATGCCGGAACTTTGTTAACTTGCGCAAAATAAACGATGGTAAGTCCACCAGGCCAGTACTCTGCCATTAATTTTTTAATTTTTGGTGGGTCTGCCCGCCGAAGCTTAAGCGTAGGCGGGGGAGACCTGAAATAATTTTCTGCCATCTCGATGCCGGAAACCAAAGCCGGAGTGGCTTTGGATGGTGGTCGCTTGCGAATTTTAAATACCCTGGCGACCGCTTCCACATCATCAATCCGGCAGCCGATCCCAAATGCCGTATCAGTGGGAAAAATTACCACTCCTCCGCTTTTGAGAATTGAAATAGCACGACTAACTTCAATGTTTTCCATAAATTTCGGGATACGTAATTATGTGGCTCGCGTCAGCATTTACTACAAAGAAAAATTCCTGCACTGTATTCGATAATAAGACTTTAATCGCCGCTGGCCACTCGATAACCACCAGATGAGCTGGATT
>Ga0209210_1001245_pt1 | contig 22018 bp, 21 predicted proteins | sample RifGroA1_FD_183991 | JGI IMG/M metagenome (GOLD analysis project Ga0209210, IMG submission 183991) | Contaminated groundwater microbial communities from Rifle, Colorado, USA - Rifle Groundwater A1 (SPAdes) (version 2) | ecosystem: Environmental > Aquatic > Deep subsurface > Groundwater >...
AGCCACACGCTACCGCCACCACGAAGCGGGTTGTCGGCAGTCTCCAGTCCAAGACTAGCAGACACCTCCACCCACTCGGCGGGAGCGTACGTGAGGCCGGCGTAGCCCTCACTCCACTCCTCAGATGTCAGCGTCCAAGCCGACCATCCAAGTTTGCCCTTGAGTGGGCCGTGGACGTAGACGTTGAGCTGAGGCGTAACACCTTCCTCGCTCACCGTGTTGAACGACTCAACGTACCCAGAGGCCTGCTGAGCCTGAGCAGTCACGACCGTGAGGGTCATGATGATCGTCACGAGAACGAGTTTTGTCAGCTTCACTGTCTCTCTCCTTGCCCCTGAATGGGGCGGTTTTCAAACATCTAACCTTAATACCTATATTATAACAGATTTTAGTGAAAATTGCAAGTGGCTAAATTACTCAGTTTTTAGAGATTTTAGACAAATATTTTTGTAATTCTTATGTAGCAAAAACTGCTTTTGTGATTATTCATATTCAAACCAAAACTGGAGTAATTTTTTTGATATTAAAAAAATTAGTTACCACTCCCTTCTCTTTTCTTCTATATCGCTCGGCAAATAACTTTTAGTAGCATCCTTACCCACTTCTCGTCTCATGATATAAAGTCTTCGGTTATCATTATCAAAAAACACGTCATCCTGACCACCTTTTCCCATTTCAGTTTTTGGACCGGTCATGACGACTGGCTCAAAGCCCAAAACATTTTTCACTTCTTTTGATAACAATTCAATCGATTGGATATAATTCTCCTGAAATTTTGTTTTATTTTCAAAATAATTCCCACCAACTATGACCGCATCAATCGTCCCACCTTCACACCTTTTCTTTAATTCTTCCAACTGTGTTCTCAGGTCATCGGTAAGCTTGTTTTTAAACTTTCTAAAATTTAAAAAATACTCTGGGTCTTGATGAGTTAAAAACGATATGTTTTTACCTGTTTCTTTATCTGTGCCTGTCACTATCAATCCTGTGCAATTTTTAAATGATTTAGAAAATTTGCTTAAATCATCAATCGAAGACATGACGTATGAGTAAGCGCCAGCATTTTTAATTTTTTGCTTGTTTAATTCCTCTGGATCTCCATACCAATCAATGTTTCTATTAGAGTTTTCTTCCGAAGATGAGTCCAAAAGAACTTCTTCTGGTTCTATTCCATTAAGCTCATCTCTAAACTGTTCAGGTGTTCCTATACAAGCTATTATTGGTCTCACACCTTCCCTGAGATGCTCAGATTTGAGAGGATTCTTCTGTTCTTCTTTTTTTGGTGTAAATCTTTCAAAAAATTTCATGGATAATATTTGTTAAAATGGTTTAAATTATTATTTACTAACGAAAGAAAATTGGAACCTCAAACTGACTTAAAGCCTAACATTTTTACTTCTAAAAACATATCATTCAATTTCAAATCCAAGAAAGTTCCTCTAGCTTATCCTTTTCATTAATCTTTTACGAATAAAAATCCATTTCCCAAATTCAACTGCTAAAATATTTATTAGGCCTATCAAGGCAACTCCTAAAAGCCAGTAGAAAGGCAACGAGGTTGTTTTTAACAAAGACTGCATAAATGGAACATAAATGGCTATGGCCATAAGAAAAATTCCAATTCCAACACCTGCAACTAAATAATCGTTTGAAAAAACCGGATATTTGAAGATGCTTTTTTCTAAACTTCTTAAGGAAAATGCCAAAAATAAAGTATAACTTCCAAAACTGGCAAAAATAAATGTTCTCACAAGATCCTCCGCAAAACCTGCCTGTAGCAAGAACCAGTACAACACGAACAGGAGGGCGCTCGTGGAAAGGCCAATGAATAAAATTAAGAATCTCATCACAGGATCAAAAAGGCCCACTTTTGTACTCTGGGGACGGAAAGCTAAACCGTCAATATTCTTTTCAAAAGCGAATGCGACAGCCGGAAAACTATCAGAGAAAAAATTAACATATAAAATCTGAAGCGCGTTCAGTGGAAGAGCTAAGCCAACCAACAAAGCCCCGCCAATTAAAAAAAGCTCGTCAGCAGTATTAGAAAGAAGGTACACTAGAACTTTACGGATATTATGCATAATTTGCCGACCTTCTTCCACTGCCACAGCAATGGTTTCAAAATTATCATCCAACAATACAAGGTCTGCGACATCTCGGGCCACTTCTGTCCCCGAGCCCATGGCAATACCAATATCTGCCTGCTTGATACTCGGTGCGTCATTTACACCGTCGCCAGTCATTGCCACAACTTCTCCAGTCTCTTGAAATGCTTTTACCATTCTCATCTTATCAAGCGGGGATACACGGGAAATAACTCCTAAGTATGGCAAACGTTTTTTGAGATCCACATCCGAAAGAAGTTTAAGTTCTGAAGAATCAAGAATGCTTTCTTTATCAATTTCAAGGCCGACTTCTTTGGCTACAGCTTCAGCGGTACCGCGATGATCACCGGTCATTACAATTATTCTTATCCCCGATTCTTGCACTTTACGAACTGCCTCCTTAACTTTTGGCCTGATCGGATCGTGCATGGTAATTAATCCTTGAAATACAAGATTCGTTAATTCTAAGTCCTTTGAGAAAGTAAAATCTTCTTTTTTTTCAATTTCTTTTATCGCCACACCAACAACAAGTTCACCGGATTCAGCAAGAGAGCCAATTTCTTTTAAAGCAAAATCTCGATCAGTAGGGCTTAGTGTCGAATGTTCAATAAAAATATCCGGTGCGCCGAAGAATAAAAGAAAATGTTTTTCCCCGTCATGTATCAATGAAGAGGAAAATTTATTCGCCGCATTAAACGGAAGTGAGTTTAAGATTGAGGTTCTTTTTTTAACATCTTCCACAAATATGTCTCGTAGAGCAGCCGACCTCACTAACGCCATCTCCAATATTCGTCCGCTGATCCGCCACTCTTTTGGCGAATCGGTGGGATTCTCTATCAAAACATTGGTATTGACCAGGGCTAGTTCAAGCAGTCTTTTTTCTTCCACACCTTCAACCGGAATCACCTTGCTTAATTCCATTTTTGCCATTGTTAATGTTCCTGTTTTGTCGGTGAGAATTACACTGGTATCCCCCAGTGTTTCAGCCGCAATTAATTTTCTAATAACGCCTTTGCGCCGTGCCATACGCTGAACTCCTATTGCCAAAATAACCGTCATGGCTATTGGCAAACCTTCTGGAACGGCCGAAACGGCTATTGCCACAGATGTTAGAAACATGTCTACGCGTGAATATCCCAAAGCAAGTCCTGTGACAAAGATAATAAGCGTAAGGATGCACAAAAAAATTCCCGCTTTTACACTAAAGCGTCTTATTGCATCTTGCAACGGAGTTTCTTCCCTCTGTGAGTCCGCAACTAAAGACGCAATTTTCCCCAGTTCTGTCGAAAAACCAGTGCGACATATCACCGCGGTACCAATGCCTTGTGCGACAAGAGTTCCAGCAAAAACCATCGGGCACTGATCGCCAACGGACACATCTTCATTCACAAGGTCAATTGATTTTGATGTCGGCAGAGATTCTCCTGTAAGAATTGCTTCATCAATCTGCAAATCGTTAACAAATATGAGTCGCCCATCAGCGGGAATGCGGTCTCCTTGGGCGAGATGAATAATATCTCCTGGTACCAACTCTGTGGCATCTATTTCGCGTTCGATATCGCTACGAATAACCCTAGCCCTCTGCTTAAGATAAGTTTTAAGTTCGGCTAAAGCTTTCACAGCTTTATACTCCTGATAAAAACCCAACACAGCATTGGCAATTATAGCTGCAAAAATAAAAAGCGCATCGCGATAATGAGCAATAAATAAAGTGACGATCCCAGCAAACAACAGAATCAAAATCAGCGGACTCTTGAATTGGTTTAATAAAATAAAAAAACCTGGAGCTCGCTGGGTCTTTTCAATGATATTGGGCCCAAAAACTTTTATTCTTCTTTCTGCCTCACTTTCTGCAAGACCACTACGATCATTAGTTTCTAACACCTCAACAACTTTTGAAGGTGACAGAGACCAAAATGGTTGTACCTCTATGGTTTTCTGAATCATAAGGATTTAGCAATTAAACCGATTATCAATATTCCTGCAGAATTTAAAACAAATGACAGTAAAATAAAATATGAATTTTTCACCTTTGATAAGCCGAGCATTGTTACCCCAATTTCATCTGGCAATGGCGAGGCTATTATCAAAGCTCCAACAAGAGGAATAATCCACCTAAAAAGATTTAATTTAAAAATTGAGAATAATCTTTCTGATTTTGATATCTTAATCAAGTAGTAAAAATGTTCGAAAACCCTATCTTTTACAAAACGAAAAATTATCAAATCTCCAATCAAGGCGCCAAAACCGCCCAATATGGCCATCGTGATAACAGAATTTGATTGGGCTATTTCTCCAAGAGCCACTGTTGCCGGAGCAGCAGTAAAAACAGAAACAAATAAAATACCGGCAATAAAACTGCCAATGAATCTCATTTCCTGAGTTGATGTAATCAAATCTTGAAGAGCTCCGGTTTTGGCGAGAATAATGGCTATGAAAACGCTGAATGTGACGAGTGCCAAGTCTCTAACTAAGTTGTTTGCATAGTTATTCATATTGAAACCAAATATAGTTTAATGTTTTTAGTTACTACCGAAAGAAAATTGGAACCTCAAAGGCGTCGTCATGTTCAGGTAATCCTGAGGGGTTATCTTTTTTTAAAATAATCCAACCGTTGTTTTTGACCACCGATTTTGTAAATGAGATTTCAGCTCGGAAAGGCACGTAGTCTGTAGTCATCCATTCACCTTCGGCTTGAGCGATACCTTGTCCAATAATTAAACCGTCCCAATCTACAACAAATACTGGAAATGATGCTTCAAAAAACCAATTTCCCCGTGCCTTGCCCTCAATCACGACAGGGGAAGAAATGTATTCACCAGCTGTCGGACTAGTTAACATAACAAGGTCTTTGTATTGGCTCGGCTCACCTTTCTGATAATTTTGCCAAAACCAAAAGCATTCGCCTGAAATAATTAGTACCAAAAGAATAATAAGTAGTTTTTTCATATTGTTTGAAACTTACCATAACAATAACACGACTCTAAAAAACGATGAAGCCCACGAAGACCTCTTGGGTTCATCGTGGGCAGTCTATAAACGGAAAGGCTTTTCCTTGAGAAAACCAATTTGTTCTCGAAGCCGTTTAGCTCTTTCTCTCATCGGTCTCACCTGGTGAGTTGACCAACCACCCGACAGGCTTTCGTCAGCCCATCGTTCCATCTGAATCACATCTTCCTCCAGCAATCTGATCGCTTCGCGCGTCCTCATCGCTTCCCGTTCTTTTTCTGTCATTGCAGACTCCTTGTCCTGATAGTATTTCCAATATAATACGCTATTTTATATTTTTGACAAGTGATGGACATTGGTGTCTGGTACTGGATACGGTGATAAGTGGTTTTTTATATTTACTTTTTAAAACATTTATTCATGTGATCATTAACCATGCCGACCGCCTGCATGTGAGCATAAAGAGTGATTGGTCCGAGAAATTTAAAACCGCGTTTCTTTAAATCTTTAGCCCAAATTTCGGCTTCACGACTGACCGGTTTATAATCTCTGACCTTTATTATTTTATTAACTATGGGCTTGTTGCCGACAAATTGCCACATATATTTGGAAAATGTGCCGAACTCTTTTTTTACTTCCAAAAACTTTTTGGCATTATTTATTGCCGCTTCTATCTTTGCCCCGTTTCTGACGATACCCTTATCTTTCAAAAGCCGATTCAAATCTTTTTTAGAAAATTTTGAAACTTTCATCGGCTCAAAATTGGCAAAAGCTTTTTCAAAATTAACTCTTTTATTCAAAATTGTCCGCCAACTTAATCCTGCCTGAAAACTTTCAAGCGTCAAAAATTCAAATATTTTTCTGTCGTTGTGCAAAGGAACTCCCCACTCTTGGTCATGATAATCCTCCATGAGTTTATCACCCTCTTTAACCCATGCACATCGTTTAAGATGTTTCATAAATTTTAGCGATGAGTGCATCCAGCCCAACAACAAGGCCGACGCATTCCCCCTTTAAGCTTTGAGATTGCCTTCTTAAGGCGGATATTCCTCGTCTCCGCTTTTTTGCCGGATGTAACCCAGCAAACCCATTCATTCCGTGCGAGTGGAGTAATATCCTCCCAGACCGTTCGTACTGCTGGCGTTGAGTTAACAACTTTTTTTAAGTCTCCTGGAACTTTATGCATTGTAGAGTCATTATTAATATTTTTATTTTATTGCTACCCAGCAAGGTGTTTTTAGCTATCCTGAATTTTACCACAACGACAGGTCTCGAGCAGGTTTAAATTTTTACTTTTCTAATTGCAGAGTTCCAAAATATCGACTGCAATGATTTTAAAACTTCCTTTAAGTTTATTGGGCTAAAAAGTATCGGTAAGAAAGTGTTGGCTAATCCCAAAGAAACAATTCCATACATAAATGTCAAAAAATCTACCTTAAATATTGTCATCAACCATATTGGCCCATAATTATAGTGATAAAGAACAGAATATCCAAAAAGATGCAAAAAAGCGTAAGTGCCTGCAATCCATGGTTTTACTTTATACCCCCACAAATCAATGAGTTCGCTTTGCTTAACCTCAATAGACTGATACCGATAAGAATGTGGGTCTGATAAGCGGTCAAAAATTTTAATTTTTTCTCCAGAAACTAAATACTGGAGAGCTGCTACTATCTGAAAAATAAACTTCCAAAATCCAGCTTGAATTGTATGAAACCATAAAAGTTTAAACCTTATCCAAAACCCTCTAATAGGTTTCGTTGTTTTTACATGCCAATCATATACTATTTCTAATAACCTTCTACCATCAATTTCTTTGTCTTTATGGTAAAGTTTATTGTTTTCAATATTGTAAAAAAAATCTCCTTCTGAAATAAGGTCTATGGGCCAGTTCGATTTTCTTTTATATTCGTTGGGCGAAAGAACTATTCCATCTCCATCAGGCGCCTCTTTACCGTAACTTGCGGTTGCAATAACCGATTTTAATGAGTTTTGATTATTAAACTCTTCATTTTTAATATATACACGAAAAAGAGATTTAAACTCAGCTGCGTCGCTAGTTCTGTATACACTAAAGCCGACTGCCACATCAATCAAGTCAATAGGTCCTAAGAATCTTCCCCACGGTAGACTAAAGAGTGATTTAAATTTTTCTTTCATAACCATGACTAGCAACTTAAATTTATTGACGTTCCTTAGGTGCGTAGAACTATGCTCAAATGGTACCCGCCACCTACTGGCACTGGGCACTACACTCGTTTCACTTGTGCTGCGGGACTTGGGATCAATTTCGGTTTGAGCTGCGGGACTTGGAATCTCACGTCGTGAGTAAAATGACTCGCAAGGCCTAGCATTTTACTCACTCCTTGAAACCCCTCGGTTTCAATACTTCCGCCACGGGAGACCCATAGTTCTCCCGACCCCTCTCCATTCGAATCCAAGCCCCTTGCACTCGTTTCACTCGTGCTGCGGGACTTGGATTCGAACCAAGATACTGGGCTTCAAAGGCCCATGTCCTACCATTAGACGATCCCGCAAATATTAGTTATGATAAACCAAAATTAAGACTTTTTCAATAATAATCAGGACTTTTAGGAACCCGCCACATGAAACACAATAGTCTACTTGAACAATTAAATTTTCTAAAAATCGCACTATTGGATTATAAAATAGGCGCTCTTTCCAGAAGCTCAAAATATGTAGTGAATGCTGTGGTGCGTGACTTTGATAATCAATCCCTACAAAAAGTTGTTGAGTTTGGACCCGGTGATGGTGTTATGACCAAAGAATTGTTGCATCGAATGCCTTCGCATGGACAACTAATTATCATCGAATCAAGTCCCCGATTCATAGAAGTTTTGAAAAAAATAGAAGATCCACGACTGAAAATTATTGAGGGAACAATTCAAGACGCATTAAAAGAACTAGAAAAAAACCAATTATCAAACATTGACCTTGTGGTATCAAGTATCCCCTTTTCAATGCTTAAACCAGACGAACGAGATAAAGTCGTTCATGACACGTTCAACATACTCCACAACAACGGCGAATTTGTTATTTTTCATCAATATTCCAGACTAATGCTCACTCCGCTTAAAAAATATTTCAATAATGTGACCTCGCATTTTGAACCTCGCAATTTTTTGCCGTGTTTTATTATGTACGCTAAAAAATAGATTATTAATCTATTGAGTTTTTAGAGTTCTCAAAAAGTTAATTATTTGCCAATAACTCAAGTACTGCCAGTTCTAGTGGTAGTTGAACTACCGGAGAAGTTTTAATTTCATTTCTAGCTGAAGTGAAAACGTTTATCATTTGAATCATTCTGACTCCATCAATCTGCCAAGCTTGCCCAGCCTGATTTAGTGCTGGTTCTTCACCAACTGATGCCAGGGTCGCGGGATTAACTTTGGACATCAAAACCTTTCTAAGGTATTCAATAAAGTCTTTAGTAAAATGTTCTAAATCTACTCCCGATTCATGAATCCTTTGAATAAACTGAAGGGCTGATACCTTGTCATTATTTACCAGATAGCCAAAAAATTCTGGATGATACTTAAAAGAAACCAATCCAAGGGCGCTGGTCACTTCATCGGCACTTATTTTGCCTTGATATGAAAGAAACTTGGAAAGCAAAACCTCGGCATCACGAAGTGCACCATCAGAAGCAATAGCAATCGCTCTCAAACCTTCATCTTCCACATTAATTTTTTCAGCTTTAGCTACTTCTTTTAGTTTCACGGAAATCTGGCTTGGGGTCAGACGCCTAAAATCAAATCTCTGAACACGAGAAAGGACTGTCGGTAAAATTTTGTGTGGTTCAGTGGTAGCAAGAATAAAAATTACATGACTTGGTGGTTCTTCGAGTGTTTTCAATAAAGCATTGAACGCAGATTTGGAAAGCATGTGCACCTCGTCAATAATAAAGACCTTATAGCCCCCACTAGGGGCGGCGACGGTTGAAGATTCAGTCAATTCGCGAATATTCTCAACTCCTGTCTGAGATGCAGCATCTACCTCAATCATGTCCATGAGGTTGCCGTGATTAACACTGAGGCACGAATCACACTCATTACATGGCTCTCCGTTTTTTATCTTCTTGCAATTAAGAGCTTTGGCAAAAATTCTTGCTAAAGTAGTTTTTCCTGTTCCCCTTGGTCCGGTAAACAAATAAGCATGACCTATTCGGCCGGTCGTTAATGCTCCTTTTAGTGTTTTAACCACATGCTCCTGCCCGACTACTTCGGCAAATGTCTGTGGTCTATATTTTCTATACAACATGTAAATAGATTACCGTAATTTTAAAAAATAAAAAAGCCCACAATAAGTGAGCTACTCCAACCAATCAAGATCCTTCAGTGCCTGACACTCGTCACACAGTTGCTTGGGAGGATTAACATAACATTCCGGCTTGGTATCGGCCAACCCATTACAACTATTACAGTAAAAGTACATAGGCGAACCGGCAGGAAGATCTGAATTTTTAATTTGCTTTTTCTTAGCATTCTCCTTGCGTCTTTTGGCAAGAGCTTTCAAGGCAAAATCTTTTCCCTTTACGGTTGCCAGTGGCATCTTTTTTCCCTCGTCTGATTTTTAAGCTAAATAAAGATACCACACATCGTAGAATTGTAAATAGTTAATACCGAGTAGTTTATTTTTTGAAAACCACCGTCTTGAACCCAACAAAACCAAACATCAGAGCAACTGCTGAACCCGCTACGGCTCCAACATTAGCCCAAACCTGAGGGGTTAATCCACCCATTGGATCAACGTAATTAACAACAAATGATGCTGTTCCAGTATTTATGAATATGGCAACAATAGCCACGCTCATGAATTTTGCAAATTCAAATTTAGAGCTTTCACCGCCTACAGTGATTCCATCGCCATCGCGTGTCCCCTTAGGGGAACCCTCGCGGGCGATTGAACCTTCACCGAGACCAAATGTCCAATATTTATTCCAAAAATAACTCGGAACAGCAGACGCCGCGAAAGATATCATCTTGAAAGCTGAATACCACCCTCCCGATGATATGTCTGTGTTAGCAATTAAAATATTCAAGACCCCAAAATCAACGGCCGCATTGGTAAAACCTATGGCAGCGAATTTTCCGAACTGATTAAAAAATCCCATCCACTTGCCCAAAAAATAGCCGAGATTTACACCTAAAATCCATAAAATTGGTACCACAAAAACCAGACATGCCCATGGAATACCACCAATCGGAGGGCATGGAGCTTTTATGCAATACACCACAGTTCCCCCAATTTCTGGTATATCCAAATACTCGAAAATTCTCCAGGCAGAAAATCCAGTAATTAAACCCGTAACCACGCTGAAGTAAAAATCTCTTTTAGTAAACATATTTTTTATAAACCTGCGCCAATTCCATATTTTTGGCGCGAAGCTTCTTTAAGTTGCAATACTAATTCTGGATTTGATGCGGGTGGTGGATCAATTTTAATATTAAACGGTCTTGCTGTTTGATTATTAATCAACAACTTGGCATAGCAATTGAAGTTATCAATGTTCAAAAGATCTTGCGGACTAAATACTGGTTCAAATTGATTTTTTAGGAATTCAGCATCATCAGCACCAACTCTGAATACGGCCATTGAGCCAACATTGCCAAATACGGCATCGCGAATCTTATCAACCAATTGTTTTATAAATTGATTAGCGATGATTAGATTTAATCTATATTTACGTGCTTCAGCTAAAATCGTTGAGATACTGTCAGTGGTAAAGTTATGGAACTCATCAACATATAGATAGAAGTCTGCTCGCTGTTCCTCCGGAGTGTTTACACGAGACAAAGCAGCAATCAAGATTTTACCGACAATAATCATGCCCAACAAACTAGCATTAATGTCCCCAATTCTCCCTTTAGATAAATTAACCAATAAAATCTTTCTCTGATCCATCAATTCTCGGAAATTGAATGCGCTTTTCTTCTGAGAAAGAATCGGCCTCAAAAATTCATTGGCAATGAAACCGTTAATCTTGGAAGTAATATAAGGGGCCATATTGGCCAAGGCCGCTTCGCCTCCGGCTTTCTCAGCTTCCAATTCCCAAAAGTTTTTAACGATCGGGTTTGTTTCTCTGGATAATTTATCGCGCCTGTAAGCATCGTCGGTCAAAACACGAGGAATATTTACCAGAGTCGGAACTTCATTTGCGTAATCGTCCATCAAAAGAAGCATCGCGTTTCTGAAGTATTGATCAAACATGGGACCCATTGTTTCCGCTAAAAACAACTTCTGGAAAATACTTAATATCTCATTCACTATAAATGTTTTTTGTTCTGGGAAATTGGGATCAAATTCAAGCATGTTTAAACCCAAAGGTTTTGCCATATCAGCAGGATCAAAAATTATGACATCATCCATTCTCTCAGGAGGTATGAATCCCAAAATTCTTTCAATGGCAGTACCGTGAGGATCAACAAAAGCCACCCCGTCACCATTCAAAATGTCTTGATAAATCATGTTCTCCATCAAGGTTGATTTACCAGTTCCAGTTTGTCCCAATAGATAAAAATGTCTTCTTCTATCACTCTTAGTCATTCTTATCGGGCTCTCTACTCCCCTGAAAATGTTTTTACCCAAGATAATTCCTTCTTGCGGTAAGTTGGATGGCGGTTCAGAAGGTTTTGATTTCAAAAACTTTATTCTAGGTGAAAGTGTTGTTCCTAACGGAAAATGAAACAGACTAGTCACTTCTTCGCTGGATAATAATGCTGTTTGGGAATTATCAAAAAGACGGAAAGAGTAATTAAACAAAAGTTTTTCAAGAGAACCTCCTGTAAGTTTTGAAAGTTGAAAACTATTCATTTCATTAGACGAGAACTGGACAAAGGCTCCTGATAGTTCATTAAGCAATTGACCCGCCCGAGCTTCATTATCAGCAGAGACAATAATTCTTATGTTTGTATCAAACAAAGGTTTTGAGGCCTTATCTTGAATTCCCTTAACTACTTCCGCCTCAAAAGGTGTTATGGCTTTAGGTCGTTCCAGTTCTTGTTCTCCAGTTTTAGATTTTTTAGGAGAATTTTTAGCTAAAGATAATGCTTTGGAAAAATTAAATCCTGACTGCATTTCTTTGGCAGTCTTCTGAGCTAATTTTCTCAAACCATCTTGATGGGTGGGCCTGATAAGTATCTGAATCGCCGCACCCTCACCTTCCTTTTGAAGCTTGGAAAATGCTGTTGCTAATCCCCCAAGAGGATCTGCCTGAAGCATTTGATATGTTTTAAATGGAAGAATTGGATTATTTTTTAGTCTGAAAATTCCCGCCAAAGAAACCCCCTGCGGATTAAAAATATTGTAATCTTTTATTCTCTCAACTTGAGCGGTCGGGAAAAAACTATTTACCTGTTTTTCAAAAATTTGCTCATAGCTTCTGGGCACTGCCATGTAAAAGTGTATTTCTTCTCCGATATGGTGAACTCCAATTTCTAATGAAAGATATGGTTCACCATATAAAAACTTGTTCCATCCTTTGGCATGAAGATTCGTAAATGAAGAATAAAGCTGTTCCATTACCGAAATAATGTCTTTTTCGGATTGTTGGGGTTGTCCAGAACCAGTCTGAGAGCTCTCTCTTGGAACACTAATCAAAAACAGGGACATGTTCAAAGCTCTAGCAATACTGCCCTTGGTTCTAAATGATCCAACTAAAACTAAACCGGCAATAAATATTATTGCCAAAACTACAAGATAGATTATCAGAAGAAATAGTGACAAGTTTCTTTATGTAATAGGGTCAACTTTTTTTCTCTCTAAAAGCGCATCGTATAACTGATCAACTAAAACATCATGAAAGGCATCTATCAAGGCAGGATTATTTGATTTAACAGCCTCTTTTATTCCCTGATCTAAACTATTTTGAAAAACATGATTAACAAGTTCCTGAATCTTTTCCTTCATTTCTTCAGCGAGATAGCTGACACTGTTATCAGTTTGTGTTTGCGGCGCTGGTTTAGGAATATACGCAGGAGCGTTTTGCTGAATCTTCTCACCAACAACTTCTCTCAAAACTTCTTTATCGGGCGGTAATTCTTTTTGTTCCGGTTGTTGCTCCAAATTCGCCTTCTTTTCTTGAAGTTGTTTCTCTAGTTGAGCTATTTCCTGTTCAATTGTAACTCCAGTTTCTGACATGTATAAAGTATATCATAAATATTAAAAAACCGCCTCCGGAGAGCGGGAACCAAGATATCTGGTTCCGCCCTCCGTGGCGATCATGCGCGACGCGATGTCCGTCGGCGCTACTTTCTCGGCGTGACGGTCGGAACCACACTCTGTTCCGACTTCACGCTGAGGTGGTACTGCCACACCACGTAGGTGTAGCCGGGGTAGGTCACGTCTTCCACCACGCGGGTGGGGACGGTGGCGACGACCTTCCGAACCGTGCTCGGAGGCAGGCTGTCGACCTCTTCGATCAACGGCATGCCTCGGTCGTCACGAACCGGGACCACCACGGACGTCCGCGGAAGCGAGCGGTCCGCGAAGTCGAACACGCGAGCGTCGCCTCCGCCCTTGATCGTGGCCTTGTAGGTGAACGCCAAGGCGTACACCTTGTTGGTCTCGATGCCGTCGCCCCGCCCGAAATTGGCAAAGGCGATAATGGACACGACGGCCACGACAAAGATGGTGGCGATGAAAACGAGAACGCGGGTCCGATTCATTTCTGCCTCTTTCTGTTATGCCCCCTAAGGAGCGGTTGGTAAGGGTCTAAATCAACTCTGTAATTACATTATAGCACAAAATAACACCGTTTGTCAACCCAACCCCTATGTACGCGGGGGCAGAGCAAAAGTTGTTTAATGTACATTTGTTGATAAAACCCCAGTAAATATCTGTTAAACTATGGGTATGAATAAATCTAAAAAACAAGAACTCATAATCTTTTTAATTATTGTCGGTGTCGCCTCTTTTTTCCGTTTGTATCAACTAAACGTTCTTCCTCCTGATTTTCAAAATTATCTTTTATCCTTAAGACTGTTCTCTGCAATATTGGGAATCCTGACCGTTGTTGGTGTTTATCTTTTAACCAAAGAGTTGTTTGAATGGCGTATTGCCTCAATTGCTGCATATCTTACAGCAATTTCTTTCTGGCATGTTAATTTTTCACGAACGGAATCCGTGGTGACAATTGTTCCGTTTGTTACTGTTTATGCTTTATATTTCATTTGGAAAGGATTAAAGCATGGTCACATAACCCATTTTATTGTAGCTGGAATTTTTGGCGGACTTGGGTTTTATACTTACCCTTCCTTTTATGTGGCCCCAATCATAGTCCTCGCTCTATTCATTAATTATTGGTGGTATCTAAAAAAGGATTTTGATCATACTAAGTATGAATTCGCCAGAACCAAACTACTTCAAGGATTCGTCGCTCTTCTCCTGACAGCATTTATAGTTGCCTTGCCTCTTGTTATATATTCATGGCAACACCCAGACAATTTTTTCTCTTCTATCAAAATATCCGCCCCAAGTGTGATGAAAACCCTTGGCATGTTTAATTTTTCTGGAGATTTAAACCAAAGACACAATATCCCCGGCTCCCCAATACTGCCGTGGCCAATAGGAGTATTTTTTGCGGTTGGTATTATAAACGAACTCATTCATTGGCTAAGACGCAAACATGGACACTTCTCAACCACCCACACACTCTTACTTGTTTGGTTTTTCGTAATGCTTATTCCCGGATTTTTATTCACAGGAGCACCAAACTCTTTAATGGTTATAGGGGCCATGCCAGTAGTCATGATTCTTACTGCCCGAGGAATCTGGTGGTTCTTTGATAAATTAAATTCATGGTACAAAGCCCACGATCCTCATTCACGACACGAAGCTCATGTTGTGACCGCTCTGGTTGTAATTATCTTCTTGTTTTCTATCGGATTCATGGAATACTGGAGATATTTCAATGTCTGGGGACCATCCACGGAGACAATAAATGCTTTTAAAATTTTTACCAACTAAAAATCAATGAAAACAAAACTCATCGCAGTCGCCATAATCACTTCGGCTACAATTTTAGCAATTGCCAGCGTCTGGAATGATTCTCCTGTTGTTGATGAAATTCCTCACATCGGTGCAGGATATTCTTATGTCGTTGAACGTAGCTACAAATTTAATCCAGAACATCCACCATTGGTCAAAGACCTTGCTGGACTGGCCATGTTAACACTAAACCTTGATCGTTCAGCATTTGGTAAAACTTATCAAAAAAATTGGCCCACTGATGTTAATGGTGAATGGAATTTCGGACGAACTTTAATTTTTAATTCTGGTAATGATGCCTTAACCTTGGTTCGTGTTGCCAAGATGCCAATGCTATTATTCTTTATCATCTCCGGCTGGTTAATATTTCTTTGGACAAAAAAGATTTATGGCCCTCGAGCTGGTCTCTTAGCTTTATTTTTGTTTTCATTTACACCAACAATTCTTGCACACAGCCGACTAGTCACAACTGACATGGCAGCTCTTTTGGGAATTATTCTTTCAACTTATTTCTTTGTTCGCTATCTTAAAGATCAGACAAACTACAATTTCTGGTTAGCAGCTATTACTTTTGGAATCGCTGAACTAGCTAAATTCTCAACTTTCTTTCTCGTTCCTTATTTTGTTTTGGTAGGTATTATTTGGGGATATGCACACCACCATAGCTTACGATATGTAGTTCTCGGGGCATGGAAAAGCATTCTTGTAATTGTTGTTGGTTTTATTTTTGTTGTCGGGCCTGTTTACCAACTACACCTCCTTGGCGATACTCCTGAAAAACAACAATCGGATTCTGAGATTATTCTTGCAACTTATGGCAACCGAATTCTTGCTGACCCAATAATCTGGGCCTCCGACAAACCTTTCTTGCGACCTTTCGCTCAATATGGCTTAGGGCTACTAATGGTTGTCCAGAGAAATGTTGGTGGCAACCAAACATATTTCCTTGGAGAACTCTACCAACACGGAGTAAAACCGTATTTCCCAGTAGTGTATTTCATAAAAGAACCACTACCATTTTGGGGATTGTTTCTAATTGCAATTATTGGTTTTCTCGCATACGCACGACCAAGAGAACGCAAACTGCATGAATGGGTAAAAAATCATTTCACCGAGGTCACACTTCTCTTGTGGCTACTTATTTATTGGGCTCTTAGCATTACCGCCAACGTTAATATTGGTATCAGACACTTAATTCCTGTTTACGGTTTTACTTATATCCTTTTGGCCGGACTACTGGTTTTTGTATATGAAAAAATTAAAACCAAAAAATTATACCTGACTGTTGTGAGTCTGATGTGTGCTTGGTTTCTCATTGAAACTATCATGATATTCCCCTATTACCTGACTTATTTTAATCAAGCCGTTGGTGGGCCAGCTGGTGGTCACAAATACGTTGTTGATTCAAATCTTGATTGGGGTCAGGACTTAAAACGTCTTGCTGATTGGGTTGAAACTAATAATGTACAAAAAATCAGCCTCGATTATTTCGGTTGGGCTGATCAATATTACTATTTGGGCAACAAATTTTATTGGGTCAATCAAGGAAAATACACAACCAAAGGTCAATTTATTTCTGATAATCCATTTGGTGGGTACTTGGCCGTATCTGGTACTTACTACACAGAATCCCAGGTTAAACCAACACGCCCCTATGCATGGCTCAAAGATCATAAGCCAATAGCTGTAATCGGAAATTCAATCTTTGTCTGGTACATTCCTCAGTAAAACAAATTAAAGCGCCCCGCCAGATTTCTCCAGCGGGGCGGTCGTGCCGTCTTCTTCCGTGCCTGTTGCGCGTCTGTGCGGTATCTTTGTCGATGGCTTACAGAGGCCTCGGCTCTGGGCCATAGGAGCGCCACTTGCATGTGCCTCCTAAACGCGGGTTGCAGATTGCCTGTGTGGTTGGTTCCGGTGCCAGCTTACAGGACCTTCTTTCCTGTGCTGGGTGCCGTATCGCGACGACGTACTCTCATGTTCCCCCTTCTGAGGAGGGTGGTGGAAGGGGCGCGCACCGCCCCTTCCAAGTGGTTGTGAATCCCTCGCCGTTTAGCGGCGGGAGACCGGGTTATCCACCATTCCCCGTGGGTTAACAGAACGTAGGTGCGAAGACTCGTCCGCCACCGTCCCGTTCTGTGCACAGTCCAGCGTGGCGATAGGTTCACAAGAGGCTTATCGCGAGATTGCTCTCGGACCTCCTTGTCCCTTGTCGCCACGCCGGACCGTCTTGTTGGCTCTCTAACTTAGAGCCCGAAAAAAACCAGCAAATTACGACTACCGAACTACCTTAGAGCGACTATGGATGTCCTTACCCCTATTCCTTCAGGCCAATTATTATTACTTGAATGCCTGGATATTGAGATATTTACGAGGTGTTTGCTGGCTTTTTTCGAGCCCTTTTTAGGAGCCCGATATGTAAAGAACTTAGTGTTTTTAAAGTATAGCAGATAGCCATAACAATGTCAAGTACTAAGATTTAATAATTAAATAGGGCCATGCGCTTCGCGCGCATGGCCCTCACTTCCTTACTCGTCTTCGTCGACGACGTCGTCTTGGACCTGGAAATCGGTCCTTGAATCGACGATGTCTTCGAGGGGGACGAATGGCTCGTTCAAAGCCCACTCGTCGCGGGTCTCGACGACACGTCGCACGTGACCCCAATAGCTCTCGCTGACGATTGCCTTGGACTTGAAGGTCTTGCCGATGCGCCGAGTGCGGAGGCGATCATTGCGAACAATCCGCGCCTCCTCGTCAACGACTTCGGGCGTGAACGTCGCCGTTGCGAAACAACCGGACTGACTGCGGTTCTCAGGAACGAACGTCCCTTCGAATTCGCGCGTCATCTCGGCTGCCATCCTCTGGGCTCGTGAACTCATTACATACCCCCGTCGTTATGCCCCCTTGGGCTTGATTGAAAACAACTATTCCACAATAATACACCAAAAATGCCATTTTGTCAATCTTGGTGTTTAGGTCTCGCTATTATTTGTAATAAACTCTCCCATCAATCCTTAAGTCTATATATTGTGGATGGAAGTCGAGGTCTTTTTCCTTATCATCCAAGAATATCCTCAAAACATCTAGCTGATTCTTAATATCAAATTCCGTTGTAAAAATAATGTAATAATCAGAGGTAAAAACACGAAACTCACCAAATGATTTTTCTGGAATTATTATGCTCTTTATTTCTCCGGCCCTATTCTTTGCAACCTCCATTATTGGTTCAAAAAAATCATTATCAATTTGTCTGTGATTTGTTTCCCTTCGATCTTCAATTGTCAGAAATATGAAACCGGAAGTTTTAGATGATTCACCCCAAAGAACTCTATCCTCATCAAAATAGGAACAACTTGTGGTAAGTGAGACGGAATCACTATCTCTAAAACACCAGATACCTGATGGCTTTCTTTCAATAAAATTTAGAGCCAGTCCGTGAGGTAGTTTCTTTTTAACGGTCACAGATTTAAACACTGAATAACCTGAAGAAAATTTTTCTTCAATAGCATCAGTGTCCACGGATAAAACATTATTTCTTCGTGGTAGAAACTTGAATATCTTTTGATCTAACTGTTCATTTATTTTTCCCTGAAGCATGTTTGAATTAATTGTATCCAAACCATTAAAACTCACCTCTCTTACATCAAAAAGTCTTGAAAAGAAAAAAATATAAATCAAACCCGCCACAACAAAAATTGTCCCTGCTATTATTGCTACAGTTTTAAAAACAAAAACCCGGCGATGCCGGCGCGCGACTTCATCGCGATGATTTAACTTTTTTACATTTACCGGTCGCATGGACTATTTAATTTCTTTTATCCCACCCATGTACTTGCGGAGAATCTTAGGAACCTCAATCGTACCCTTCTTTGTTTGATAGTTCTCAATAATAGCGATAATGGTTCTTCCAATTGCCAAAGCGGTGGCATCGTTCATGTGTACGAACTCGGAACCATTTTGTCTTTTTACTTTAGTTCCCAATCTTCGTGATTGATAATCTGTCATTAAGTCCGCAGTATGTGTTTCTCTGTATCTATCCTGGCCAGGCATCCACATTTCCAAATCTATCTGTCTAGCATCAGGACCACCCATATCACCGGTACAAATTGCCACCACCTGATAAGGTATGTTTAATGACTGAACCAAATGCTCTTGCATAGCTACAAACAAATTCTGTTCATTTATTGAGTCCTCTGGCAAGCAAAATGATTCCATTTCTAATTTATCAAACTGGTGAACTCTTAATATGCCTTTCATGTCTTTACCATAGGAACCGGCCTCTCGTCTAAAAGCGGTTGAATAACCAATATACCTGATTGGTAAATCTTTCTCATCAACGGTTTCATCCATATGCATGGCACCAAGAGTGTGCTCAGCACTACCAACAAGATACATGTCATCAGCTGGCATATAATATCTTTCTTCTTTGGGCTCAAGACGAGCCATTCTCTGCATAGAGTCCGGTCTTATCAATACGGGAGGAATAACGGGCACAAACGGAGTTGTCTTTAGGTTTAATTTATTGTTTTTGATTATTTTCTTAATAAGTTTCTCGTCCGTAAAAACAGACATGGCATACTGAACAAGAGCGAACTGCATTAAAACCAACCCTCTCTTTAAATATGTAAATCTCGCACCTGAAACCTTTGATGCCCTCTCGTTATCAATCAAATCCAAAGTCTCGCCAATTTCCCAGTGCTCTTTGGGTTTAAAATCAAATTCTCTCATCTTCCCCCATTTTCTAATAACCTTGTTTTCGGATTCATCTTTTCCGATTGGTGTGTCCTCGGTGGGAATGTTCGGAGCCATCATCATCATCTTTTCGTAATCTTCCTCAACGCATTTCAATTCGCTTTCTATCAATTTAATTTTTTCTTTCAACGCCTTCAATTCCTCTAAATCAACTGGAGATTGTGGGCCCTTAGAACGTTTATTCTGCTCCGATTTCAATAATTCTGATTCGCTCAATAGGTGTCGACGTCTTTCATCTAAAGCCAACAATTTATCCAAATCCAAAGGAGACTTTTTGTTTTTGATAGCCTCTCTGACTTTCTCTATATTGTTTCTGATGAATTTGATATCTAACATAATTTAAAAATTAGTTAATTATTCTTTTGGTTTCATTAGTGGGAAAAATACAATTTCTCTCACGGGCCTATTCATCAAGAATGCGAAAAATCTTTCAGACATTCCAAATCCTGCTGTAGGTGGCATTCCATATTCCAATGTTTCCACAAAGTCTTCGTCCATTCTTTGAGCTTCTTTATCTCCGGCTTCGCCAAGTTTCGCCTGTTCCTCAAATCGTTGACGCTGATCAATCGGATCGTTTAATTCAGAAAATCCTTTGCCCAATTCTGTGCCTCCGGCCACAACCTGAAATCTTTCAACTCGATTTAAATCTTTCGGATATCTTTTAGCGAGAGGCTCAATCTCAATAGGCGGTAAGACCAAAAATCCCACATCATTCAAATGAGGTCTAACTTTCTTTTTGAAAACTACATCAATAAGCCGACCTTTTCCAAGATGTTTATCGGCATCTATTCCACTATCTTTTGCGTAGTTTACCAAATCCTCTTCTTTAACCTCTTCAAGTTTAAGACCTGTATATTTTTCAAATTCTTCATAGTAATCATAACGCTTCCAAGAAGAACCCCAGTTAATAGTCTTCTCTTGATACTGATGTTCGGATGTTCCCAAAGTTTCTTCCACCACGTGTTTAAACAATCTTTCAATAAGTTCCATTAACTTTTCGTAATCATAATAAGCCCAATACATTTCCATCTGGGTATAATCCTGCAAATGTTCCCTATCAATTCCCTCGTTCCTGAAAATCCTTCCAATCTCAAAAACCTTCTCATATCCAGCTGTTATCAATTTCTTCAAATTAAGTTCTGGCGAAATTCTCAAAAATAAATCTATATCCAGAGCGTTCATGTGAGTTTTAAAAGGTTCGGCATCAGCTCCTCCTGGAATTTGTTCCAAAATCGGAGTATCAACTTCAAGTCCACCTTCTTTTAACAAAAACCCTCTGGTCGCTTGCCAAAATTTAGATTTTTTTACAAACAATTCTTTCTCTTCAGGATTCATTATTAAATCAAGGTATCTTTTGCGAAGTTTTTCTTCTACATCCTGAAGACCTTCCCATTTTTCAGGAAGAGGCAGGAGTGCTTTTGTAAGCAAGGAAAAAGATTTAGCTTCAATCGTTTTTTCTTCTCGTTTTGTTTTAAATAATAAACCCGTAACTTCAATAAAATCTCCAATATCTATAAGTCTGCCAAATTTATCAAATTCCTCTTTGCCGACAGTTTCTTCTTTTACTAATACCTGAATTTTGCCCGAACCATCATTTAAATCTAAAAAGGCCATGGCGCCCATATTTCTTAAAGCTCTAATGCGACCAGCGAGAATGAGTTCTTTCTGAGATTCACTCCAAGAATCAAAATTATTAAGTGTTTCTTCAATAGAATGAGTACGCAAAGAAATCGCAGGATATGGATCTGTTCCAGATTTCTTTAGTTCCTCAACTTTATCAATTTTTATATTACGAATTTCATCTAACGCCATGGATTAATAATATCAGAAATAAACGAAAATGCCACAAATAATTAGTGTTTTATTGAACTTGACAAATCGGTATTTTATATGCTATAATACAAGTACGTTCAGTGACAGGTCGTTAACAAGCAAGTCTGTAAACCCCCGCCAGTCAGGCGAGGGGAAGAAGGAGTCAGTCATGAAGATTCAGGCCAGCCTCGTCTCGATGTCGAAGAACCAGAAGCGCGCCATGGTCACCGTGACCACGGGCGAGGGCGCCCGCCTGGGGGACGACTTCCCCTGCATCGTCACGATCCACGACGACGCGTTCCCGATGGAGAACCCGTTCCTCGACGTGGACATGGAGGTGGCCGTCGGGACCCTTCGAGTCGGCGACGGAGTGACCCTCACGAGGTCCGATCCGA
>Ga0209210_1001246_pt1 | contig 22016 bp, 19 predicted proteins | sample RifGroA1_FD_183991 | JGI IMG/M metagenome (GOLD analysis project Ga0209210, IMG submission 183991) | Contaminated groundwater microbial communities from Rifle, Colorado, USA - Rifle Groundwater A1 (SPAdes) (version 2) | ecosystem: Environmental > Aquatic > Deep subsurface > Groundwater >...
GGGCATCACAAGCGAAGCTCAACTCCAGAACATGCTTGAGGAGGTTGTACGGAACGGACGGAAGGTGATCTACCGGCAGCCCGTTCCAGGGGGTTTCGAAGATAATTTCGGCTTCTACGACGAAGCCAGAAACATCTTCGTGGCTGCCAAGGAAGACGGGCGGCTGTGGACTGCTTTCCGGCCAGGGAACAACTGGTGGAATCCGGGAGAAGGGCTCAAGTACGTGACAGAGAACCTTAAGTGGTCTCTCACCATCAAGTAAGGAGAACAACAATGACATGCCACTAGAACTACCACGCGACAAATGGGGGAAGCTGTACGAAGAAATCCTCGCGGAACTCCTCGAGGAGCGCGGCGTAACCGAACACGCCGCTTTCCACCAAGCCGGCGAAGGCCTTGAGCTGCCGAGTGGTTTTGAGACTTCGTCTTTCCTCGTGCTCACCCCCGACGGCACGCTGTGGGATTACTACCTCGACTGGGACCCGGAGAAGCTAAACCCCGACGGAGAAAAGGGGTACTACAAGCTTCGGGAGCCACGGGAAGCAACAGAAGAAGGTCTCAAGGAAGATCCCCAATACCTTCGTGCCCGCAAGCAGCTCAACCTTCCTCTGACGGAAGAGCAAGAGCGCATCCTGCGAGAGTGGGAGGAAGAACAAAAGAAGTACCAGCGATAACAACTGAATAAGGTTCGCAAGAACCACAAGGCCAGTACTGAGCGCAGTCGAAGTACTGGCCTTTTCTTTTTACCTCGAGATAGGGTAGAATAAAAATACTATGCGAACTTGGGATTATGAGCTTCCAAAAAACTGGAAACCGAAAACTGATCGGCAGTGGCTTTGGTATTTAGAAAGGAAAATCAACTACGGTGATTGGGATGGTTTAAAAAAAGCATGGATAAAGAAATACTGGCCACGCTTGCAAGACCGATTGGATCCAGGAAAACGGCGCATGCTTGAACTCTATCTCGAAGGACAATGAAAGAACTTACACCATTGCAAAGACAGGTGCTTGAACTCTTTATACGCTCACCCCTCAAGGAACATTTTTATTGGAGCGGAGGTACTGCTCTTGCGGTTGTTTATTTGCATCACCGGTATTCGCAAGACCTCGATTTTTTCAGCGACACTGCCTTTTCAAGAGAAGAGCTTTCTCCATTCCTCCAACAACTCCAATCCTCGCTTCAGTTAGATTCAATAGAAGAAAAGAAAATATTCGATCGCCGAGAATTCTTCCTCCATAATGGAGGCACGGTTCGTTTGGAATTTGTCCATTATGACCACCCGATCTTGGCTTCCCGAAAGAAGTGGAAGAACCTGAAGGTGGATTCACTCGATGATCTTGCTACGAATAAAATAATGGCGCTCGTTGATCGAAACGAACCGAAAGATGCGCTTGATGTTTATTTCCTGCTTACGAAAGAGAAATATCCGGTTGAAAAACTTCTTGAATTTGTGAAAAAGAAATTTGGCGTCTCCCTGAAAGAGGATACTGTATGGAGCGAAGCGCTAAAAAGCGCAAAAGAACTTGGCACGTTAAAACCTTTCATTATTGCCAAAACAGAAAAAGAACAAGCAGAAATTATTGAAAAAACTACTGCTTACTTTGAGCAGCAAGCCAAAAAGTTTCTCCATCGCGCTATAGAATCTTCTCCTCGAAGATGAAGAATAGTAGAACCCAAAGAAACTATCAATAGTTTCATTTTTAAACCAAAAGCTTTTCTCTACTTTCAAAAGAAAACTCTTTATTGCTTTTTCCCTATTTATTTGGTAAATTACGTGTACAAAATATGCGCTTTACCGAAGAAGAAATCGGCCGTTTAGTTACAACTTTCCCAGAATTCGATAATCACGAGAAGGTTTTAACGTTTAATGATAAGTCCACTGGTCTAAAGGGCTTCATTGCCATTCATAGACAAAATAAGAATCTCCCTTCTTTTGGAGCAACAAGATTTTTGCATTATACTTCTCCTCTCTACGCGCTAAGTGACGCCTTACGGCTCTCTAAAATGATGTCTTATAAGGCTGCGCTTGCCGGTATTCCTTATGGGGGAGCGAAAGGAGTTATTATGAGTCCAAGTTCGAATAACAACTTGAATGGTTCTCAAAAAAAGGCGAACATCCTTAAAGCATACGCAGATCGGGTAAATTATCTTGACGGCCGCTTTATTACAGGAACTGACGTTGGTATAAGTCAAACAGATCTCGCAATCATGGCGGCTCGCAGCCCCTATATGGTAGGTCTTCGCACAGACCCTACAAAATTTACTGCCCTCGGGCTTTTTGGATCGATGAAAGTATGTTTTGAAAAAGTTTTCGGGAAAGATAGCGTTGAAAACCGTAGCTTTGCTATCCAAGGAACAGGGAAAATTGGCGAAGCCATTACCGAATTGCTCTATCAAGAAGGAGCGAAAATTTTCGTAACCGACTTAAGAGGAAAAAAGTTAAAAGAACTAAAACGAAAGTTTCCTCGCATAAATATAGTAGCCCCTTCAGATATTCATAAGCAGAAAGTGGACTGTTTTTGCCCATGTGCGTTAAGCGGAGCACTCAACAAAAAAACTGTGCCTCAATTAAAATGTAAAATCGTAGTTGGAGGAGCAAATAACCAACTAGCAAGCGACGATATCGGCCGTCTGCTTTTTAATAAAGGCATCCTCTACGCACCTGATTATTTGGTAAATGCGGGCGGCCTTATTAGCGTAGTAGATGAATACCAAAATAAAATTCCCGATGAAAAACGGATTACAAAAAAAGTAGAGATAATTTCGAAAAATCTAAGAACGATTCTCGAGATAGGTAACCATCAAAATCGGCCCCCAGTTGAAATTGCAAACGAAATGGCAGAGAAAGTTTTTAATGCGTACTAACTATGGGGGGGAATTACGAACCCTGGCATATCAATTACAAAGATTTCTATTCCTTAAAATATACTGTAGACAAGCTTCGATTTTTGCTTAAATTTGCAGTTTTAGCTCCCTCAACCCACAATAGCCAACCTTGGAAGTTTATAATAAGCGATAGCGAAATACTTGTAGTGCCTGAGCTCGAACGAACATTACCAGTGGCCGATCCTGAATACCGGCTTCTTTGTATCTCTCTCGGTTGTACAGTTGAAAATCTTCTAATCGCAGCAAATTACTATAATTATCAAGCGAAAGTTGAATACTTTCCTCATGGAGCAGAAGAAATTACCATAAGAATTTCCCTTCGGGAGAACTCACCGAGTACCAAAGACAAAGAAGATCATCTCATTTTCGCTATCCCAAAACGCCGCACTAACCGCAGTAAATATAGCCCTGCAACCCCAAAAAAAGAGGAGCTTTCCCAACTTGAGAATCTTGTCATAGATACTTCCGCTATTCGCTTCGTCACAGATTTGGAAAAACAAAAAACTATTGCAGATATTTTGCTAGAATCCAGACTCAAAGCATTCGACAATAAGCTTTTCCGCAAGGAACTTGCTCATTACAAGCGTACAAATCTTACAAAATCTCCTCTCGGAATGCCCGGCTTCACAATGGGACTTAACACTCCACTTTCTTTGGTAACTCCTTTTGCTATACGACACATCAACGTAATACGGTTTTTGAAAAAGCAGGAGGAGAAACTACTAAAAAAATATACTCCCACTTTTGGATTTGTTATAACCACAGGAGATTCAAAAACTGATTGGGTAGCAGCAGGAAGACTTTTTGAGCGCATTACCCTTGAAGCGGAACGCCTGCATATTCAAACCGCGATAAGCGCGATTTCGCCCAAAGTGCACAAACCGCTTCAAGAAGTTTTAGATACTCCTCACTTTCCGCAAGTTTTTTTCCGTATGGGACATACCGATAAAATTCCCGGCCATTCACCTCGACTTTCTACAGAAGAAGTTACTATACTACAATAGAGCGAGATAAAAGATGATAAATATGTCGGATTTTCAATTTTTCCGCCCCCCAAAATCTATAGATCAGGTTCTTGAGAAACTCAAGGCAAAACCAGCATCCTATTGGGAGAAACAAGGAGAATCTGCAATTCTTTCTCTTTTTCGCTTTACAATCCAAACCGTTCCAGCCTACCAAAAACTCCTTCAAGCTCATAACATTCAACACCAAGGGATCAAAACACTTAAAGATTTCTCACGCCTTCCCCTTATCGACAAAAACTCATATCTCAGAGCAAACGATTATCTCGATTTGCTCCCGCATCGCAGTGTACGATCGCTCACTACTTTCTGCGCGACCTCGGGTTCGACGGGTGAGCCGTTTTATTTCCCTCGCGAAGAACAGCATGATTCTCAATACGAATATGTCGCAGAAATTTTTCTCAAAAACCAGTTCGGAATCAACAAACGAAACACCTTAGGGATTATCGGCTTTGGGCTAGGAATATGGATTGGAGGTATATTCACCTATAAAAACTTTAATAAGATATCTGCAAAAGGTTATCCTTTGTCTCTCGCGCCGGTAGGTCCAAATATTGAACTTTACTTGAAAGTTGTAGCGAAGTTTGGGCATATGTTTGAACAGCTTCTATTGATGGGGTACCCTCCATTTATTAAAGATATCATCGACGAAGGAAAATACCATAAAATAAAATGGCAAGACTATAATCTGAAAATCCTTTGCGCAGCGGAAGGATTTTCAGAAAAGTTTCGGGATTATATTGCGAGGAAAGCTCATTTGGAGAATGCGCTTGTCGACACCCTGAATATTTACGGTACCGTAGAGCTTGGGACGATGGCCCATGAAACAGCCCTCACGAATTTGATTCGCCGAATCAGCGGGAGAAGACCTACAATTTTCCGTGCGTTATTTCCTGGTGCCACTCAAATGCCAACCCTTGCGCAATATCACCCTTATTTGGTGCACTTTGAGACAGTAGAGGGAGAACTTATCGGCACAGGATACGGCTCTGCTATTCCGCTCATGCGGTACCGGTTTTCTGATAAAGGAGGAGTAATCGCCTTTGATGAAATGGTCGAAAAACTCAAAAATGTTGGCATAGACATTTTCGCAGAGGCGCAACAAACGGGAATCTCACACACTATTCTACACCTCCCTTTCGTATACGTTTATGGGAGAAGTGATGACGCCATAACACTTCGAGGGGCAGATATCTATCCTGAACATGTAAAACTAAGCCTTCAGCAGGAGAATATCGAAGACATTGTGACTGGGAAGTTTACGATGGAGAAAACCGAAGATAAAAGTCTCAATGTAGGCTGGGCCATCAACGTAGAACTTCAAAAAAGTATTCAACCGGGTAAAAGGATTGAAAGTCAAATCCGAGAGACAATTATACAAACGTTACGTACAATCAACTCTGAATTTGACGACCAATACAAATCCAAACCCGAGCAAGCAACACCTCATATTATATTGTGGCCATATCATCATCCCGAATACTTTACTCCAGGCCCCAAACAAAAATGGGTAAAAAAGTAGAAGTAAACGATACTAATGGAACAAAAAATTAATCACCCACTCATCCTCTTTGAAGGGCATTCAACCCTACAAGATTTGAGGCAACTCAAAGACTCCTATCCCATTTGGGAAGAACTAGATATTTACGAGGATCAACTCCGGGAGCTTTTTGAGATTAGCAATCCAAAACTTATTGGCTCGGGAGATTACGAAAAACAATGTGCCGTCTTCATTCGTAAACACACATCGAATCAAGAGAACCAATTAAAGGGTGACTGGATTTATTTTCCGTGGAGTGGCCGCCTCGTCCATATGCTCGGGAAAGAAAAATACACCTTACTCCGTACCAATAGAAACCAAAATCTCATTACGAAAGAGGAACAGAAAAAGCTTCTCAATTTTTGCGTTGGCATTGTCGGACTTTCCGTTGGAAGCAACGTAGCAGCAAGTCTTACTTATAGCGGCATAGCCAACAGCATAAAACTTGCCGAGTTTGATACTTTAGAGACAACAAATCTCAATAGGATTAGAGCCCGTGTCGACCAAATTGGTATGAGGAAGATTGACATTACCGCACAGCAACTGTATGAAATTAATCCTTATGCAGAATTATCATTTTTTGATCAGGGTATAGATAAAAACACCCTCGCGCGATTTGTGCTTCAAAACCCCAAGCCAAAACTCATTTTTGAAATTATCGACAGCTTTGAGATGAAAATTCATCTTCGAACTTTGGCTCGCCAAGAGGGGATACCAGTTATTATGGTAACCAACCTCGGCGATCGAGTTCTTATGGATGTAGAACGCTATGATCTCGATAAGAATATTGAATTTTTCAACGGCCGGGCTGGCAAAGTTCCCCAAGATATGCTCGAGCGGCCCGATATAACTTCCGAAGACAAACACCGTTACGCTGTACAGCTTGCTGGAGTAGAGCACATACCCCAAAGAGCATTGGATTCCGTAAACGAAATCGGCAAAACTCTTGTAGGAAGACCACAGCTTGCAGGTACCGTAACCATAGCTTCGGGCTTAAGCACCTATCTTACACGAAAAATTGTATTGAATGAAGAACTTCATAGCAATTCATGGCTTGTGGATTTTGACCAAATATTTATCGAGCCCAATGCGTTGTAAAGAAAAAAACACTGTGATATTCTAAAGGAATATGACAGCAGAAGATCAACTTGCGAATTCGCTTGGCGTTGACTATGCCATCGAACAAACTCCTATAGGTACATACCTCATCAACTATATAGTCGCAGGAAAGGGGAAACCCCTACTACTGTTGCACGGTGCAAATATCGGTTGGGGGCAGTGGTATCGCAACATCGGAGAGCTTTCGATGCACTTCACGGTATATGCAATTGACCTCCCTGGTGCAGGCTTTTCTACAAAAATTAACTTTCGGAAGATAAATTTTCAAAAAGATTTTATTGATATCATTAGCAAATTTATAACGGAAAAGAAGCTTCTTGAAATAAATGTAATAGGTCACTCAATCGGAGGATGGTTAGCAACTCAACTAGTACTCCACAATAAAGATCTTGTCCGCATGTTGGTACTCGTTGATCCCTTAGGTTTTACCCATCAAATTCCTCATCAACATAGACTAATGGCCTTTTATCCATTTGCAAAGCTCCTTTCAGAAAAAGTATTTTCACCAACACCAAAACATATGCGGAAATTTCTCGAAAGTGTAATGTACAATCCGAGTTCACTCGATCAAAATCTTGTAGAATACCTTGCCGTCCATGTTCAAAGGGACAGTATGCGCCATCCATTCTTCTTTATTAATAGACTCATAACTCCGCTTGGAATCCGAAAAGAATTTATTTTAACGAAAAATGAATTATCCTCAATAAACCAAAATACACTTATTATTATGGGAGATAAAGATCCCTTGATTATGCCGAAGAGAGTGGCCGAAAAATCTGCGCATCTTCCAAATGTACATATAGAAATTTTCCCTGATACCGGACATATCCCCCCAATCGAAAAATATCATAGATTCAATAAGACAGTGTTAGAGTTTTTTTCGATCTAATACAAATGCAGCCAATCTTTTCCCTTGCTACTCTTTTTCTCGTCATCGCTATCGTCGCTAACACTCTTTTAGCAATTGTTGTATATCGCTCTAACACAAAAAGCGTTACAAATATTCTATTTAGCGTCCTGAGTCTAATAATATCGCTCTGGTTAATTACTCTCTATATTGCACAAAACCCAGCATTCATCTTAACTGATTTATTCTGGATTCGAGCTAGTATTACAATTGCAGCCCCTATGAGCATGCTTTTTTTCTTACTAGCCCATACTCTTCCAAGTACAAATTTTTTGCTCCCTAAACGTTTAATTACTTTTATTTTCTTCGTAACTACTATTGTAATAATAATTAATGCCTCTCCATATGCATTTACAGGAATAGAAGAGAATACGTCAAAACCGATTCCTGGACCAGGCATAGCTTTATTTGGCGTTCTCTCTACATTTTTTAGTGTTACTGCTGTATATATTCTTTTGAGAAAACTCAAGAAATCGAAAGGCCTCGTAAGACAACAATTGCGAGCGGTAATGATAGGTATCCTCTTGATGCTCGGCTTAATCATTAGTACAATCTTCCTCCCCGTTGTGTTATTCCAAAATGACTTTTTCGTGCCACTCTCGCCCTTATATGCGTTTGCTTTTCTCGGCACTACTGCCTATGCAATTATCCAACATCGTCTTTTTAATGTAAAAATCATATTTACACAAACATTTGTAATTATTCTGGGGATCATTCTATTCGCAAAGATTTTTATTGCACCCTCTTTACTTATGCGCTTGTATGAAGCACTTATCCTTATGGTAACGGTATATTTTGGAATTTTGCTCATTCGAAGTGTGAGAAAGGAAGTGGAGCAGAAGGAAGAACTTCAAACTCTTACGTACAAACTCGAGCGTGCGAATGTCGAACTCAAAAAGCTGGATGCGGCGAAGTCAGAATTTATTTCCATAGCGTCGCATCAATTGCGGACGCCGCTTACGGCAACAAAAGGATATTTGTCGCTCGCATTAGAAGGAACATACGGAAAGCTTTCAGAGAAAGTAAGAGAACCAATAGCCAAAGTATATGAGTCGAATGAGCGGCTTATTCGTTTAGTAAACGATCTTTTGAGCTTGTCGCGCATTGAATCTGGCAAAATGAAACTTGAACCCGTAGATACGAATATCGAAGAAATGATCGCAAGCATCGTTGACGAACTCAAAGTAAAGGCCGCACAGAAAAATTTGGAACTCATTTTTCAAGAGCCAAAACCTGCTTTGCCGATACTTCGGGTTGATTCCGAAAAAGTGCGCAATGCGGTTTTGAATATTATTGACAATTCTATTCGTTATACAAACATTGGCTCTATTACGGTACGTACGGCGCAACTCGAGAATGCAATACGTATTACGATCACCGATACCGGAGAAGGGATGACAAAAGAAGAAATCGCCAAGCTTTTCCAAAGCTTTTCGCGCGGCCAGGCAGGAGCAAAGCTTTCCACAGAAGGAGCCGGCCTTGGCCTGTACATCGCCAAACAATTTGTGCAAATGCACAATGGGCGAATTTGGGCTGAGTCTCCCGGGGAAGGTAGGGGGAGTGTATTTCACATAGAGCTTCCCGTACGATAACTAACTTATGAATAATACAAACAGCCCAAATCCGCAAAGAGGGGGTCGGGGAGAGTGGGTATCTTCCTGTCTAGGAAATTATTCAAAACCGAAGATTTTGAAGGAACAAGGGGACTTGAGCGACGAAGCGACGCATTTGGGTGAGTCCGCCAGCAAAGGGAAGCACCTTCCATATAGAACTGCCAGTAAGGTAATAAGATAACTATGTCTGCATTCTCCTTTAACTTTACGCAGCTGGACTTTTTGCTTTTTACTGTTGCAATAGTAACCAATATAGGCTTGGGCCTGTTAATATGGAAATATGCGCCTCGAAGCATTACTCGGTATGCGTTTTTATTACTACTTTTAAGCCAAATCTTTCATGTTGTCTTTAACTATCTTAGCTTCAGAATACACGATGAAAATCTCTTTCTAATACTTTCCCATACCTCAATATTGATTGCGACCTTCTATGCTTTTTTTCATTTCTTCTTTGCTTATACATTCTTAGAAAAAACCTTTTCTGTAAGAAAAGGTTTGCTTGCTGTAACTGCCCTGGGAATTATAAGCGTGATTATAACACTTACTCCCTTTTTATTTTCGGGGGTAACATATACCTCTACAGGCGGTCTAATCCCTATAGCTGGTTCTGGAATGTTTGTATTTGCCGCCTTCGCAACAATATGTGCCTTTGGAACATTTTTCTTAATCTTCCAAAAATATAAAAAATCAAGTGGTAGCAAAAAGATCCAATCCCGCTATGTAATAGCGGGATTCTCAACTACCCTTTTTCTTATTTTCACTTTTGTTTTTCTTAACTTCCTTCTCTTTGCAAACACCACCTTTATACCATATACATCAATCTTTACCTTACCCTTTGTGCTGCTTACGTCGTACGCGATCTTGCGGCATCACTTTCTTGATATTAAAATTTTTGCCGCGGAGGTTTTTGCGTTTCTTATTATTGGCATTTCGATTGTACAGATTACGTTTGTGCGCACGACCACGGAACTTCTTTTTAGTTTAACCCTTTTTATTCTTCTTGTGATTTTTTCGATGCTTTTGATACGAAGCATGAATAGGGAAGTGTGGCATCGGGCGCAGGAAGCGGCATACGAAGAACTGCAGAAGCTCGACGAGGCAAAGTCGGAATTTATTACAATAGCGTCGCACCAGCTGCGCACGCCCTTGAGCGGGCTTAAAGGATATATTTCCATGGCGCAAGAGGGGAGCTACGGAAAACCTCCCGCCAAAATGCAAAAAACGCTTGGCAATATGGCCCAGGCAACCGAGCGCTTAATTTCGCTCGCAGACAGTTTCTTGAACGTGTCCCGGATGCGGAGCGGAAAGATTGAGTTGAATCGTCAGGAAGCTGATATGAAAATTTTTGTTAGTGCAATTGTTGAGGAAATGAGACCAGCTGCTGAAAAGAAGAGATTAAATCTTATGTGGAAAATGCCAACGGAAAATCTGCCTCACGTTTCCATTGACCAAGACAAAATTCGCACCGTACTCATGGGAGTTTTAGACAACGCTATTCGCTATACGGAAAAAGGAACTATCACAGTACGCCTCGAGGCGCAGAAGAGTAGGGGAGTGATGATTTCGGTTGCCGACACCGGAAAGGGCCTAACACCAGAGGGACGCAAAGATGTGTTCACAAGCTTCAAGCGCGGCAAAACCGCCCAAGCATTGTGGACCGAAGGTGTAGGGCTCTCGCTCTACATTGCAAAACAGCTTGTCGAAGCCCACAACGGCAGAATTTGGGCTGAATCTCCCGGTCCAGCAAAAGGCAGTACGTTTTACATCAATCTCCCTCTTGCTTAGCGCTACCAACATTGGTAGCGCCTTATTTTCTTCTTTTGGGAAGCAGACTGTCTATAACTATTGACAGACATACCTGCTTTCTCTATCCTAAAAGTAGTACTCTGAAAAGAAAGGAGAAAAGAGTGTTAGCATAGCTATACATATCACAGACCTACCCAGACAAGAAGGAGGAATCCATGGCAGCTCGACCGTGGACCTACGGTGTCCTGGCAGTGCTTTCCTTGTTCGTACTCATCTTCGCCTCCTGCGTGGCAAACGCAGACGCCCGCACCAAGAGAAGCAAAGGCGACAAGACGTACCCCTTGTACGTGAACGAAGTTCAGGTCTCGACTCCCTCGGTGACGGCAACCGGCCAGACCATCTCAATCAACCCTGGCCCGGCAAATAATGGGAGCTTTCCCAACGGAGTTCTCGTGACCTTGGCTGCTCCCATACCCATGGTCTGGGCAGGGGATTGCGGCAAGAACATTGTTAGCAAGACGTGTTCCGTGCTCATGGACCAGACACGCAAGGTGCAGGTTTCTGCTGTGCCTCCTCCCACCCCTACTCCAACTCCAACGCCCACTCTGCCTTCGTCAAACGCGAGCAGTGGAGCAAGCAGCGCGCTCGACATCGTCAGTCCCGAGTGGAACGAGGTGTTCTACGTTCGACCTGGAGACACGTTCTCCAAGTACATCGAAGTCCAGAAGCCCACAAATACCAGGCACTGGTGCTCCAGAACTTGGGTGAACTTCGTGGGAACGCATCCCTCTGCGCCAGAGCCCGGACTTTCCGTCGACTTTGACACGTGCGAGATTCGATGGACTCCCACCTCGAGCACCCAAATCACGCGCTATGAGGTGGACATCAAGGTGGGTTTCCAGCTCTCCAACGGAGGCATCGCCACCCACTACCGCATCTTCTACGTGGAGGTGACAAACAATCCTCCTGCACCCAAGGCAACACCGCCCGCTCCCGCACCCGTGAACAACCAGGTGCTTGGAACGATCGTGGGAGGGGAGACCAACCCCACAAATTCCATCGAAGCCCTCTACGCCTGCATCGGAGGAAGCTCAAGCTGGCTTGGTCCTTCTAGTAACGAGCTCTACATCGATGCTCACACCGGGAAACCGCGCCAAGAGTTTCAACACGGTTTCATCACGTGGGCAGACGGTGAGTGGAACCACTACTATGCTTTCTCCTGGGCCCGCAAGTCTGTGCGCGACCTGTTCCTTGCTCCTCGAACGCCTGTGTGCGTGCAAGGGTTGAGCGGCCAACAGCTCTCCATTGCCAACACGTACAACCGGATCGGTGGGGCGCTGGAGAATCTTGCCGCACAGAACAATCTCGAACCCGAGGTCGCTCTGGCGGTATGGCAGGTAGAGAGCAGTTCGCTTGGAGGGTTCGCCGGACCCAATGGGCAGCCGACGATCAGGTTCGAGACACACTGGTTCAGGCGGTTCTGGACCGAATCTGCGTACGGCGGCAATTCGGCGAACCTTACAAGATTCAGCCAGTACTTCCGAGCTTCCTCGGAAGAAGTGTGCTTCTCGGGAAACTGCACCGATGCTCAATGGCAGACGGTACACGGATCGCAAGAGAACAGGTACCGTGTGCTCGAACTTGCTGCGCGCTTGGCAGGCGACGAAATCGCCTACCGATCCATCTCCATGGGCGGGCCACAGATCATGGGGTTCAACTACGGAGCGTTGGAGAACTCAACGGGGGCGCGGTACGCATCCGCAGCCGAGATGTTCGGTGAGTTCTCCCGCAACGAGTTCAGCCACGTGAAAGGGTTCTTCGACTACATGCGGAACCACACTACCTGCAAAAGGAGACTAGATGATTCAAGGTTGTGCCAGATAGATAGTCAGGGCCAGAAAATCTTGGCTGTACCGCTACAATTTGCGCGCATTGGCCAAGTAGACTGGTACCAATTTGCGGCTGTGTACAACGGAGATGCTAGCAAAGAATCTTGGTATCAAGGGCAGTACCAAGTTGCGCAAGCTGTGCTCGGCGCACAGTAATAGCATTCTCAACCATAATGCAAGAGCGGTGACCAACGTCACCGCTCCTTTTTATTCTTTAAGGTGTACAAAGTTTTCTGTACGCATTGAAAGTTATTTTTCAACAAAGTGGAAACTTGAAAGGAATAGATTAAACAGTTCATTATCTCCTATCTCATTTCTGACGAGAAACCCTAGCTGTTTCGAAGGATTCAGAAAAAAAATATAATCCGTTCCTTTCTTGGTCATATCGTTATCCCAAATAACGTCAAATAATCCCACTCTCGTTATTTGATATTTCTCCTGCGGGTAGGGATCGATACTTTTGTATAATTCCATCAACCCTAAACGTTGGTCGTTATTAACTATTGATAGAGTAATCTCCGGATATACTAAGTATGGAAAATCGCATTCCGGTGAAGTTAGACCTAACACATTGCACTTTTGGATCAAAGCCTTCAATTCCTGATCCTTTATGGGGTCATATAATCGTATAATACCAACAGTTGCTTCGCTAACGGTCCATCCCGAAGGATACTTCACCTCAAACCCAAACTCCTCGTTGCGATATGTCTTCCAATCAGCAGGGATCTCTGCTGTCGGAATAGGAGTTGGAGTAGAGGACAGCGTGGGAATTGGTGTCGACTGCGGCTCTGCAGCTTGATTCGAAAGGAAAGCAAAGCCGAGAACGACAATTAGTGCGACTGCGACAATAGAGAAGGGGAGTATGTATTTGCCGGAGAATATCGTGTCCATTGGTTCCATGGTACACAAGAGAGACACATCAGTCAACCACGACTGACACTATGATTCTCCATTTGGGAAGGCTCTTTTGGGCAAGCGGGTGGGAGACCGCGTAACTATAAACATCCCCTCGACACACGAGCAATAACTATCGAGCAGATCGAAGGCGCAGGGCAGGGAAGTATATTTTTCGTGGAATTGTCGGTTCTATAGATGCGGGGACGTGGTTTGCGCGCGGAGAATTTGTTTTCGAGGAGAAGAGGTGATACAATATACTTAGCGAAAAATATGAACACCTTTACCCTAACGACCAAGGAGAAAAGCGTTCTTCAAAAGCTTCCTATAGAGGCCCTTGTTTTGTTCGGCTCGCAGGCGCAAGGTACCGCTCGCAAGGGAAGTGACTACGATTTTGGAGTATTGCCATCCCGCCCATTAACCACAGCTGAACGCAAAAAAGTATATGATTCTCTTTACGACTTTCTCTCTGGGAAAATTCAGCAGCTCGTGAACATTGATATTGTATTTCTGCCTGGCGCTTCGATGGAACTTCAGACGAGCGCGGCTGCATTTGGAATTCCTTTGTATGAACGCACGTCCTATGCATTTGTCCGATTCCGCGAACGCGTAATGGATGCGGAAGCAGACTTCGCGCCTCTCCGAAGACTTTTTCACCAAGCTATTCTTGCGAGAATTCCTTAAGTTTATGAACAAACTACCTTTGGAAAAAGACGCGATTATCAAGCGAATAGATGGAATTCAAGGGGAAGTAGCAGAACTGCGAAAACTCGCTCAAATTCCCCTTGGGGAGTTTCAAGAGGGAATAGGATATAAGCTTGCCCACTATCACCTTCACCGTGCCCTCGAAGGAGTATTTCACATTGGAACACATATTCTTTCACGGATTCCAGGCGCTCAAGCCACTGAATATAAAGAAATCTCCAAACAACTTGGGGAACACGGAATTGTGGAAAAGAAGTTCGCGAACACGCAGCTGCTCGAAATGGCAAAATACCGGAATCGCCTCGTCCATTTTTACGCGGAGATTACGCCGCAAGAAATATACCAGATCTTGCAAAAAGATTTGGGAGATTTCGAAATATTCCTCTCTGCCGTGAAGAAACTGCTGTAACATAATTAACAAACGACAGGGTTTGGGTTGAAAGCTTTGGAAAAAGGCAGGGGACTACGTTCTTCGTGGAACTGCCGATTGCTTAGCGCTACCAACATTGGTAGCGCTTTATTTTCTTCTTTTTGGAAGAAGACTGTCTATAACTATTGACAGACATATCTGCATTCCATAGCATTAAAGTAGCATCCTTAACAACAAAGGAGATCCACCATGCCAGCTCGTCTGTGGACCTGCGGTGTCCTGGCAGTGCTTTCCCTGCTTCTGCTCGTTTTGGCAGGGTGCGCCGTCGCTGTGGCAAACCACAGCACTCGTGCGCCCAGGCAAACCCAGGAGTCACGCGCTACCCGCACCCCCCGCACCCCCACTCCCATACCCACCGCCACCCCGAAACTCATAGCTACCCCAACACCCGCGACGGCTCCGGCACCGACTCTCACTCCAACACCCACTCTGCCTTCGTCAAACGCGAGCAGTGGAGTGAGCAGCGCGCTCGACATCGTAAGCCCTCGATGGAACGAGGTGTTCTACGTTCGGCCTGGAGAGACGCTCTCCCAGTACATCACAGTCCAGAAACCCGCGGGCACCACGCACTGGTGCTCTCGGACTTCGGTGAACTACGACGGCACCTTTCCCTCTGCTCCCGGTCTCGTCATCACCGACGCCTGCGAGATCAGGTGGACTCCCACTTCCAGCAACGCAAACATACGGTACGAAGTGGGAGCAAAGGTCCTCTTCCAATGGGCTGGAGGGAACGCCACCCACTACCGCACCTTCTACGTGGAGGTGACCAACAATCCTCCCGCACCCACAGCAACACCGCCCGCTCCCGCGCCCGTGAACAACGAGGTGCTGGGAATTCAGATCGGTACAACGCCCCTGGCACCCATAACACTCGATGTGACTCCAATTCCACCAATACTTGTTGTCACCTCGAGTGTCACAATCGACACGTACACAGCTGGAGTAGGGGAGGCGCTCGGAGCTTCATTCGTCCTCAAGAACAATGCTTCTTTCCCTATCCCGCTCGCAGAGCTTGTTCTCGGAGGACGGCTGAACGGAGTGAACGACTGCTCCAACTACACCGATGGAGCGTGTCCGGACTTCACGAAACAACACGATGTGGTTATTGAGCCCGGTGCCTACCATGTGTACGTGGGTTCCTTCACACCCCAGCTCCTCGGCACCTACGACTTCCAGGTGTTCTACCGGATAGCAGACCGGTGGTACTGGAACGTTCCAACCGAGAACGGAGCCGTGAACCAGCGGTTTGTGGAGGTGGGGGGAGAAACTACAGCATGGGAAGCCCTCGCGCAAAAGTGGGCTACCTACTACAGTCTGAACAATCGCCTCTTGAAAGCGGTAGTGGAAGCGGAGGCGGTGGAAAATATCGCAGGGGACTACGATGAAAACGGGGTACCCCATGCGTTTGGATACGGACAAGTCTGGCCGAAGTGGCACTATGCGAGCATCCAAAAGGCTCTCTTAGATGCCACCGGATCGTCCGTTTCTACCACCGACGAACAAACACTAGGGAATCTCCTGCTCGCGAGTAACGATGCAAGCATGGCTGCTGCAGCGTTAGTTGTAAGGGAGACGTGGATAGCCATTGGCACACCAAGTGACTTTGGCTACAGCACCTTTGAGGCCTTCACGAAGAAGTATGTGGGGCCAGCCATTAGCGATGAGGATCTTACGCGGAGGTGGAATATCTGGCAGAAACACCTTCCGTAGATTCAAGTAAGAGCTAAGTACCTTGAGGAGCAGTAGTCACCTACTACTCCTATTTTTATATACGCCTTAGCTCATTACCATTAATAAGCTCATATTCAACCACCTCCTCTTTGGTTGGGCAACATGCGGGGTCTTGAGAAGCGTGTGTAAGTATATCGAGAACAATACGAGAGTCTTGGATAGAAATTGTATTAATAATCGTCCTATCGCCAAGATCTTTAGAAACTATCTCAGTTGTATTGCCGCTTTGACTTCCTATAATCACGAGCCTGCGAAAGTCTCCACTCCCTCCATAATTCGCACTTAGAATTACCGCAGCCTCTTCTTCTCCATCATGAGTAAGATCACCGAAGGCAATTTTTTCATTATATATTCGAATTAAAAATCCTGGCAAGGTTTCTCCCTTGCATGGGTAATTTACTTGTTCAGAGATACCATTTTGCAATTTAACGCGCGTATCGCATTCTGCATCATAGTATTCCATATTTTTTACAAGTTCGATGCTAATTGGTGCCGGTTGCGGTTCCGAAGTCTGCCGTAAAAGAAAGATCCCTCCTACTACAAGGACAACTGCGACAATAGAGAAGGAGAGTATGTATTTGCCGGAGAATGTCTTATCCACTGAATCCAAGATACAGCACAAGAGAAGAAAAATCAACTACAGTCGACACCAAGAAGCCGCGTAGAGCTTAACTGTTCGTAGTCTATAACAGAAGTACTATTTTACTTTTCTACAGTGGATAACTTTTGTTGAAGGTTATTGACAAAGTTGCGTGATTTGCTGTAGTTTGGGAATAAGATGAACGAAGTGCAATCATGAACGAGCCCAACAAAGTTGTTTCGAAAAACTGTCGGGTCAGAATAAGCGGAGAAAACAATGCGAGGTGGCTCTGCTATGAAGGCACACCTCCTCAACACGGAGACAGTCAGATGACATTGGGCTCTCCGTTGGGGAAGGCTCTTTTGGGCAAGCGGGTGGGAGATAGAATAACAGTAAACCTCCCCCTCGCTACAAGGACAATAACCGTTGAAGAAATCGAAGGTCAAGAAAACATGGTCTAGGGAACCCGATCCCACAGGGTACGAAAGAGAGATTTGAGAAGCTCGACAACAAGCTGATTTTCAATAAGATAACCCTTGAAATTCTCGGCGGGAAAGAATACCGCATGGTCGAATATGATAAGCGTACCCGGCACAAGATGCGCAGAGGAAAAAACTTTCCTCATGCCGTAGACAAGGGGGACATCTGTTTTCTCCGCGCACAACTCCTTCGCCTCGATTTTGCCGCGGCGAGTTTTGATTTGCTTGTAGATTTCTTCTCGCCGCTGCATTTCTTTTTTGTCGACGCGCGAGGCAAATACCAAAATTTCAGGAGTCGAGGAAAACGAGATTTTTTCCTCGAGCATCTTTATCCCTTCTTCTCCATGAAATACGCTAATGCCGCCCCGTTCTCCGGAGTAGTATTTTGATTCCAGCGCAGCAATAATGCGAATAAACTCGCGTTCCTTCTCTTCGAGCTCGCGCTTTTGCATGCGCAGCAATTCAAGTATTTTTTCCGGAGATTGCGCTACAAAAAGGCGTCGTACACCTTTTTTGGTTTCGGCGAATAATCCCTTTATCTTGAGCGACTTAATAATTTCGTAGGTTGTGGGCCGAACCACGCCTGCTTTCTTGGCAATATCCTGAACCGGAGAGGGCCCCAATTCCAAACCCGCAAGGTATATCTTTACCTCTTTATCCTTTAATCCCAACTTTCGTAACTCAAGGGAAATAAAATCGTTCTCCATAGAGAAACTATAGCACAGAAAATTAATCAAAAAAAGGGTGTCAACCTCCACCTTTTTTGAAATTGCGATACGCAATGAGTGGCAAAAACAAAAAGCCAAACGATAGCGCAACAGCTCCTGCGGGAACGATAAAAAGTGAAGGTTTGAATCCCTCAAATACTCCTACGAGATGTGCGATAAAAATGAGTTCAGGTATGAGCAGAAGAAACAGTAAGTAGCCACCACCTTCACGCTCCGGTAAAAGATAAAATAAAAACGTTAGAAACAAACTAAATCCTACGGTAAATCCAATAAATATCCCCGTTTCGATTGTGTTGAGTATTGTTTCCATTCGATTGGAATATCACACCACAAAAATATGTCAATACCCCTTGACACATATCTTTTCTTTCCTTAGGATAAAAATATAAGAAGGAGAGAATAATAAATATGAAAAAACCATTGGCATCATTTTTGGCGGCAAGCGTTCTAATTACAGGACTTTTGTTGGGCTTTGCGCAGCCAGCGCAGGCCGCAACCGTTGAAGAGCTTCAAGCTCAAATTCAAGCGCTACTGAACACTATTGCACAGTTGCAGGCCCAAATCGCCGCACTGCAAGGGCAACCACAAGCGTGGTGTTACACCTTTAATCAGAATATCCACCTTGGAGACAGGGGAGCGGCGGTATACGCCCTTCAGACGGCTTTGCAGAAACAAGGATTTACTATTGGGGCAGAAGTAAACGAACAGTACTTCGGCGAACAAACAGCTTCTTCAGTAGTGGGTTTTCAGCAAAAATATCAAAGTGCGATTCTTGCTCCCTTTGGGCTGCAGTTTGGGACAGGATTTGTAGGTACTTCCACGCGCGCCAAACTTAATAGTTTATATGGTTGTGGATCTATACAGTCTCCAATAGCCAGACCAACCAGAGAGTCACGCACAACCCCAACCTCCGCTCCAGAATCTTCGCCGCATTCTGCCGCAACTTCAACTCCTTCTCAAACTTCAACGGCGGACATTTCTCAAATTACCCCTCAAATGATGTATCCGGCAGATGGTCAGGTATTGAACTATGGAGTTCCTCATGGATATATGTTTAAAGTAAATCCCATTACCGGGGCGACTGGCTATCATTACCAATTCATTCAAAACGGAGCGGTAGTCTATGATAATGCCAGCAGTTTAAGTTCCAATGGAGAATTTGCGTTTTGGCCCGGTCAAAGTGGCTATTCGTCTTTGGCAGAAGGCAGCGTTACAGTGAAAATTAATGCCGTTGCTGGGGATCAGTCAAGCGCAGCAAGGACAATTACCATAACGCTTGGCCGAGCAGACCTTTACCCGACTTCAATTACCACCCCTTCTCTTACCGAAACCATCAAAGCAGGCGATCAAGTCTTCTTTGATAGCGGGATTGGGAATAGAGGAGTTGTTTCGACTGGCGTATTTAATATAAAATGGTTCGTTGATGAGGCCCAAGTTGGATATGGATCGCACTCTGGGGTTCCAGCCAATACAACCCTCATGGATGGAAATTCTCAATATTCGTGGACCGCTGTAGCAGGCACTCATATCATTAAGTTTATGGTTGACGCGGATAGTTTCGTAAATGAGTCTGATGAAACCAATAATATTGTTTCAACAACTATTTCGGTTCCTACTCCATAAACAAAAGAAAGCCCCCGTTCAAATTTATGTAAAGAACTAAACTATTGCAAAATAGCCTATGGCGTATTATGATAGATAAAGCTTACGTTTGGCCGCGGGGAATACGGCTAATGTAATGCCAGAATCACGTCGCTATAAAAAATAATGGGCTTATTCACCATTATGAAGTATTCTCATTTCGATACCAGGATGTCGCATTCTTTAAATAGAGCGGCATTTTTGTTTTTCAGCGCCGCTCTTTTCGGATTTTCGGCCGTTTTCTTATTCGCAGCAGAAGCGCAGGCCGTAACAGTCATTGATTCACAAGTATTCTCTTCTGCGGATGACGCCTATCACACTCCCTTAGATGGTTGGCCAGGATATAGCCATTCAGACGTAAATAACGGCATTTATGCGGGACGCCCAGGAGGCAATGGCGCGGTATGGGGCGGATGGCGCTGGGCAGGTTTTAGTATTCCGACTGGATCCGTGATTATCAGCGCGTACGTTGAATTCACCCAACGCGAATGGGGATGGGAAATTCCTACTAACCTTGCTTTTGAGAGTTCTGCCAATCCAGCAGTGTTCTCCGCAACTAACTCTCCATATCATCGTTGGACCAATGCGAAGACGGCGTTTCAGCGTTCATGGCAGTGGATAAGGTCGTCTCCGGGAGCTATACATAGAACACCAGAACTATCTGCCGGAATTCAGGAACTCGTTGATACACATGGATCTCTTACAGCTCTTGTCCTTCTTGAGGATGGCAGCCCTGTCCTTTCGCAAAGCATATCCCATCAATGGGAAAGTTTTGACACTAACCCAACTGCTGCGGCCAAACTGCACATTGAATACGAATCAGGAATAGACACTACTCCTCCGGTTCTATCCAATGGCCAACCCACGGGAGCTCTTCCCGCGGGGACAACACAAGCTGTGTTGAGCCTTGCCACAAGCGAAAATGCTTCTTGCAAATACGATGTTATCCCTGGAACAGGATATGCAGTTATGCCATTTGCCTTTATGACTACAGGAACACTCTCGCACTCAACGAGTGTAACTGGCCTTACAAATGGAACAAATTACAGCTACCATGTTCGGTGCCAAGATGGCGCAGGGAATGCCAATAGGAGTGACTTTACAATTTCTTTCAGTGTGGATGTACCAGACACCATCCCTCCTGTTAGAAACAATGGTTTGCCAATTGGTCAGTTGCCTGCTGGTACAACCCAAACAACGATAAGTCTTTCAACGAACGAAAACGCAACATGCAAATATGACGTACTTTCCGGCACAAACTATGGGGTGATGACGGGCGTATTCAACACGACAGGGGCCACTATGCATTCAACTGTCGTGGGGGGCTTGGAAAATAATGTTTCTTATGCCTACTATGTTCGGTGCCAGGATGCCTTAGGGAATATAAATCAGGAGGATTTTCTAATCTCGTTTTCGGTTGCTCCAGATGTTGTAGCGCCAGTACGTTCAAATGGATCGCCTGTTGGTCAGCTTCCTTCGGGCACCACTACCAAAACATTGAGTTTGACGACCGATGAAAATGCAGTATGCCGATATGGGACAACTTCGGGGACAATCTATGAGTCTCTTCCGAATGCGTTTTCTGTTTCCGGCGGCACAAATCACAGTGCAGTTGTTTCTGGCTTGCAAGATAATACGGTATATAACTACTACGTCCGTTGCCAAGATGTTTTTGGCAATACAAACATCAACGACTATACCATTTCGTTTAAGGTGTTAGCCCCAGGTCCCATTGTAGTTACTGCCCAAGTCTCATCTTCTTCCGACGACGCCTATGATGTGCCGGCAGGATGGCCATGGTACAGCAGTACAGATTCTGTTGTGTATGCGGGAAAGGTCAATGATAGAACGGTATATGGCGGGTGGAGATGGACTGGCCTGAATATACCAGCAGGAGCGCAGATTGTAGATGCAAACGTACGATTTGTTCAATCTGGATGGGGAAGCAATCTTTTTACGGTATTGTCGTTTGAAAAATCGAATGACCCGCAGCAGTTCTCTGAATCATCTTCGCCTTATAATCGGCACGCGAGCAACACTACGTTTGAGTTAACATGGGATTGGCCCCGGCAGGAACCTGGCGCAACCATCCAGACACCGAATCT
>Ga0209210_1001248_pt1 | contig 21996 bp, 28 predicted proteins | sample RifGroA1_FD_183991 | JGI IMG/M metagenome (GOLD analysis project Ga0209210, IMG submission 183991) | Contaminated groundwater microbial communities from Rifle, Colorado, USA - Rifle Groundwater A1 (SPAdes) (version 2) | ecosystem: Environmental > Aquatic > Deep subsurface > Groundwater >...
CTCTCTTATAGGTAATCGCTACCAACGTCTCAATAAACTCACCATACGTCCACCCCTGGGCCTCCACCGACTTCACCGTCGCATCCTGACTATCATAATAATTCAAGCTGGGGTTCATGTTTACATCCACTACATATGCTCGATCTCGCGCATTCATCCGAATATCCATCCGAGCAATATCCCGGCAGCCGAAAGCCCGATAAGCTGCCAGAGCCAATTTTTCAATTTTTCTATCCAGTTTCCGGCTCATTTTTACCGGAGCGTGCGCCCGCGCTCCCCAATATTCCCACGATTTTTCTTCCCATTTCGCGTCATATGTATATACATCCCAATTGTCTTTAAATTCTCCACCGAAGGAAATCTCGCAGTAGGGGAGTGTCACCGCTTTTTTACCGTTGCCGATCACCGTGACATGAATCTCCCGTCCGTCAACGAATTCTTCTGCAATTACTTCGCCAGGGAAATGTTTAAACAAATACTTCACTCTTTCCGCTAATTCATCCTGATCAATAACTACCGAGTCTTGGGAAATTCCAATTCCGGCATGCTGTCCTGATGGTTTAACAATCAAGGGATATTCCAAACCCCGCACTTGGGAAATTCTCGATCTCCGATTAAAAATCCTAAAATACGGAGTGGCAATTCCCAACCGTTTCATTCTCCTTTTCACACGAGATTTCTTAGTCACATATTTAAAACAGCGCATATCATGGCCCATTTGCGCCCGCCCCATAGCCTCCAGCCGCAATCCCACTTTGGTGTACAATTCCCAGGTTTCATCTTCTACTAAGTTAAATACCACCTGGCCAGGTACTTTTACTGCTTTACGCCAATTCTTTTCCGTTACCTGCACAGTTCTTACCATATGCCCCTGTTCTTCTAAAGCTTCCGAGAGTCCCCGGGCCGCATTCTGCGCATCCTTCAGATCTTCGGCTTCCCCGCCGTAATACAAAATCGCTATACTAATCGGATAATCAAATGAAATTGGCGTCATAGTGATTTACAAATCGGGAGTAAGCGTTTTCTACAATGTGTTTCAAAAGTTTTCCATAACTCGTAAATCCAGCCAACCGAGCTGATACTCCCATTCCGGAATCTAGATCAAAATCCAATCCGGGATTGTTATTTATCTCTAATACAAATACTTCTTCGCCCCGAATTCTCATATCTAGTCGGGGATAATCTCTGCCACCCAATTTTAAATAACATTTCTGGGCTAGTTTTGAGATTTGAGTTTTGAGCTTTGAGTTGAGAACTGCCGGTTCCATGTGAGCTTGAGTGTATTCAGGTGATTTCTCATTCCATTTCATTTCATAAGACAGCACTGCTCCGGGTTTCTCAAACACCACTTCAGCCGGCGGTAATACCCAAGGCCGGCCATTTTTCTCGAGAATGGTTACATGTAGCTCTCTGCCCTCAATAAACTCTTCTGCAATCACCGGCTGATTATATTTTTCTCGTAAATCATGCATCATAAATCGTAAATCTTTTTCGTTTTTAGCAATACTCTTTTGTGTAATTCCAATACCGCAATGTTCATATGCAGGCTTAACTATCATGGGAAATTGTTGTCCAGGTGTAGGAATATTATTTTTGACCATTTCTTCTTTCATCCATACTTTGTCACTCGACAATAAAAAACCTCTTGATCCAGATCCGGTAAATGGTATTTTTCTTTTTTCTAGAATTTTTATCACCTCAGTTCCCTGTTTTATGTTGTTTCCGGTCCATTCCACTAGATTAAATATCAAATCAGCCACAAGATTCCTGACTTTATCTACTTCATTAAGTCCTATTCCCACTTCTTCACACACGAAACCCTCATCAGCCAACTGTTTAGCCACTTTAAACGCACTATTCTGAGTATCTAAGTCAGATTCATCATTTATATTTTCTGGTTTGTTGTATAAAACACAAATTGTTTTCATTACCAACAAAAGTGTGCATAATATATAAATCTATGTCAAATTTTTTATGGGCTTAAAATAGGCGTAAAAAGTATATTTCAAGATCAAATAATAATTTTTGATAGCAATTTGACAATTGTATTACGTTGTATTACAAATAGAATTATGATCAGTACAAATAAGACCAAAGCCGTTTCTTTACGTTTGTCTCCAAAACTTTATAAAAAGTTGCAAAACTACTCCGCGAAATCAGAAATTCCAATTTCTATCATTATCCGAAAACTTCTTTCCGAAAAACTCAAGCGCTTCAAATAGAGGAGTGGTGGTGCTAAAATCCGCGCCATGCTACTAGAGAACCCTATCTATACGAATTTGAAAACCTTTTTCGTCCTTTCCTGTGGTTTTTTGGTGTTAGCCGAAAGGCTTTTTCGCGAGCCCCAGATAGCAATCACAAACTCTCTCAGTAACACATCAGGCGGTCTGGCTATCGGCATCGTAGCCGGAACCATTTACAACGTTACCGAGAAATACTCCCCAAAAACCGCATCCGCTTTACGATTCGCCGTAGCAGTTCTCCCAACTCTTGTACTGACAGGACATGAAATATTCGGCTATTCAATACTTGGAATTGGTAATGGTGGAGACGGAATAAGCGAAGTTATCCCTCTCATTCTTTGCGTCGCAGCCGGACTTTATGCCACTTCACGCAAAAACTTTTCACGAGTGGGGGATTAGGGGAGGGGATGGTGCTTGTGGTGAGTATCTTCAGCAAATTTATCGGAAGCATGCACATACCGCGTGGTGGTATCTAATGATTCATGACCCAAAAGAACTTGAATTGCGGCCGGATTGGCCCCATTTTCTGCCAAGTAAGTGGCAAAGCCATGCCTCAAACTGTGAGCAGATGTGGGCACGTTAATCCGCAGTTTTTCCCTATATTCCTTGATTTTTTCTTGCAAGTAATTCGTCGAGATCCGACAATCCGACCTTCCAGCGTTCCGGCCTCTCCGAGGTACGAACATGGCAGCAGCCCCATCTTTTCTCTTGCTCAAGTACAATTCCAACTGGTGGGTAGCCCGATCGGTTAAGTAAGCAAACCGCTCCTTTTTTCCTTTTCCACGTATGAAAAGCCGGCCCGTGCCGTCCAGTTGAGATTTATTCAAACTCACCAGTTCTGAAATCCGCATTCCGGTTGCCAACAGGACTTCCAGCATGGCCCGGTTCCGCAATCCTACTAATTCATCCTTTTCAAATTTTTCCGGTGATTCAATTAGTCTAACCAACTCTGAAAGTTCTGCCACTTGCGGGTGTTTCTTGTCAGTCTTCACCATTTTTATTACATCCGGCGCTACCGGGACATCCCGGTCCATATCTATTAAATAGCGTAAATAGGTCCTTAAGGAAGACAGGTTTCTGTTTACGGATCTAGCCTCAAGTTTGCGGGTTGCTGTAAGCCCCGTAGACGGCTGTTTTCGGTCCCGGCTGACCAAGTATGCCTTGTACTGATTAATCATTTGTTTAGATAAGGCCTTAAAATCGACTTTTTCACTGTCTAAGAAGTTTTCCAGTTGTCTTAGATCCCGGTGGTAACTTTCTATAGTTTCTTCGGAATAGTTTTGGGTAGTCAAAAACAGCAGGAAATCGTCTAAGTAGGGTAACCTGGCTTTTTGAGTGGGGTGGGTGTCATCCATATGCTAAGAGCATAGAGCAAGTTGATAGATAAAACTAGAGACCCTTCTCTGGTTTAGATAAGCGAGCATAATATCTCTTACCCTCGATTGTACAGATTGAACAACTTTATGTCAATAACAACTATTAGGAGAGGACTCTCCTCCCTTGCTCGGCAATTTTCCCCTAATACATAATTCATAATTCTTAATACAATTCCCTTCGCTGGCGTCACAAGGAACTTATCCACATCTAGCACCACGCGTCTCTCCCCCTAGGCATGTTACTTGTATCAAACTATATCATTTAAAGCTAAATATGTGAAAACTTCCCTACTCTCCCCGTGAAACTATCTTATATAATACTACAGGCCTATTACAGGTTGCTCCCCTACTCCTATTCTTTTGCTTCTTGTTCTTTTTGCCACTCAGCCGCTGCATCTGATCCAGATATTATTTTACGGGGAGGTTGAGTGTTTCCCGCCGACCACGCTATTTTTTCTGCCTCACCCACAGCAGTTTGGCGAGCTCTCAGGTCACCCCTAATTCCCTGTACCGCATGTGACAACATTTCTGCTATTCTTCTCCTTTTTGCCTCAGGAAGTGTGTCCACATAAGACGTATCCTGTCCTGGTAATCTATCTAATTTTGTTCCAGCCATTTTTATCCCAATCCTGCTGTAAGTAACATGGTGGCTAAGACTACTGCCCCGACTGTCACAAATTCCCACACCGTCTTACTAAATAACCTTTGGGAAAAGTGATGTTGGGCAATGCCTAAATACGTGTATAACATAGTGGTCAAAAATAGTGAAGCCACGGTCAGCGACACCGGCCAGAACGAAATGGCGATAGTCAATACTCCCTGGAGAATTGCCAGCCATACCGAGTATTTAATGACTCTTAGAGAAACGCCTTCACTTAAATTCACCGACCATAATGCTGGCAGCAGCAATGCAAAAGAAATGAGCATTACCATTGGTGCAGACACCCAAAATCCAGGTCTAAAGCTTAAAACTGCATCAAATGCCAAAAATCCCGTAGCCAGAGTCATCAGAAAATCCATCGCCGTAGCCGTTCTAAACAAAGCAATAGTCCGGATGGCAGCTACCGAAAAAATGTTTGTCGTCAGAAGCAGAGCGTATTGGGAAACCGCAAACACCGCCAAAATTGTTCCTCTGACTACTGGCTGCCAAAAACCGGTGGGAACCACCAGCAGAATGGAGAATAACTCAAAACCCACCGTAAACATCACCGGTAATACCGGCAATAAAAACCATTCCACTCCATTCAGTCCTTCTTTCAACGACCATAAAAAAAGGATCAGTGTTATCGCTCCCGTTAAAGCAATATACCAGTATTGATAATCCAATGGTATTTTAGGAAGCCACCACAAACCCAAAGTCAGGACGGCTGCCGTTAATACAAATTTTTGTCTTTTACGCATATTTATGAATAATTAGTCCAGACTTTCTGGACATCATCCAAGTCTTCTAGCTTGAAAAGCAGCGACTCAATTTTCTGCCGGATATCCTCGTTTTCTATTTCCATCAAAGTCACGGGCTTCATAACCAGTTCCGCCGATTCCACTGCATATCCAGATTTTTCCAGTTTTTCTTTCAATTCAAAGGTTTGATCTCGATGACAATAAATAAGTAACTTATCCCCCTCTGCTTCTATATCATCAATTCCTAAATCAATTACTTCCAACTCTGCCTCCTCCACTGGTTTATTAGGTTTGGCAATAATTTCTCCTTCGTGAGAAAACAAGTAAGCCACTGCCCCCTGACTTCCCAAATGTCCCCCATTTTTTTCTAAAACTTCTCTTACTGCCTGAGCAGTCCTAAGTTTGTTATCCGTTACCACCGAAACCATAATCGCCACCCCACTCGGACCGAATCCCTCAAACAATGCTTCGTATAGTTCGCCCTGAGCCGGGTGGAGAGCCCGTTGGATGTTATCCTTAGGCATGTTGTATTGTTTTGCTTTTTCCAAAGCCAGCTGCAAACCCTGACCCTGCTTTACCGCAATACTAATGGCCCTGGCTAATTTTGTAAAAATTGCGCCCTTTTTAGCGTCATTTATCCCCTTTTGCCGGTGAATTGTCGCCCACTTGCTATGACCACTCATTGACATTATTCTACCATCCCCTATACTTTTTGCGATGTACCCACCTGATTTAGCTCAAAAAGCCATAGACTCTGCCCTTTCTGGCAACTGGAGAGAAGCTATCAAAGTAAATCTTCTGCTTCTTAAAGAAAATTCCAAAGACATTGAAACTCTCAATCGTCTCGGCCGAGCCTACCTGGAAACCGGTCAAAAATCCAAAGCCGAGGAAACTTACAAAAAAGTTTTGCGTTTGGATAAATTCAACTCTATCGCTACTAAAAATCTCGTTCTTTTGAAAACCTCCCGCATTAACCGCCAAAATAAAACTGTCTCTCCCTCCAGTATGCCCCTGTTTTTAGAGGAACCCGGAGTTACCAAGACCATCACCCTTATCAGGCTTGGCGACGCCAAAGTTTTAGCTCGTCTGCACGCCGGTGACCCCGTAAACATTGTCGTCCGTCAACACACTGTGGCGGCAGTTTCTAGCAGTAATGAATACCTGGGCCGGCTTCCAGATGATCTTGCCGCCCGATTAAGGCCATTCATTAAAACTGGTAATACTTATGTGGCCTGGATCAGATCCATTGATCCATTCAAAATCTTCGTGAAAGAAAATCATCGCTCGGCCAAATTCGCCCACACTCCGTCTTTCCCCGTCACCGAAAAGTTGACCTATGCCGCCTTCACTCCCCCGGAACTTATTCATGATGAAAAACCCGACACTTCAGCCACCGAAGAACAAGAAGAGTCCTTATCTTTGCCCACTTCCGAAGGCGAGTCCGAGGAGCAACAGTAGTTCCCTCTCCCCCATTTGCGAGTTTTCTCGCCATTTACACCCCCAGTTTGCCAGCATAATTTTTACAATTGCTTCTCTTTTATTTTTCCTTTGACCTTCTACCCAGCATCCTTCTTCTTGTTCTTGACCCGTTTTTACTTCCGAAACCCTCACCCCTATGCTTTCAATTCTATCTGCCGTTTTCGACCCCCATCCTACTTCTCCACTGGAATTGACTACCTCCACATTCCACCGCTGTTGAGAAATTATTTCACTTACAAACATTTCCTTAGCTGCCACCTTCCAGCTTTCAGTCAAGTGTGTCACCGGTTCACCATCCACCGCTCTGGTCTCTTGCATCCAGCCTTTCTTGGCCATATCTATCTTCTCCCATTTCACCCTCAATCTATCCCACCACCAAATATATCCATTAGCTTTGGTAAATGTAACTCCTAAATAACCTGCCACTGACTCAGCCGCCCAAGAAGGCTCTCCTGCCCGTCCAATTTTAGCCGCATTCCACTTCCCTCTTCCATCTGCTCCCGGGATTTCCAAATTGTCAGGCAGTCGCATCTCAAATCCTTTTTTACTCACTGGATCAAAGCTGGAAATCTTGACCCCACTCCGAGTATCGATCACTGTATATCTTGTTTTTGAATTCGAGAGTAAAAACAAAACAACTCCTAAGGTCAAAATAACAATTGAAAATTTGACGGTGCGCATCATAGCTATAGTATACTTGTACTAATGCCTAAAAGTCTTCCCGATTACCTTAAATCTAGACACGCTCCAGAAGACGTTAATGCCAAACACAAAGACCGCCTCAAATTTCAAGACCGTGTGGCCGTCATCATCACCACAGCCGTAGGTTCCATGTACGCCCTGTATTTTTTCATTATCTTTGTTTTTGGCTGGATGCTCTGGCAAGCACTCGCCGAAAAACCATTTGATCCGTTTCCGTTTGTATTTATGATTTTTATCAGCAACATTATCCAGCTTTTATTACTACCTCTTATTATGGTCGGCCAAAATATCCAAAACCGCCACGCCCAGTTGCGGGCCGAAGAAGACTATCACACCACCAAAACTATTCACCAAGACATCGAGCACATCCTCACCACCCTCGACTCACTTGCCAAGAAGTAATCTTTCTTTTTGGGCCTCACCATGAGAGCGGATGAAATTGCGGTCAATGCCATGAGTAGACAATAAATGGCCCAAGTATTCGCCTCCCACGGTGTGCGGAATGAGCACGTAATCCGCTTTGGCTTTATACAGCTTGACCGCGTCGTTTGTATCAGCCGCCAGCATGATAGCAATCGGTCTTTTCTTACCCAATGAGGACAGGAGTTGCAAATTGTCCTCCACGTCAGACACCGTGGACACAATCATGGCCGCATCGTTTAGATTTAACTCGTCGTATAGCTCATAATCGGCAATATCTCCATATACTCCCCCAATCTCCTCGACCACTTTAGGGTCAAAATCAACTACCACCAGTTTGCCGATTTTTTCCAAAATGGGTTTAAGTACTTTTCCCGTCCTATTATGGCCAAAAAGAACAATGTGGTTTTTGAGCCTTTCTTCTCCTTTGACCTTTTCGGTTTTGTGTCTAAATTCCAAAATTTTCAAGAAGTTTCCAATTACTTTATAAATGTGCTCCGAATACCAGATTAAGTAGGTAGACAGCGTCATGGTAATAATTCCTACCAGCCCGACCAGTCCCAAGATACTTCTGTCCACATACCCCACCCGGGCCGCCGAAGCAATCACAATCAAAGAAAATTCCGATACTTGAGCCACCGCCGTGCTGGCCAAAAAAGCCACTCTCCTACCGTACCCTTGAAATGCCAAAATCAGCATTACAATCAAAGGGTTCCCGATCAAAACAAAGAGTGAAAATATCACAGCCGGTACCGCCATCCGGCCGATGTTTTCCCAGCCAATATTGGCTCCCAAGGCTACAAAGAAAAGTGTCAGGAAGAAATCCCGTAGCGGTCTCACCCGGGCCATGATTTGCAAGTTCTGCACGGCCCCAGCCAACGCCAATCCTGCCAAGAAGCCTCCAATTTCCGGGCTAAATCCAATCCCCGGCCAAGACACTGCCGCTGCAATTCCCAGACACCAGGCAATCGACACTACAAACAGTACCTCTGTCGATTTGCCCAAAAAATCCAGCATCTTGGGTAAGATTTTGTCCGATGCCCAGACAGCCAAACCAACCAGAAGAGCTCCTTTGGTAGCCACTCCCAGCAAATTCACCCAATTAATCACCTCTCCCGGCCTTAGTCCTGCCAATACAGTCAAAATACCAATAGCTACAAAATCCTGAACCAGTAGATACCCGGTAGCAATTTTTCCGTACAAACTTTGTAAATCCCGTTTTTCCGACAATAGTTTAACTACCATGACTGTACTGCCGAAAGTCAGGGCAATTCCCAGATATATGCCCGTTACTGCGTTGAAACCCAAAAGTCTGGCAATAAAGTATCCGCAAATGCTGGTAAAGACGATTTGTCCCAGACCGGTTATTACTGCTGTCCGGCCCATTTTTTTCAGTTGGGCAATGGGCAGTTCCAGTCCTACTAAAAACAGCAGGAAAGTTACCCCTAGCTGGCCCATGGCAGCTACCAAATCAACGTTCCGGCCAAAAAAAGACAAAGCAATCCCGGCCAGAATATAGCCCAATATTGCCGGCTGGCGTAACATCCGGGCCACCACTCCCCCCACGGCCGCCAAAACCATGACTACAGTCAGTCCCACCACTACGGGTTGCATGAATCTAGTGTACCAGATTTTCTAACTCTGTCGGAAGGTCGGATTCGAAATGCACCTTCTCTCCAGTCACCGGGTGAGTAAATTCTAGATATTTGGCGTGTAAGAAAAGTCTGGGGCATATTTGTAAGTCCTTTTTCCAGGTCTTCCTATCCCCATACAGCGGGTCTGATACAATCGGGTGGCCAATATGCCGCATGTGTACCCGTAGCTGATGTGTTCTTCCGGTGTGCGGAGTCAACTCCATTAGCGTATAGGGTGAGACCCTTTGCAGTGCTCTCCACTCAGTTATTGCCGTTCTACTTAAATCATTCCCTACGAAAAACTTTTGCCCATGTCTTTCAATTGGTGTTGAGATTACTCCCTCACCTTTCAACTCACCATGCACCAAAGCTATATATTTTTTGACTGTCTTTCTTTCTAGAAACTGGAGTTTCAATTTTTCGTAAGCCTCGGGGGTTTTGGCCAGGACCATCACCCCACTGGTATCTTTGTCCAACCGATGCACCACTCCCCCCTTTTCCACAAATTCTAAACTCGAATCTCTAAACTCTAAATTTTTGGATTTAGAATTTGGATATTTGGATTTGTTTAGGATTTCGGATTTAGGGATTAGAATTTTATTGGAGAACCATTCCTGCACGGTTTCTTCTTTTACTGTCTGGGCTTTATTAACCACCATTCCGGAAGGCTTATCAACCACCATCAAGCTCTCATCTTCATATATTATTTTGGGGGTGAATTTACTATGAACCATGAACTAATAACTATGAACTATTTTTCTCGTTTCTTTTCGCAATCTACGCACAAAGTTGTTTCGGGAAGAACCATCAATCTGTCGGTATCGATAAATTTTCCACATCGCTCGCAAATTCCATATTTTCCAATCTTAATTCTGGTCAGCGCTTTTCTCACCTGAATAATGCTCCTGTCAATCGTCTTCCTGACCGCGTTTACCCGCATGTGCCCAAACTGCTCGGCTGCGTCGGCATCAATGGCGGCATTGTCATCCAGCCGGCTAGCGTCATTAAAAGGATCTTCTTTGTGTAAATCCTTCTTCTTTTTTTCCAAAGTAGACAGCTTTTCTACCAAATGTCTTTCTACTGGGGCTACTACTTCTTTAGGATATGTAATTTTTTTGGCCATCCTGATCTTAAATATATAACCACACAAATGGCAATTATACTAAGTCCCGCCAAGTATACCTGAATCAATTGCCGCTGCGCAAGAAGCATCCAAACTCCCATCCACCATATTCCTCCTATCAGAGCCACTAATCCCATTTTTCCGCTTTTGTACCACCGCCATTTCCTGTAAGTTTTAGCTATTACCCATAAAACTACCGCTCCTCCCCACAATCCCAGACCAACTATCCATGAGCCTTTTGCCAAAGCAATACTTCCGGCAAATACCAAGCTTGATCTGGTTGTCACATCAGCCCACTCCCACACGTCCCATTTTTTCTTCCTGCACCAAAAAACAAGTGCACAAGCCACCGCTAAAAGCACTCCCCCCAAAGACCACCACCTAAATCCCCAACTAGCAATCCAGGTTACAGTCACCAACCACAACCACAAACCCAGAATCCCCTCTTCCTCATAATCGGCTCTTTTGTTTTTCCACACCCAAAAGTTAGTCGCCCCAAATGCCAGTAAAATTGCTATTCCCACTAACCAATTCATGCTAAAATCATAACACAATGTTAGAGCTTCCCCACACCCTCGTCGGCGCAGCCATAGCCACCGTTATTCCTGACCCCCGCATCTCTTTACCTCTTGCTCTCCTCTCTCATTTTGTTACCGACTATGTTCCCCACTGGAACCCCCATTTAAACACCGAATTAAAGGCCGCAGGTAAAATTTCCCCCCGTTCCAAAGTTATCGTTATGGCCGACGCGGGCCTGGCCCTGATGCTTGGCACCTATATTGCCGCCACCAGCGGCAATTTTCTTGTTATCATGGCTGCCTGTTTCTTAGCAGTAGCTCCAGACGTAGCTGAAATCCCCTACTACTTCCTCGGTTTGAAAAACGTTGTTTGGATTAAAAAGCTCATCGATTACCAACGCGCCCACCAATGGAATGTATCACCATTCATAGGAATTCTTACCCAAGTAGTTGTCTGTATTATTGCCCTTTACTTGACTCTTTCCGCGTAAGACCCATCCCTAGTATCTACCAGTACTCTATCTCCTTCATTAATAAACAATGGCACCCGGGTCCTGATCCCATTCTCTAATACCGCATCTTTATACAAATTGGACACACTGTTGCCTTTTACTCCCGGATCAGTCTCTTTAATGGTAAATTCCATCTTGGGAGGCAATTCAATCCACAGGGGTCTTTCGTCCCAAAACATGACATTCACTTGGGTTCCTTCTTGTAAGTATTTGCCTTCTTCCGCCGTTACCGATTCCGGGATATTCACCTGTTCATAACTTTTAGGATCCATGAATACACAATCTTTGCCGTCTCGATACAAATACTGCATGGGCCTTCTCAAAGTATTAATATCCTCAACTTTGGCTGAATTGATAAAGCTTTTTTCCGTAGTAGCACCGGTTAACAGATTCTTGGCTTTAATTCGAATCGTAGCTGACCCTCTACCCATTTTGACATGTTCATATTTAAGACACATGTAAGGCGCCCCGTCCATCAGGAAGGCTACTCCATTTCGTAAATCCTGTACAACCATCATTGCCTGGCAATTTTACTCCAAAAACCGTAAAATTAGAAGCTAGTAGCCGGAGTGGTGGAATGGGATACACGTACGACTCAAAATCGTATGAGGTCACACTCATGCGGGTTCGACTCCCGCCTCCGGCACCCATGGTCTGGAATTCCAATCTCGCATATGCAATTGGTCTAATTACGACAGACGGGAACTTATCTCCAGACGGGAGACACATCTCTCTAACTTCTACTGACAAATCACTTATTAAGACATTTACCAGTTGTCTCCAAAAACAATCTAAGATAACCCCAAATCCAAAAGGAGGCTTCCCAAGCTCAAAACCGGCCTATAGAACTCAATTCAGTGATGTAAAGCTATATAGGGAACTTCTCAAAATCGGGCTCACTCCAAACAAATCGCTCACTCTGGGTCCAATCAAGATAAACGCCAAATACTTTAACGATTTTTTAAGAGGACATCTTGATGGGGACGGAAGTATTGTTTATTACAAAGATAAATATTTGACTCATCTAAACAAAAAGTATGTGTATGATCGTTTATTTGCATACTTCATCTCATCAAGTGAAAGACACCTTGTTTGGTTAAGAAAAACAATTTTTTCTTTAATTCAGATAAAAGGCTCTCTTAATGTGAGAATTAATCGAACCAGAGTAGTTAAACATCCAACTTACGTTCTCAAATTCAGTACCAAAGAGGCTAAATTGCTTCTGAATTGGATTTACTACAAACCAAATCTTCCATGCTTAAACCGAAAATATAAAATCGCCAAACCCTTTTTATTACATTAATGAACATGCGGGTTCGACTCTCGCCCTCGGCACTCAAATTAGAGAACTCCAAACCTAAACTCAATTACCCCTTCATGCACTTCCGGAATACGGCCTACTACCTCATTATTTTCTCCCAAAACTCTAAAACTATCGTGTCCATTAATCATCGCCACCCCATTATCTGTCCTTGTTGAACGATGATGTGCCATCACCAATTTGTAAAAAGGCCAAAATTGTGCCTCCTCTGGATATTGTTTTAAATCACTTTCCGTTACGAAATGGTCACTATCAGGAACATCCACTTTCTGACCTGACAAAAAACCACACCCCCCCACTCGGCACTCAATCCGTCCTTTCATTAACAGGGAATTATACCTCCAAATCACCCATTTTAAAAACATTTACATAACTACACGCTATAGCGTACGTTTATGTAAAACATCTCCTCATTTTGACTCAAGTGTACTACAGGGTATAATCCACCCATGTCCGTTGACCTTCCCCAATTTCCTCTCGAAACAGTACCTATCACCATCGGTGTCTCCTCGGGAGCAGCGGTCTATTTCGCCTACATGTTATATTCCGGTCACGAATCTCCAAGAAAATCTGTGCCTCTCCTCTGTCTTTGTCTAACCATCGGTGCCAGTCCCCATCTCATGGCTATCATAGCTGGATACTTTACCCAAGATCTGGAATTGCTTCGGTACGGACAGCTGGGGTTGGGCAGTTATGTTCTCGGTTTCATCGCCGCCTTTGCTTTCGACAAAGTCCCCAAACCCAATTAGTTCGCCTTGCGTTTGGTATCCACCGAGTAAAACTTGATCTTGTCGCCCTTGAAACGCAGCTTGATGCTTTTTAGCGGCCCGTTTCTGTGTTTGGCAATATCAATATTCATATCTTCTAAGTTTTCATCATTTTCCCGCCACATAAACATGACTACGTCCGCATCCTGCTCAATGGCTCCCGATTCCCGCAGATCAGACAACTGGGGTCTTTTTACGCCTCTGGCTTCAACTTGCCGCGATAACTGAGACAAGGCCAGTACGGGAATCTTTAATTCCCGGGCCAAGTTTTTTAACCCTTGAGAAATTTCCGATACTTCCTGGACCCGGTTTTCTAGATTTCTAGTGGCTCTGGCTAGTTGTAAATAATCCACCACTATTAACTTCAAACCATGCTCAGCCTGCAGTCTTCTAGCTTTAGTTCTCATTTCCAGAATCGTCATTCCCGGAGTGTCATCTATATATAGTGGCGTCTCGTATAGCTCTCCCATCGCATCAGACAGCTTGGTAAACTCATCTTCTTCCAATCGTCCAGTTTTTAATTTCCAGGCGTCAATTTCAGCCTGGGCCACCAACAACCGGTCCATCAGTTCTTCCCGGCTCATTTCCAAGGAAAAAAATCCCACCGGAAGTTTGTGTTTATACGCCGCATTTTGGGCTATATTAAGGGCTAATGCAGTTTTCCCTATTCCGGGCCTAGCGGCCAAAATAAGTAAATTTGAATCCTGCATGCCGGCCAATGTTTCATCCAGATCTGTAAATCCGGTCGGGACTCCCCGCAAACTACCTGCCGATTTGTGCAGCTCATCCAGCCGGTCAAAAGATTCCGCCAAAATATCTTTAACCGGAGTAAATACTTGTTTCAAGTGTTGCTGGGCCAGAGAAAAAATCTTCGATTCGGCAGTGTCCAGCATTTGCTTGACATCTTCTCCCTCATCAAAACCCATTTCGGTAATCTTTTGCGCCGCCGCAATGAGTTGCCTCTTAGTGTACATATCCCTAACACTGTGGGCATACGATTCAGCATGAGCCGCAGTAGGAACTTTGTTTACCAATCCCGCCAAAAACTCTTTCCATTCCTTAGCATTTTGCGTTTTCGATTTTTTGAGTTTTTCTGTAACTGTCACCACATCCACCGGCTCCCGTTCCTGATACAGCGCCACCATGGCTTCGAAAATTTGCCCATGTTTTTCTTCATAGAAATGTTCTGGGTGGAGAAACTCGACTACCGATACCACCGCATCCCGGTCCAAAAGAAGGGCTCCCAAGACAGATTGTTCCAGTTCGCTAGAGTGAGGTGGAACTTTGACCGCTAACTTGTCAGCCATACAGTTGCAAATTCTGTGGGCAGTTTATCTTTAGTAATTACATATTTAGCCACACCTTCCACTCCCGAAACTTTAGCTGTTGTCACCGCCACCCATGGATCAATCGGTTTAATCACTTCCATATCTCCAGTTTGGGAAACTGTAATATCAATTGCTCCTGCATCAGACAGTTGAGCATCAGTTAGTTTATTTTCTAAAGTACAAATCCTCAATCCGTCCAGCTCAATTACATATGCTCTACCTCCCAATCCAATCACCGACACTCCCCCTACTTCAAATTCACCGGCAGAATCCACCACAAAATTATTGTCACTTTCAATATTTACTTTTCCATCCCCAATCAAAACACTTCCGGTTTTTCCTTTGATTTTAAACTGCCCTTTAACAAATGCTATCTCCATAAGCTTCTTGACATTATCATACTTCTAAGATATTCTCCACCTCAAATGAAGAAGGAAGTTATCTTGGCCATTGCCATCGGATTTGCTCTGGGGTTGGTCATTACCTTTGGCATTTGGACAGCCAACAAAAGTCTTAAAAACCTTCCCCAACCCTCTCCCACCTCCACCTCGCTTACTCCGGCACCTACTCCCAATCAAACAACCAATAATCAACTAACTATCACTTCTCCTGAAGACGAACTCCTCACCTCTTCCGATACGGTTACCGTTTCAGGTAAAGCTGCTGCCGGATCTACGGTAGTCATCACTTCAGAAGACGCAGAAAAAGTTGTTCCCGTAGATGCTTCCGGCAATTTTACTTCTGTTGTTGATCTAATTTCCGGATACAATATTATTACCGTTTTTGCCTACGACCCGACCGGCAACGAATCTTCCCAAAGTTTAACCGTTACTTACTCCACTGCCAAAATATGATTTTAACTCTTCTTCTTACCGCATCCCTTTTAGCCCAAACGCCTAGCTCTACCGGTTCTGCCATTCGTGATGCAGTCAAAGAACAAGTTGCCGCCATTAAAACCGCGGTAGCCAAAAGAGCCTTTGTGGGTACCATTTCCGCCAAGGCCGACGCCACCATAACCGTCACCAATCTCAAGAACGAATCAAAGACTGCTGTCATCACCGGAGACACCGTCATCCGCCTCACAGGAGGCAAAGATGGCACCTTTGCCGATCTTAAAGTAGGAGACTTTGTCATTGCCATGGGCGACGTGGATAGCCAGGGGACTCTGACTACCAAAAGGCTTTTGGTTATTGCCAAACCCACGGCAGACAAGCGCCGGGCCCTCACCGGCCGGGTCACCGACACGTCTTCCTCATCTCTTACCATCGAGACTCTGAAAAAAGAGATCATTACTATCAAAGTCACCTCGGACACCACCATTACCAACAAGAACAAGCTTTCAGAAACTAAGGTTGGCTCCAGAATTGTGGCTGTCGGTCTGCCCACTCTGGCCGAATCCACCTTCACCGCCAAGCTTCTCCATTTAATCCCTTCTGCCACACCCACAACACAATAAAACATGGCTCGCGTACCTGAAATCGACTCAATTGCCGCAAAACTTGCAAGATCTTTCAATCGACTAACTTCTAGAGATGATCGCTGGCGCGTCGTATCTCAACTTATTATGGAGTGGGCAAAGGAAAACCTAATGAGATAACCGCGTCACAAGCAACAAGACTAACTACAGACATGACCGAGATCTTTGAGCACCCTCTCTCTTGACAATAGTTTTACTCTAGGTTACACTATCAACAATTCGTAAATCCGTTTGCATGGGAGTCACGATCCCAAAGGAGACAGCCAAATACTGTACAGAAGCCAAACTGTAAAAATCAAGCAGCTGAAATCACTCCGCTTGAGTCGAGCCAGCCAAAGAGTCCTGAGATTATATCGAAGGAAATAAAGGATGGGACCGCGGGAGGTCTTTTTTTGTGCCTCTCGTTCCTTAGTTCACCCTGAGCACGTCGAAGGGTGGCTAAAGAACGGGAGGTTTTTTGGTGGGTGTAGTGCAATGGTTAGCACATCAGCTTGTGGAGCTGAAAACGGGGGTTCAATTCCCCTCACCTACCCATATGTCAAACAAATTTGAACAATTAGAAATAATTCGACGTTTTATTGATAAAACGATCGAAAATAATTTTTTTCCAGAATTGGAAGGAGTTAGTGTGGCGTCAATCGCAGAAGCATCAAGAAAGACAGGACTAGCACCCAATCTTATCTATCGATTATTATTAAGCGAAGAGCTAAAAATTGATGGATTAGTTGTTAGTGTCAAAAAGGAAAAACTCCCGAAACAACGAGACCAAGCCGAGTCATTAATTTGGGGAGAAAGTCAACGATATCAACGAAGACCCATGTTTTTGGCAGGTGCGCGCGCAAAACTTACTAAACCAAGAATCCTGGCCGTCTCTAACAATGTAGAAGTCGGGAGGGCAAAAATTACATTCGTCAAAAGGCCACAAGATACAAAACGAAACGATACTAAAGAAAGGCTAGCAAAAAGATGGATTTCCAGAAGTGAAAGGACCGTATTATCACCTGAAGAAAAGTTTTTTGCTGCTATTCAAGACCTATCTCTTTTTCCTATACAAAACCCAGATGTTTTAAGGGTTAGAATCGAAGAACGAATCAAAGACGGCCGGGTATTTAGATTTGGCTGTTTCGTCTGCCTTAATACCAAGTGTCGCACCGTAAAAGAAAAGCCTGTTTTCTTTCTAGGGCAAGAAGAAAATAGATTAACCACTCCAAAACTCATGCGCCGAACTCAAAAGTTAATTGGCCTACTTGAGGCCACCTATATTCCGTTTAATGTCGACATTTTAATAGCAGATACCGATATCTACGACGTCAACGGTGACTGGCTTGCCACTCCTGACCAAACATCAGATATCAACGCTTATCTACGAAAATTAACACGAATATTCTCCGGCGTATCCCCCAATCTTAATTGCAAGCTATGGTCTGAGATTCAGGCGCCGTACGAATCTCAATACCGAAGAGATTTTGACAACGTTTACCGTCAGTTCATAGGATCGAATGATGAGCAAGTCGTAACCAACATTCTAAAAAGAAAGCGCTCCCTCATTGAACAGGGAGTACCAAATTTACCAGAACTTGAAAAAATCTGCAGAATTACTGCCGAGAGAAACTTCGCCTTGTATGCCGCACAAGGTCCAATTATTAATTCTGAATACGACTGCTTGATCATGGCTGATCCCGAACCATTACGGCTCGGCGCAAAACAAAGCCAGCTCTGTCCCCAATTACCTATCTGGTACCCCTATCCAGGTTAAATATGAATAAATTAGACTCATTTACTAAATCGATTAACCTGCTCCAGTGCGCACCGAGCGAAAACTTAGAGCAAGTTCTTGAGTGGGTTGAAAAAGATGAACCGATCACTTTTTTCAGTTGGAAAATGTATAAAATTTCATTATCCCAATCACAAGTTACAGCAAATCCTCTTTTCGATTGCGGCGAAGCGGACAAGTACATAGAAAAAGAAAGGACTTTCCTAAAAATACTCCTCGATCAAAAAATAAGATTTAGATATATAAAATTAATTCCGGATGAACTCACCCAAAAGTTTTTTGGAGTGAAATTTATCCGTGAATCAAAACTATTTACCAAACTAGTAAACCAGTATTTCAAAAAGCTTTATCCCAAAACTCAAGTTGTTCAAGTCAGCAGATTATTAGCCAATAACCCAGAGTTGAATTCACTATATGAAAAAACTTATCAACTTGGGACAAAACAAGACATTCCCAATAAACAATTCGAAAAGGAAGTAGCATTTCGATCAACGTATTACACAAAGACTCCTCTTCCAACCACCCAAAGCTCTAAGCTGGCCAAAAAAGCTTTTGGCTTATTTGCTGCCGAAACAGCAGTAATTTTCAAATATTTCCAGAATCCGGTCCTTCTCGCCGGGCAAAGATCAATAAACACCTATAAATATGAGTTTTTTAAATATCCGCCCAATAGACCCATATTACCTAAACTGTTTATACTATAATCAAACTATGACCACACCCCAAACTCTCAAAGGATTCCGAGATTTTTTGCCAGCTGAGGCCTTAAAACGCCAATGGCTGAAAGATCAAATCGTCAAAGTTTTTGAGAAATGGGGTTATGATCCCTTAGAAACTCCCACCCTTGAACCTCTTGCCCTTTTTGCGGGACAAATTGGAGAGGACGAAAAACTCTTTTTCAAATTCAAAGACAATGGCGGACGCGATGTAGCCCTACGATATGATCAAACCGTACCCACTTGCCGTGTGGTAGGCCAATACGCTAGCCAATTGCCCATGCCATTTCGCCGCTATCAAATTCAACCTGCATTCAGAGCCGAAAATACTCAAAAGGGCCGGTATCGTGAATTCGTTCAATGCGACGCAGATATTTTTGGGACGACCTCCCCACTAGCCGATGCCGAAGTAATTGCTTTGGCTTTAGATATTTACAAAAGTCTGGGGTTCAAAAATGTCAAAGTGCTGGTCAATGACCGTTCTTTGCTCTCCGATCTTCCCTATGACGCAATTGTCGCCATAGATAAATTAGCAAAAATTGGTGAAGACGGCGTAATCGCAAATATGGTTTCCAAAAACATCTCCGACTCGGACGCCAGAAAATATTTGGCAAAAACGAAAGAAATCAGACCCAATGAAACCATAAAAACCATATTTGAATATCTCGAACTTTGCGGCTTCAATGAAAGCTGGTATGGTTTCGAACCTACTCTAGCTCGATCTTTCTCATATTCCACCGGTCCAATTTGGGAGGTGGTTATTTCTGATGTAGAAGGTGGCTCCGTTCTGGGTGGTGAAAGATTTGATAATCTTGTCGAAAAAATATCGGGGAAAAAAATTCCCGGCACTGGCTTTGGTTTAGGCTTCGACCGCACTCTGGAAGCTGCCCAACAACTCGGCTTAGTCCCAGATTTCAAAACCAAAACCCAAGTCTTGGTCACTATCTTCTCTCCCGAGTTATACTCTCCAGCTCTTTCTCTTTCTAACTCCTTACGCAAGTCTGGAATTAACACTGAACTTTATCCTGATGCCTCCGCCAAGCTCGACAAACAACTCAAGTATGCTTCCCAAAAAGGCATACCATATGTGGCTATTATTGGACCAGAAGAAGCTGCCCGCAACTGTGTCACCTACAAGGACATGAAGACGGGTACTCAATCCAATGAGCTACCGCTATAAAGCTTACTTGCAACTCTTGCTTGTCTCTGCCATTTGGGGTTTCGCCGGACCGGTTATCAAATTTACTCTTCGGGAATTGTCTCCCTTGGTGTTTCTTTTTTACCGCTTTGCCATCGCCGGCACTTTTGCCATTCTTACCCTACCCTTCTTCCGCATCAAAATTTCTCCCAAAGTTCTTTTATATTCTTTCCTCACTTCAACAATTGGCCTAGGTCTTTTATTCTTAGGCTACAGTCTCACTTCTTCCATTGAAGGAGCTTTAATTTCCGCTATTGGCCCCTTGCTTACAGCCACAGCTGGGGTCATGTTTCTTCGAGAGCATGTGACCGCTCGCGAAAAACTTGGCATTGCCATTGCTTTGATAGGAACGTTAATTATTGTCTTTGAACCACTTGCTAATGGAACAATTACTTCTTCACTTCTGGGAAACTTATTGGTCGCTGCTTCAGTTCTGGTTGGAGTAGTCTTGGCTATTATGGCCAAAGTCTTACTGCGCCAACAAAGTAATTCTGCCTTTGCCCTTACTCAACTTTCTTTTGCAGTAGGTCTTCTGACTACTCTTCCCATTGTGCTTCTTGTGTACTCTCCCGCAAATATTATGGATCAAATCCGCGTTATTTCTTTCCATACCCATTTGGGAGTTTGGTACATGGCTTTTGCCTCCGGAACGCTGGCGTATTCTCTTTGGCACAAAGCCCAGAAAACCATTGAGGTGGGTGAAACTGCCCTTTTTGTCTATACCTATCCGCTTTTTGCCGCTCCCCTGTCTTTCCTGTGGCTCAAAGAAACCGTGTCCCCTCTCTTCTGGCTGGGAACAGCCATTACTGCTCTAGGGATCCTTGTTGCAGAGTTAAAATCACCTCGCCTAAACTCCCGTCGATAATTTTATCCAGCTCATACCAGCTCTTGTTTATTCTGTGATCCGTCACTCTATTTTGGGGATAGTTGTACGTCCTAATCTTCTCCGATCTCATCCCCCGTCCTATTGCTAAACGCTGATTACTAGTCACTAGCCGCTTTTTCTCCTCTTCTCTTTCCCACAATTCACCCCTTAAAAGCTCTAAAGCGATTTTTCTGTTTTGTTCCTGGAATCTTTCTTGCCGTGACTGGACCACAATCCCAGACGGTCTGTGGGTCAGTCTGACTGCTGTAGCCACCTTGTTTACGTTCTGGCCACCATGCCCTCCGCCTCTGGTAAATTCCCACACCAAATCATCTTCTCTAATTTCTATTTGTGACTCGGGAACTTCCGGCAGTATCACAATTGAAGCCGTCGATGTATGGATTCTGCCGGCTTTTTCTGTTTCTGGCGTACGCTGCACCCGGTGCACTCCCGTTTCCCACTTCAGAGTCTCATACACTCCATTGCCTTTAATTTTAACTACCCCTTCGTCAATTGCCTCGACTTTCCACTTTCTACTCTCCGCAAACCGGGTATACATTCTTAGTAAATCACTGGCCCAAATCTTGGCTTCATCTCCACCTACCCCTTGTCTGGCTTCCATAATTACCGCCTTAAAGCTTTGTGCTTCCGGATTTTTATCTACCTTCAATTTTTTCCACTCAAAATAGTCCACAATCTAAACTTTGGCTTTAACTTTTTCCAGCATTTCCCGAATCGTCTTGGGCCTAGCCGCTTCTGCCGCTTCTTCTTCCTGTTTCTTCAAGATCTTTTTCTGCTTTTTAGATACGTGAGTCTTGCCAGCTGCTTGCTGCATATTCTTTTGAAATCTCTCCACTCTTCCCATGGTGTCCACAAATCTCATTTCACCGGTAAAGAAAGGGTGACACTTAGCACAAATTTCTACGTAGATTTCCGGCTTGGTCGAACCCACTGTAAACGTGTTACCACACGCACATGTTACTTTGGCTTCGGGATAGTAAGTCGGATGTCCAGTGGCTTTCATGCCTCAATTATACCAAACTTATGAGTTCACAAACCAATCCGAACGCTAAAATGTTCGGATATGACCAGTAATCATCACATTAACGCTACCGAAAGAGACCAAATTGGATGGCTATTAG
>Ga0209210_1001249_pt1 | contig 21994 bp, 27 predicted proteins | sample RifGroA1_FD_183991 | JGI IMG/M metagenome (GOLD analysis project Ga0209210, IMG submission 183991) | Contaminated groundwater microbial communities from Rifle, Colorado, USA - Rifle Groundwater A1 (SPAdes) (version 2) | ecosystem: Environmental > Aquatic > Deep subsurface > Groundwater >...
CCTCAGGTTTTATTTTCTTTATTGCAATCCGCGACAAAAGATATTCGGCATCTTCTTTTTTGAGCTCCGCCACGACTGCCTCAATATCGTTGATGACTTCGCCATCAATGCCAGGGATATTGAGCCCAAGCTCTTCTCTCATTATTTTTACATAATCTTCCTGTGAAGCTGGATTTCCGTGCGAATCGGCTGTGTCGGCGAGTTTTCCATAAAACTTTCCTTTTATTGTTTTTGCAATTATTACTATCGGCTTATAATTGCCGAATCCTTTATTCGCAAGCGCGTGAGCGTGCATCAACTCTGTAAAATTGTGCCCGTCAACCTCAATCACATTCCATCCAAGACCAAGCCAGTGATTTACTAGCGGGGTAGATATGACATCTGTTACTGGTCCATCAATCCCAAATTCGTTCCAGTCCAGCATCACCGTTAAATTATCCATTCCTAGAGAAATAGCTTTGTTTCTAAATTCGTAACTTATTCCCTCCTCGGTTTCAGCATCACCAGCCACAACAAAAACTTTTGTTCCCAAGCCACAGGATTTGTGAAGTGTTGCCATTCCAAGAGCGGTAGAAAAACCATGCCCAGAAGACCCAGTAGACGCATCTGCGAGCGCACAACACGATTCAATATGACCGGGTGGACCTAAAATGTGTCTGAATCTCGCCAAGTCTTCAGGAAGAGACGCGTCTATTTTTTTATCAAAATCTTTTCCTGCAACCTTCATCGCTTCATATACCAATGCATTTAGAGAGTGAGCGAGTGGCGTACAGTGCCCAGCCGACCAAATAATTCTATCTCGTCCACTATTTTCCGGTTGTTGCGGATCAAATGCAAAAAACCCGCTGACTAAAAGCGTTAGTAGTTGCTCTACTTTTGAAGATGAGCCACCAGGATGTCCAGATTTGGCATTATTGATAGCCGTAAAAGCAAATCCCCTAATTATCCTTGCCAATTTTTCTAGTTTTGGAATATCAATTCCATCAACCCTTGGGAGATCCAGATTTCTTATATTTACATAATAATTGCCAACCTCCTCACTATACTTATATCTCTTTGGATCTTTTTCTTTTATATATTCAAGATTCTCAAACAAAAAATCATTATTCATATCTCAAATATTATACCTTTTTAATATGCTATAGCAAAACCACCAATCTAGTGCTATGCTTTTTCTATGGGTGAATCCGCACCAGGTCAATCTATAAATAAAAGTAACGAGCGAGAGCAGAGAATAAAAAGAATTGTTGCATTGGCGCTAGAGCTTAGAGCCAAACCTGAGGGATTTCCATTCCCTGGGATGGATCCGTTCGCACACTCAAGAATGAAGACCGAGCAAGAGGAATATCCTGGCTACTCTACACCCGTAGACGAATTAATAGAGAGATTTAATAACGAGGGGATGAAGGTGGTACTCGGAGCGCATCCAGAGAGTGGCAATGTTTTTATATTGCCATCAGGCAGTAATGACATTGAAAATGACAATCTTTTACCTAGACATTTACAAATCGGCGAAACGATGGATGAGAGACTTAAGGAATTGATTCTGATGAGCAGAGCTGGGGTTAAATAAATGAACCTTTTGATATGGTGTCGCTATGCAGTCGCACGATTATTTTGAAACTACAATCATGACGGTTTTAGTCTCATCAATTGTATTTGTGGCATGATCCCAATCAGCTGCCGCATTTTGAACGGTTGAAAAAGAATACGAATAATTTTCGCCTCTCTTTGTGCCAGAATCATTGGTGATAATTTTAGTTCCATCATATCCACGAACAACAAGCATATGATAAATAGGGCCCGGCTGTTTGTAGTATGGATTTCCGATAATTTGTCCGTTCACTGGTAAAATGACGACATGATTCAGATTTAGTTGATCTTTAATATCCTGCAAAGTGTAATTGTCAAAAACTTCGGCCTTCAAACCATAAAATCCTTCTATCATCTGCGCTGTTTCTTTGGCTGTAGTGTTTAGATGATATCCAAAACGCTTATCAAGCCATGCGGTTAGGTCGCTAATTTGTTTTTCTACTTCTCCATCGGGAATCTTTGTTCGTGTGTCTCCAGAAAAATACGCCGCCACCATAATGGCACTGGCTTCCTCGCACGCTTCATTGTGGAGTAAATCCCAGTTGCCCGTGGGCGCCTGTGGCGTAAATGGGATTGGCAGATTTAATGAGATTGGGTTTTCTGGTGTTTCAGCCGAAGGCTGACCAGCCTCTGGCTGAGGAATCGGCGAATTTCTAGAACGAAAAGCAAGTGCAACAAAAATTATTGCCACAACAAAGAAAATGGCTATAAATTTGGATTTTTTGCCTGTTCCCATATATTAAGTATGCGCTTTATTATTAAGCCCGTATATAGCGCGCCTTGACAAATATGGTTTAGTGATTTAATATGTAATCAAGGAGGTTTTGCTATGCCGATTCCTACGGTTGTGTGCGGTGTTTGTTTCTGTACGGTGAGCAAGCGTTCAACGCTTTCGTTGCGTGAGCTTGGCGGTGGCGATGGACGTGCGTGTCGTAGCCATACAGAGGTCGCAACCCTTGTGGATGCTGCCGAGAAAAAGCACTTTGATCAAAAACAATGGCGTAATGCAAGCGAGCGACTAGCGATAATCATCGCCGCATCCGAAGTCCGCGCGCTATGCACAATTCACGGCATCAGTCCCGAGATCGTCTATCAAGAATTCAAGAGGGCTGGCATCAATGAGGGTCATCTGAAGCAGATTCGCGAGGAAGTGGATCTCCTTGGAGGACCAGCCATGTCTCTTGCCGAGCAACTAGCGATAACACTTGACGCGATGGATATGGCGACACGCTATCCGCAAATTCTGGCGCGCACGTAATTTCAGTCCCGTGCGACCCCCCCCGCTCACAACAGGCGGGGGGTTTCTTTTATATATGCTATGATGAGTTTGTATACTAAATAATCAAACAACAATCTATATGGCAAAAAGACGAGGGGCACTTAGTAGCAAGAAGATGACAAGGCATCCGCATAAGACAAAGAAGCGACTGGCGATTAAGCACAAAATGCTTGCCGCGCGAGCTGTCAAAAAATAAAGTATTTATTTTTTAAGATGGAGTTAGGCCAAATTGATCAGTCGCTATTCTCTGCCATCTATGGTCTTGCCGGCCATGGAAAGGTCGGTGATTTTTTGATTGTATTTTTCGGCGTTTATTTTATTTATGTGGCACTTGCCGTGTTTCTATTTGTCGCATATCAGGATTGGAAGAAAAGGAGAACGCGCGGCATAAGAGATTTTGCGATTGCCATCGCGTCTGCACTGATAGCAAAGTTTGGAATCGTATCACTTATTCATATTTTCTATCATCGTCCTCGCCCATTTCTTGCATTAAAGATTTCGCATCTCATCACAAATTCAACATATTCATTTCCTTCTGGACATACTACATTTTTATTTGCGCTTGCTACGGCCACATACTTTTTTCATAAAAAGATGGCATATTTTTTGTTTGCTTCTGGCGTGATTGTGGGACTTGCGCGAGTTGCCTCTGGGGTGCATTATCCATCAGATATTCTTGGCGGGGTACTGCTTGGGATTATCGCTGGATTTGTTGTTTATAGACTATGTCGTCAAAAAAGATAGTAATACGCAAAAGCCCAATAGTTATCGCCAAAAACATAATTGTTTTGCAGTTTTTTTCTATGTTGGCGTTTTATTTGGCAGCCATGCTCGCAGACTATGGAGAGCTTTATAAGAATCTTAATCTGATTGGGTTTATACGATTCCAGCTGGCTGAAATGGCAATAATGATTTTATGGGAGATTACACTTGTTTCAATGGTTTTTGCGCGATGGTCTAGGGAGATTTTCAAAATAAATGGCGACACAATAAGTCACAAATGGGGGCTCATATCAAAAAAGGAGATAATATTTCAGATTAAGCATCCGATTACTGTCCAACATCAAAGAGGACTTCTGCATCGTTTGATTGATTACGGCACGCTAATCATTTATGAATCTGGCGGATCGGCCATTATGCTGGATAGCATCCCAAACCCGGAGCAATACATTCCGCTTTTTGTTGGCTCGCCACAACAGGACGATGAGCCACAGCATCAACACGACATCCGACTGCAAGACTTACTGTCAAAAGGTGAGCACGAAAAATTGGAATATAAATCATCTCTTCGGTGGGATTCACACGGCGAGAAAATAAATAAGAATCTAGAGAAGGCGACGATGAAAACTGTTGCCGCATTTCTTAATTCAGGAGGAGGACATTTGGTAATTGGGGTGGACGATGCAGGTAAAATCACTGGAATTCATAATGACTATGAAACACTCGGAAAGAAAAACGCTGATGGGTTTGAAAATCATTTCTCAAATTTATTTAATACAATGCTGGGCGCAGAATTTCGCCAATTTGTTCACTTGAAATTTCATACGGCAGATTCGCACGATGTGTGCTTGGTAAGCGTTGCGCCAAGTACACGACCGGCGTATTTGAAAGCAGACGATGAAGAAAATTTCTATATACGCACTGGAAATGCAACGACCGCCATGCGTGCAAGCGAAATCGCCCCGTATGTATCGTCTTGGTGGAAAGAATAATAGGACTTGACACCGTTGTGATGTTTTGATTCAATCGTATTGAAAGGAGGCATGCAATGATAGAGATGGGATTGCTCAAGAAGGTGGAGGAGGACGACGAGGAAGAGAATGAGCAAATACTGAACGCCAAAAAGCGCAAGATGGACTTCGTTCTAGTTCTCGCAGCCGTGGTAGCTCTTGGGCTTGGCGTAGCAATCGGCATGCTTCTCTTTCGCTAAGCCCCCCCCGCAGATGTGGCCTCCGGTTTTACACCGAGCCCACATCTGCAGGGTCTTTTTTTTATTTATTCCGTTGTATCTCCGTCAAAATGTTCTTCTGCGGCCATAGCATCGGCTTTGGTTTCATGGATCGTGCCGTCTTTGTGTTCTGGTGGAGAATAAATCGTGTATAGCTTTAGCGATTCACTAGACGATGTATTTATAAAATTGTGCTTTGTACCAGCAGGCACTACAATTGCTGATCCGTCTTCAATATCATGCTCTGCGCCATCTAGCACCGCCTTGCCGTGTCCGACTTCTATGCGAAGAAATTGATCAAGATGATGCACTTCTTCGCCGATTTCTTCTCCTGGCTTTAATGCCATCAATACCAACTGGCTATTCTTTGCTGTATACAATACTTTGCGGAAAAATTCATTTTCTCGCGTTAATTTTTCTATATTTTCTACATATCCATTCATTGTAGTTTGATTAAAAAATACTTTTAACTAGCTAGCCATCCGCCATCTACAACCAACATCGCTCCAGTAACATAGCTTGCCTCATCAGATGCGAGAAATACGCCAGCCGCCGCAATTTCTTCCGAACTTCCCATTCTATGCATCGGAATTTTTGCCAGAAATCCGTCCATGACTTCTTTTGACATGTTCGCTTCCGCAATCATCGGCGTATCAATAGCGCCTGGCGCGATAACATTTACAGTTATGCCAAGAGGTGCCCATTCAACGGCAAGAGATTCGGTCATTCCGACAACGCCACCCTTTGATGCAGTATAGTGCGCGCTTGCCGCGAGACCAACGCCTACTTGCCCTGATGCAATTGATGCAATATTGATGATGCGTCCCCATTTATTTTTTGCCATCTCTTTTGCGGCTCGTTGTGCGCACAAAAATTGTCCTTTAAGATTAATATCAATTGTTTGATCCCATTCCTCTTCTGTTAAATCGCTCATCATTTTCGGATGATAAATGCCCGCATTATTTACAAGAATATCTAGGCGACCATATCGAGAAATTACTTCATCAAATCCGCGATCTACTTCTTCTTTTATTGATACATCCATTTTGATGCCAAATGCATCCCCACCAGCCGTGCGGATTTCCTCTGCCACCGCTTCGCATTCAGCGGCATTAATATCCGCCACTACAACTTTTGCTCCCTGCTTTGCCAACGCAATCGCGTGAGCTTTCCCCATTCCGCGCCTACCACCCGTTACCAATGCTACTTTGTTGGTTAGATTAAACATAAGATCATTATACAGCAAATCAATAAATAAACAAAAAGAAGCCCCCGACGAATGAGCTGGGGGCTTCTTTCGTGGGGGGATTCGTGGAGCTACTGCGAGGACATTACGATGTCCATCGCCTCGATGAACCCGTCCAGGATCTCTGGGCGGAGGCGGAGAGGCAGGCGGTTGAGAAGTTTGTAAAGCGTCTCGTAGCCTTTCAACCTGTTGGTAAGTCTGTTAAGAGTGCCGGCCGCCTTAGCACGACGCTCCTCGAGATCGCTCTTGGCCATCTCGAGAGAATTGCTGGCCCTGATTTCTTCTCTGAGATTATGTGCCAACACACTGTTGGCGTGTTGAAGGCGTTGGGCTTCGCTCGTCAGCTCGGCGACCCTCTTCGTGGCGAGCGGTTCCAGCTTTTTCTGAACAGCTGCGTGGAGCACATCTGCTGCACTTGCCGATCCCCAGAGGTAATGGCAGAGCAGGCTTCCGTCCGGCACATAGCCAGGCAGATTTTTGCCATTGTTGTAGCCGTATACAGAGTGGTCTTCAGTACAGAAACGCTTTCCGCCCGACAACATTACCTCGATAGCTTCGCTTGTGACCTGGCCAATGCGATTGGCAGGGATCCACGGATCATCAAGATCAACGAATGGGAATTGGCTCCCATCCTTCTCTTTCCAAACAACCTTGAGAAAGGCTGGGATGTATTCCGATCTGATTCTTCCCTTGTCTCCCTCTGTGTCAACAATGACAACAACTGCCACGATGCCACATTTGGCTTTCTCGGGGTAGATATTCACATGGCTCTGTGAATTGTAGTTGCCGGTACATATGACGCTCGTTGCCATTGTGCTACCGAGCACCTTGATCCTGCGATTCGTCCATGGCGATGAAAGCGAAATCGCCTTGTTGTCTATGATCTTGGCGACCAGGTGTGTTGATAGATTCATGCTTGCCATAACTTGGCCTCTTGTTTTGCAAGGAAATCCCTTGCGATGTTAACGGACTGTCGGAACGGCGAATTGCCGCTCCTGGGCGGTTTTGTACTTATACTGCAGGCACCGCCGTGGAAACCTGCCATGCCGAAGCAAGTAAAGACATATTACCACGACTAAACAAACCTGTCAAGAACACCTAGTAACTCCGCAATTTGTCTATGTTTTGATGTTGGCGGATTTTATCTAGAGCTTTTGCTTCAATTTGACGAATGCGTTCACGAGTAACGGCGAATACTTGGCCGACCTCTTCAAGCGTGTGCGTGACGCCATCTGTGAGCCCGAATCGCATATCAAGAATTTTTTGTTCGCGAGGGCTTAAATCATTAAGAATAAGCTGAATGTGTTGTTTGTTGATTTTGCGTTGTGCAGAAATAGAAGGAGAAATCGCCTCATCTTCATCTGGCACAAAATTTGCAAGTGAACTGCTGTCGCTATCATCATTATCACCGATTGGCGCTTCCAGCGAGACCGTGTCTTGAGAGATTTTTACAATATGGCGAATTTTTGCAATATCAATCCCCATCTCTGATGCAACTTCTTCATCAAGTGGTTCGCGCCCAAGATCTTGCACAAGACGCCGAACAATTTGCTGGTATTTATTAATCGTTTCCACCATATGAACGGGAATGCGAATGGTTCTTCCCTGATCTGCTAGCGCGCGTGTGATTGCCTGCCGTATCCACCATGTTGCGTAAGTTGAGAATTTATATCCTCGTTTATAATCAAACTTCTCAACGGCTTTAAATAGGCCGATATTGCCCTCTTGAATAAGATCTAGAAGGGAGAGATTTGATGAGCGCCCAATATATTTTTTTGCTATAGAAACAACCAGGCGCAAGTTTGATACTTGCAGTTTCTGCCGAGCGGCTTCCTCGTTATGCTCTATTCGTTTTGCAAGATCAATTTCTTCTTCTCCAGTCAAAAGCGGGTATCGTCCAATTTCTTTTAAATACATCTGTACCGAATCAGACGATGCGTCGCTAAATTCGGTTTCAATTCGCTTTTTGTCTTCATAAATTTTGGCTTCTCGCTCATCAAATACACGGCTTGATTCAATGATGTTTATGTTCATCTGCTCAAGACGATCGTAGAGATTCTCTAGCCCCTTTATATCGCGCTCTATTGATGGAAATGATGCAATAATTTCAGCGTGCGTAACAAATCCACGAGCACGGCCTCGCTCAATAAGCCCCTGTACGGATGATTCAGAAATTGCGTTTTTTGCTATCCGTGGCTCTTTTGATATTACTTGTCTCTTTTTTGGCCTAGACGATTTCGGTGTTTTTTTACGCGTTGGTTTTCGTTCTGGCTTCTTTGATTTTGCCTTTTTATGACGAACTGGTTTTTTTGCACGACGAATTGGCCGTTTATGTTTTGCCGGCGTTTTATTTTTCTTATTTCTACTTTTCTGTTTTTTCTTTTTTGATGATGGCATTTATTATTTTTGAAGTTTCTGTAGCTCTGCGTGATATTTTTGAAATGTTGCTAAAAGTGTTTTTACTTTTTCAGGATCTTTGGAAAACTCTGCCTGCTGTATCTCGCGATGAATTTGATCTCGTTGAGCGATAATATCTTTTGCGCTAAACCGACTAATAACAGTTTCTATGGCCTGATTTATTTCTTCTGGTTTTGCGTCCCCCCAGAGCTCACCCGCACGAATTGCGGCGGCATTTACAAGTAATTTATTCTCATCTGACGGATTTTGAATTTCTGACGGATTTTCAATTATTGATGCAACCCTTGGATCAAGCAGTTTTTTGATTGCAACTACTTGTGGCACACATGACGGATTACGGACTATCAGCGAAAGCATCTCAATATTAAGCGAGTCCAATAAACCATGTGACGATATTTGTTGTGGGCTTTGCGCTTGCTTGGTTGTGGCATTGGTCACGCCAGCAAATTCGTCTTCAATCGTGGCCAAGTCCGCCTGCACAAGTTTTACATCTGTCCGCACAAGCGATGCAAGAGCAGATATCCAATGCGATCGCTCTACTCTGCTTTCAATTCGCTTGATAAACGGCGCCAGCATTGCAAGTGATTTCTTTTTTGACTCGGCAGATGCTGGATTAAACCCTGCAACCACTTTTGAGTAGAAATACTCCATCGCTGGCTTGGATTCTGAAACAAGCTTTGCCCATTTTGAGCCGTGAGCGGAAACATAATCAGCCGGATCTTTCGCTTTAGGATCGTCAATAGCTATCACATGCACGCTGAATCCTTCGGAAAGCGCCATTGCGATACTCCGACGCGTGGCGACTTGCCCAGCCGAGTCTGTGTCAAAACACACATCTACATCGTTGGCGTATCGCGAAAGAATCTTGAGATGATCTTGCGTGAGGGCAGTGCCAGATACTGCAATTGTGTTTTGAATACCAGCTTGCCACGAAAGAATCGCGTCAACATTGCCCTCAACTAAAACCGCACGCTTAGCCTGCCTTATTGCAAGACGCGCCTTATCAAGCCCGAATAGCGTTTTGCCCTTATCATATATCGCAGTTTGCGGAGTATTAACATATTTTGCCGCTGGCTCATCGCCAGTGGCAATTTCTGCGCCAAACGCACGCCCGCTAAATCCGATAATCTGGCCGTTCGCATCGGCAATTGGGAATATTATTCGTGATCGGAATCTATCATATGCGCGACCATTTTTTTCTATAGCAATTCCTGCGCTGACAATATCTGTCTGTCCGACGCCAGCTTTTTTAAGAAAGTCGGTCATCGCGCGCCAATCATTTGGCGCCCAGCCAATACGCCATGCACGAATTGTCTCGTCTGTGATGTTGCGGTCGCGAAGATATTTAAGCGCGGATTGGCCTAATTTGCCATTCCAAAGCTGCTTCTCAAAGAACTTGGTGGCTAATTCTGTTGTAGCTAACAACGCTTGTCTGTGATTTCTTTCGCCAGATTTTTCTGGACGCCATTCTGGAAGTTGAACTCCTGCACGCGAGGCAAGCGAACGGAGTGCTTCTGGAAATTCAATTCCGTCAATTTCTTGAACGAAAGAAAACATGTCTCCTCCCTTATTGCATCCAAAACAATGCCAAGATTGGCGCTCTGGAGACACAAAAAACGAAGGAGTTTTCTCGTTGTGAAACGGGCATCGAGCCTTCCAGTTAACACCAGCCCGTTGTAGGGTCAGATAGCCAGATATGACCTCGACGATATTCAGGCGCGATTTCACCTGTTCGACATGGTCACTCATAAGAAATCCGGACATAGCCGGTTAACACCGGTGAGTAAAATACGGATTTGCATATGGTATCACACTATTCTTCTTTTGCAATATCATCAGTGGATATTGACTCTTCTGGATCTGGGGCGATAGCATCAATATGCTCTTGTGCGCTAATAAATTGATCCTCTGTCACAACGACCTCTCCGTTGCCTCCGCTAGCAGATTTATCACCATACCCTGGTTCATCTTCAACTTCAAATAACGGCAATACTAAATAAAGCATCTGATCGTTTGATGAAACGATGTCTTTTATCCAATATTCTCTAAATCCTTTATCGTCTCCTAATTTTAGCTTACATCCTGTGTTTTTCTTGTTTTTAATAAGAAATTGCAGTCTTTCATTCTCTGTCACGGTATCTTCTCCAATTTTTACTAAATCATCCATATGAACCTTCCATGTTGTCCTTTCCATGTGCTGTTTCCTGTCTTCCCACATTTTTCGCGCTTCGGAAAGCTCCGAACTATTCATTAGTCTTTCGGGTAGTTTATAAAACCTTGGTTTAATTTCCACAATAGAAGAGACCTTTCCTTCGCTTCCAATTATTTCGCCGCTATGTGCTGTATCTGTGACCGGATCAACCGCAACTCCAACAATCTCCCAAAACGCTGGCATTTCATCTTCTTGGATTTCACTAAAAACAGTCGAAAGGTCGCCACCTTCTTTTGGCAGTACATATTTCCACACGCCAACTTTTTCTGGCGAGACAAATATGACTTCTTTTTTCCCTTGTGGTCTTTCCATGATTATATTTAATCTTACAATATCAAAAATGTTTCTATTTTGCTATACATCCCATTATCCCTTCGCGAATTACATCCTCCATTAGTCTTCGCCCAATAAATACTAACATCGTTTCCTGATGTATTCCGTCTGGCCAAGAACCGCCACTAGAAATTTCGTTAATCATATGTACGCCCTGAAGAATTGCGCGCTCTTTTGCGCCAGAAAATAATATGACCCCCTTATATCTAAGCAGATCGCCACCCTCCATTGCTACAAATTCGTGTAGCCATCGAAGAAATTTGCCACGATCCAATGGGCTAGACTCGCGAATACTCACCGAAGTAATATCGCGATCGTGAATATGGTCGGCTTGCTCTGAGCTTGCCGAAGAGTGCTCATCTTGGATCTGAACATCTGCACCGAATCCACCGATACCTAGTAGTTTTTCAATTGGCACATCCCCACTTGAACAGCGCACAATCTGCGCGGTTGGGTTTATCCCACGAATCCATGATTCTAGATGCGCAATTTGTGTTTCTTGTGCCAAGTCTATTTTATTAATCAAAACAATATCCGCGACGCCGATCTGCTCTTTTACTTCTGGATATTGTACGAATTGAGAAACGCCAAAAAATGCGTCCACCACTGTCACAATTCCGTCTAAATTAAAATGCGCTTGCAACGGCGCGCCGCCAAGAAAAAATCTTGCCAGCGCGGCTGGCTTTGCAAGCCCAGTTGTTTCAATAATTACTTGATCTATTGGCACGCCTTGGCGCGCTTTTTGTGCAAGCGCCAAAAGTATCTCCATCGTGTCATTGCGCGCAGAGCAACACACACATCCATTGGTAAGTTCTATAATATCGTCCGAGCGCCGCGCAATAAATTGATCATCAATGCCTATATCTCCAAATTCATTAACAACCACTGCAATTCGCTTATGAGACGGCGCGGTAAGAATACGATTTAAAAGAGTCGTTTTGCCAGCCCCAAGAAATCCGGTAAGAATCGTGACAGGAATCATCGCGCGTCAACAGAGAGCGGATCTGCTCCTCGCAAAAACACTGTAATAGTTGCGATTGCGAGCCCAAAGTCTCGTATCGTAATCGGCCCACCACCTAATGAGTAAGCTATCACTGCCAAATGTAATCCTAAAAGCAATGCGACGGGACGAATATAAAATCCTGCGAGAAGCATAAGCCCAGCAACAATCTCAATCCATCCATTCATAAGAACAAGCATCTGCTTTGATAGGCCAAAAATTAATGCCCAATCTGGCACATAACTGACCCAAGCGCTCGTGTCTTGCATTTGGTGAAATCCAAACCACAAAAACACACCGCTCATGCTCCATCTAAGAATTGCGTCGCTCCAATCGTTTGCTGTCATTTTATAAGCGTACCAATTTTATATGAAACGAGTGTTTGATTTGGCTTCTGTTGAGAGTCGTGCTTGTTTTCAAATGCAGATGTCCCATCAATTCCACATAGAGAAAAGATAGCTTGCTCGCCTCCAGGATGCTTTGATTCCCACGGAGTCAGATCGTAGACGCTTCCGCTAATCGCAGTCCAGCAATCTGCCTTCGTGTTATGCGTAGCTATTTGTGCCATCGTATATGACGGTGCGGATACAGAAGATGGCGATGGAGATGCCACGGTATTGCTACCGTTTCTTTGTATAATCACAAAAGCGCCGACTAAAAATATAACGGCAATCAATGCAAGTGAGTATTTTCTATTCCACATAATTACATGATACTACAAAAAAATCAGTCAAATGGCAACTACCGACGAGCAAAATGTGGTCTGCGAGGATAGCTACGACGACGATTGCCAGAAAATCCGCGTTGAGCCATTGAGACTGCTGGCAATTCCACTGAAAGTGTTGCGTGTTTTTTTACTGGTAATGTTTTTCGCACTATGCGTTCAATATCACGGATATTTCCTCGTTGATCAGGAGTAGCCAGCGAGATTGCTCGCCCTGCCATTCCAGCACGGCCCGTACGGCCAATACGATGCACATAATCATTGCTGTTATCTGGAAGGTCAAAATTAATCACCAACTCAATACCCGTTACATCAATGCCTCTAGCGGCTATGTCGGTCGCCACAAGAATACGATAGATCCCCTTTTTGAATCCTTCCAGTGCACGGATTCGCTGAATCAACGAACGGTTTGCATGAATTTCTGCGGCTTGGTGTCCCATGCCAATAAGGTTGTGGCAAATCTTGGACGCACCGTGCTTCGTGCGTGAAAATAACAACACTGATCCTTTGTATTCATTAAGAATTTCGCCAAGTAACTGCATTTTATTTTCTTTGCGAACAATAAATAATTCTTGTTCAACTTTTTCTGCCATTGTTCCAGATGGTGCCACCTCAACTCGCACTGGCATACGCATGTGTTTTGTGGCAATGGCAATAATATCGCTTGGCATAGTCGCCGAAAATAACATCGTCTGTCTATCGGCTGGCGCTGGTAAAAGCCCGAGGATGCGATTAATCTGCGGAGCAAATCCCATATCAAGCATGCGATCTGCTTCGTCAAGCACTACTATTTTTGCCTGACCTATGCTTACCTTTTTTTGATCAATTAGATCAAGCAGTCTACCCGGGGTAGTGATTAACACATGCGGACGACGACGAAGCTGGACAACCTGCCGATATGCGCTTTCGCCACCAATTAATACTGCGGTGCGTAGACCGAGAGCTTGTCCAAATTTTTGAAATGTCTCATTAACCTGCATCGCAAGCTCACGAGTTGGCAAAATCACTAAACCAATACCGTTTTTGCCACCCCAAAGTTGTTGAAGCATTGGGATGCCAAATGCGAGCGTTTTCCCTGTTCCGGTTTGGGCTATGCCAATAATATCATCGCCCTTTAGTGCTACGGGTATCGCCTTGAGCTGGATTGGCGTTGGCACACAAAAACTATGCTTTTTCAGCACTTCCATAAATACATCCTGAATTCCAAGGCCATCAAAGCCAAGGCTATTTGCCTCTGTCGTTTCCATTAATTGCACTAATACGTGACTCTAGTTCCTGCAGTGAGTCACGCATGACGCAATGGGATCTGAGTCGTGTCCCCCGCCTAGGCGGGGGATTCCGTAGGATTAACCTGACTAAATAAGTATAACAAATCTCGCCAGAAAAAGCAATAGGGCGACTATTCTATTATTTTATATCTCCTAGCTGTTGAGTATCTCTAGAATCAATTAGTTGTTGTGATGGTTTAATCGCGAAGAAAATAATCCCGATTAAAACAACAGCCGCAACAATAACAATTGCGATCTCTATTGTTGTAAACCCCGTTAAAGAAAGATTGCCTATAGATGACCGAAGCGCCTTGTCTCGGTGTGTGGCGTTCTTTAACGGGGTAAACCCAGTAGTGAATCGATGTTTTGTGTTTGTATCCATGTTCATAGATTATAACACATAGCCATAAATAAAATGGGGCTCCGTCGAGACGAAGCCCTTTATTGAGATGTGCGTTCTTGGTATACTTCTAGACAGTAGTCGTGGGAGGGACAACAGCCTCGAAGTCGTTGGGATTGAAGATGAGAGGAATATAGAACGCTTTCCCGTCGTCATCATAATCACGATCGGCTGTCGCATCTGTTTCTTCTTGGAAGATCAGCGTCCACACATTGCTCCCAAGATAGTTGACACGACGAACCGTAAGGACCTTCGGTAGCTCTCGCGCGTTATGACTTCTCCTCAAGCCATTACGCACTGACGGAGCAACCATTTGCCCCAACGGATGCACTTGCGCTCCTGGAGAAAACGGCGGCTTTACTCCTTCAATGCGTGCCTTTACCACGCCTCGCAGGTAATGGGCGTATCCGAGATCATCGCCCGCAGAAATGCTGATTACTAGACCGCTACCAGAGACACCGGCGCGAGCACACACATTCATGAAACTATCGAGTAGTCCTTCCGTGCTCCACTCGTACGGATTTTCAATCTGTCTTCCCATCGCAACCTCCCTGCACTTTATGGTGCTTGCTAGATATATCACAATATTTCTAATCTGTAAAGCGGGACGACGCCTTTCTCCCGTACATGGCGGAAGGGGAGGGATTCGAACCCTCGGTGAGTTTCCCCACACACGCTTTCCAAGCGTGCCAGATAAACCGCTCCTGCACCCTTCCAAATTGTACTACAATACCCTATTTCATCCGCGAGCTCAAATACGTATCCAATCGATCATGATGTTTTTTATTGCTTGATCCGATCACTTTAAAATACCGTATTACCTCACTTAGCTTGTAAATATACAGCTTCGTTTTGTTTTGAATACTTGGATCAAAAGAAAAACTTTTTAAAATCTTCGATGCCCCATAAATAATTGGCAAAGAGTGATTTGAAAGTGATAATCCAAAATGTGTATATAATTTCGCTGCTACTATGTGTTTGTGGAAAAATACGCCACCATCTGTATCTATGAGCCCACGCAAACATGCTTTAGCATATATTCTATTCTTTAATATCCATCTTGGGATACATATCTGGTTTTTCACTTTATTTCCACGCTTAAGCCCAAGTCCCTCCAAGGCTTTTACAATACTCACTCCAGATAAGGCAAGATTAACGACATTTTCTCGAAATAACATGCTTACCTTTTGATCAAATATTTCGTGGAGTAATTTTGAAACAAATATGCTATATGATTTATCCGTCGTTCGATTAAGTGTGATGCGAATTTGATAATCAGTTATCGAGCCGTCCCCAAGTAAAATACCGAATAACTCGGCAAGTTTTTTAGATCGGGTTAATATAGTTTGTTTATTAATGTTACACCCGATTATTCGATACTTTTCTGGGTTTTCTCTTCTTCTTTGTTGGGATATTATTCCAGCTCTCCTGCGTGTCTCGCGATCCCCAGGCGCACCATATTTTTTAAATCTGGCAAACCCTCCGAGAGAAGCTGACTTCTTAATGTACCAGTAAGTAGGAAGTATAGTTGTATTGAGTGGCAATGGAACGCTATACTTACGACTCAATATTTTTACTATCTTATAATCGGGAGTATATACTGCTCGTGCCCAGTCACGCATTGTCTTTTCTGATATCCTGAACTGCTTCGCAAGTTCGAGCCACGAAAGATTGCTCTTGAGTTTTATTCTACTAAAATAGTCCTTCTGTTCTTCTTTGGATACGAGGAGTCTTGCCATAATATTCACCAAACAACAATGCTATACTATCACACATTATCTCACATATTCAGAAGAGGAAAAGTGCGCTTTTTGTGGCATGGAACCAGACAAGACATCTCTTCTTGCGCCCAAAACGGCACAAAAAAGAACAGGATTTTGTGCTCAAACTCCATTCTTCCTCCTAATACGGACGAATTCGTCAGCTAACCGCTTCTCATTCCTTGCGGAGGGAGAGAATAATACAACAGAAGACACAAAAAGTCTAGCTCTGCGAAGCGCAAAATTGTACGCAGACTTGAGATTTGTATATGAACGAATGCCTTTTCCCCACGATCCAAGCGCGCGACGCATTTTTTTGGTCGCACTTCCATCTAGTAGAATAAGGTTTGTTGCGCGAATATGCGACTGTACTGCATCAGCCCATCCAGAATAATCAGACTTGCCATCTCCACCAGCTATTAATATACATGTTGGCCCGCCAAATTTTTGTATCGCCACTATGCTACGATCTGGTTCGGTTGCCATCGCATCGTCAACAATCTTCAATTTTGTTGATTGATATACGACTTCTTGGCGAGACGGCGCAAAAGGAAGTGACGCAATACGCTTTTTAATACGATCTTCTGAAATACCAGCTAGACGCGCCACCTGTTTTGCGACATCAAGCACAGAAAGCTTGTTGGTACTGACTGTTTTTATTTTTGGCGATAAAGGCGCCACGCCGTGTAGCTCAACTCCTGCAACGCGCGCACGATTTCCAAGCGCAGACAATAATGGCCGTTCAGGTGTGTGTCCCACAACAACCGCGTCGCCAATAAGATGTTCTGCCCAAAGTGCCGCCATTGTTTTCCCGTGCTGTCCAACAATGCCGATAATTGGCTTGCGCCATTCAGAAAAAAATATGTCGTCAATATTTGTATTTGATGTGCGCACGCTAGAAACACATTTAAATCGTGCACGAATACGATTATAAGATGCGCCATCACTTGCGATGCGCTTGAGATGATCATCAACGCGTTTAATTAGCATCGCGGTCTCTGCGTTTTTGCGCATTCCAGTTATTGTTACCAAAGCGCCACGATCCAATAACAAATTAATAAGCGTAGCCCCGCCGGTTTTTACATCGGCACTTGAGAGCGTGATTTGTTTCTCACGCATAATCATATGCCCATACTCCGTAAAATGCGGATGCGATCTTGTAGTGGTGGGTGTGTCATAAATAATTTTGCGAACCAAGCAGATTTTTCCCGCCCGCGCAAAGGATTTGATATATATAAATGTGCGGTTGCGTTTGATGCGCGCGGAAGCGAAGCTCCATCGTTTGATATTTTTTCTAGCGCGCTTGCAAGTCCTTCTGGATATCGCGTAAGTAATGCGCCCGAAGCATCAGCAAGATATTCTCTCTTTCGTGACACCGCAAGCTGAATAATTGTTGCCGCAAGCGGAGCAAGAATTGCCGAGACTATTGCAAGCACTATTGTAATCCCTCCGCCTTCGCGATTGTCGCGATTGCGACCACCACCAAACATTGAAAACCTCAAAAACCAATCGGAAAGTATCGCAATCATTCCGGCAAATACAACGACTAGAGTTGAGACAAGCATGTCGCGATTCCCAATGTGTGAAAGCTCGTGCGCAAGCACGCCAGAAAGCTCATTATCATTTAATTTTTCTAGCGCACCTTCTGTTACGGCAACTGCCGCGTGTTGTGCGTTTCTGCCGGTAGCAAAAGCATTTATTTGCCCGCCTGGCAAAATAAATAAGCGTGGCATTGGTAGGCCAGCGGTGATACAGAGATTTTCTATAATTCTATACACGCGAAGTCCATTTTCTCTTGCTAGTGGTCGCGCGCCAGACACCGCAAGCGCGATTTTGTCTGAATACCAATATGATGTGATGTTGCCCACAACACCAACAAGAGCAAAAATATATAGAATGGTCGGATTATTATCCGCGCGCGCAAAAATAAATCCGAGCCCGATTAAAAGCACAAACATGCCTGTCATGAGGAGCCAAGTCCTTCGGACATTTTCGTCCTGATGTGTATAGAGGTTAGCCATATAGTAATTGTAGGTTCTTGACAGCAATTTGCAATCCATGAGCATTGCCATGTGATAATAGCCCGATGTATGAATCAACGGTTTGATGTCTTGGATATTTATTAATACGACGAAACATCCTGCGTTTTGTAGCTGTACGAACGACCTTATGGGTCGGGAAATATTTCCAGCCAAGAAAATCTACTCCTGATGCGATAGTTTCGATAGATACCTTGCCAAGATGAAGCTCTAATTTTAGTTGATTACATAAAAAATCTTCTATTTTCGGTAGTAACTCCAAGAGATTGTCACGATTGCGCGATAAAATAACAAAGTCATCTGCATAACGGAGATAAAATTTTGTTTTTAAATATTGTTTCACGAATTGATCAAATTCGTTTAAATAAATATTCGCAAGGAGTTGCGATGTAAGATTGCCAAGCGGCAATCCGTGCCCTGGTTCAGTAGCAAAACTTTCGATTATTTGTTTAAGTAGCCAAACTATATCGCGATCGCAACTGCGCTGAAGAATATTGATCAGAATATTATGACGAATGCTAGCAAAGAATTTTCGAATATCACATTTAAGCACCCAGCAAGTGCGAGTATGATTTTGACTTGTCTTATACGCAAAACGACGGAATTGCAACCCTGCCGCATGTACACCCTTGCCGACACGACAGGAAAACGAATCATGGATAAATTTTTGATCAAATATCGGATAAAGCACCCGATGAATCGCATGGTGAAGCAACCGATCGCGCACTAATGCTTTGTGGATATCGCGCAGTTTTGGGTCACAGATGCGAAATTTTTGATATGGTCCGTGCAGATAGGTGCGATTTGCCAACTCGGCGTTGAGTTGCAAAATATTATCCATAAGATTACGCTCAAACAGTTGTATATCGGTTTTTGTCCGTTTGCCTCGTACAAACTCTTCCCACGCCGCTAGTAGGTTCTCGGTAGAAATAATCTCGTTAAATAAAATCATGCCTGGAATGCCCCCCCCCCAACGAATTGCCAGTTTTACAAAAAGCGACAAGTGCTTATATCCTTTGGCAATGCTGTCTATTGACTATGCCACGGCTTGCTAGATTCACGCTAGGCGCAAAGATTGATCGTCTGTTTTTAGAAACAATCGAACTTATGCTTATCGCTGGGTATACACAGCGTGAGCGAAAACTTATTATAGTACAGCAAGCCAGCGCTAAATTAGATACACTTAAATTTTTTCTTAAAGTCTCCTGGCAAACCAAATCTTTACAGAGCAAGAAATATGCAGAATTGTCTGCACCAGTCACTGAGATTGGCAAGATGCTCGGCGGCTGGCACAAACAATTACACAACGAATAGACTTGCGGAAAGAGATGAACCGGCAGCGGTCAAGCCAGTCGTGGCCAAACCAATACAGGTACAGATTGCGTACGCTGGTGTGCCTGTGCAGGTAGAGCACGCGCTGATGGCCGCTAAACTCGATCATATCCGTACATGGTGCCGTCATTGCCACTGCTTTTTGATTTACAAAATGGCAAATCTTAAAGCTGTATTTTATTTGGAGATGTTATCTCTCTAGCACCATGCACCAAGTATATTTATTGGTAAAAATCGCGATGGCGCTCTATTAGCAGACATGTCTGCTAATATTCTGGCCTGTCGCTAATTCTAGAATTCGGCCGCCTGAAGCCATGGCCGCAGGCAGTATCGCCTATTATCCAAAATTAATATAACAAAAAACTGCCGTGTGGGCGAACCCACACGGCAGAAGGGACCAAGGATCCCAGCGCTTTTCAAGCGCTAAACATCCTAGGCTCCAAGATCCTCCTTGCGGAAAGAGATGAACCGGCAGCAGTCATGCCAGTCGCTGCCAAACCACCTCAGGTACAGAATGCGCGCGCCGCCGTCCCCGCTCAGGCCGAGCACGCGCTGATAGCCGCTAAACTCGATCATGGTTCCCAGCTCAACGATGGGGAATTTGCGCTGGAGATCAGGATGCTGGACTCCCAGCTCAAGAAGCTCTCGATCTGTGCCTGGACGGAGACCCTGACGCTCCATGTCGTCCAGAACTTCCTGACTGGTCATGCTCTTGTTGTAGTAAAGCAGGATGGCTTCCTGCTTGCCGTCAGGGACGGCTCGGCTCAGAATCCAACACTTCTTGATGTCATCGTTGACCCAGTCGTAGGCACCGGAGGCGAGATACTGGGCCAGGGTCTGTGTGCCATGGATGGCGACGCGAACTGTGCGATCCACGAACTGCAGAACGATCTGCTTGGTTGAGACAATGAGTTGCGCGATCTTCGTGCGCAGACCCTTGTTCGTGATGATTCGCTCCAGATCGGTATCGCTACCGCCAAGTGCGAGCACCGCGTCCACGATGGCCTTGAAGACCTCAAACGCCTTGCCCCATCCTCTGAGGAATTCACTCTTCGGACGAGCCATAGCTCGCCTCCTTGTCTTGTGGCGTATTCCCTACTCCACAGAATGTAGAGCTTAGAACTTGCCGTTTTTAATGTGCTTTAGAATTGTAACACATTTTGTATTCTTTTACAAGCCCTTCAAAACCATAGCTAGTTATCGCTATAAACTGACTGCGACTGGTTCGCGGGCGGCTTCTTGATGGAGTTCAAAGAAATCTTGTTTTATAAATCCAAATGCGCCGGCAATGAGATTTGTGGGGACCGATTCAATCTTTGTGTTAAATACAAGCACATTGGAATTATAGAATCGTCGTGCCGCCTGTATTTTATTTTCCGTATCAGACAATTCCCACTGCAAAAAAGTAAATGCTTCTACCGCACGAAGTTGCGGATACGCTTCTGCAATCGCAAAAAGCGATTTTAATGCGCTAGATAATTCGCCCTCGGCTTGAGATTTTTCTGACGGGCCTTGCGCGCTCATCGCCTGTGCGCGGGCATTTGTAACTTTTTCAAATGTTGCAGATTCATGCGATGCGTATCCCTTCACTGTTGCAACTAGATTTGGGATCAAGTCGTATCTGCGTTTAAGCTGAACATCTATATCAGACCACGATTCTTTCACACGATTTCGCGCTGAAATAAGGCCGTTATACACTCCAACCAGCCATAACACCAAAACAACTAAAACACCAAGTAGTATAAACATCATAGTGATCACAATATAACACCAAGCTAGTCTTCAATCAACCTCATGAGCACCGCTTCGGCAGATTCCATTTCTTCTTCAGTTGAGGCCAATAAACATGCGCGAGCAAGTGTTAAATCAATCATATGGCGAATACTCCACGCAACACACTCTTCTTCGCGAAATTTACACTCATCCGATCGACGATGACGAAAAATGCCATCGCGAACACCAAGCTCCGCGGCTTCGGCAAGCACTTCATCGGATACGCCGATACTTTCTGCCATTTGTGCATAATAAATCATCTCGCGCGCAATAAGCTCTTTATAATCCTCTGCTTGTTTAATTTTTAGTTCTCGTTTCATGAGCGCGAGTCATCGTATCAAACTTTGGGCTTGTCGGTCAACGCTCTTTCATGCTCGCCAGTCTCTTTTTCTTGTGCTCCAGTATTGTAATACCTCGCTACTCGCACTAAAAATTGAATCAGAACTCGCCTTCTCCCGCCAAGGCGGGATTCAGCTAAAACAGCTGATTCAACTAAGCACTCGTAACGCTCGGCCATTCGATTACACTCATGGCAAGCCATTCATATATCCTTGCGCATCTGCGAAAGAAGAGACTGGCTTCGCATGAAAATCGCAATGAGCCATTATTCCACATACAATGATACGAGGTCGTCGGCAGGTACAAATGTCATAGAATTAGAGAGATAAT
>Ga0209210_1001256_pt1 | contig 21915 bp, 16 predicted proteins | sample RifGroA1_FD_183991 | JGI IMG/M metagenome (GOLD analysis project Ga0209210, IMG submission 183991) | Contaminated groundwater microbial communities from Rifle, Colorado, USA - Rifle Groundwater A1 (SPAdes) (version 2) | ecosystem: Environmental > Aquatic > Deep subsurface > Groundwater >...
CCACGGGAGATGACATACCGCTATTTTTTTATTCGGCCGCCGGGCCGGTTTCAGTTTCTTCTTCCTTTTCTTCCGCATACGCTTCCGCGTGATATTCCTTCCGGAAACCCGTACCTGCGGGGATTAGCCGGCCGATAATTACGTTCTCTTTCAAACCCCTCAGATAATCGCGGCTGCTCCTGATAGAAGCCTTAATCAAAACTCTTGCCGTGTCCTGAAAACTGGCGGCGGACAAAAAACTTGACGTTGAAAGCGCGACCTTGGAAATCGGCATTATTAAAGTTATTGCTTTTGCCGGATTTTTTCCTTCTTTCGCAAGGCGGATATTCTCTTCCAAAAAATCCGCTCTCTCAACTACTTCGCCTTCGCCAAAATAGCTGTCGCCGGCTTCCTTTATCCGATAGCGCGAAAACATTTGCCGGACAATTACTTCAATGTGTTTTTTATTGATAGGCGCTCCCTGCATAGCGTAAATCTTGCCGACTTCGTTTAAAATATAATTTTGGACGACTTCAAAAGAAGCAATGCCAAATAAATTCTTGATATCAAGAGAGCCGGAAGAAAGAGAATCTCCTGCTTTTATCTCGTCGCCTTCTTTGACTATTAATGCCTTGCCGAAAGGAATAAGATATTCTTTCGTTTCGTTGTCTTTTTCCCCGTCTCCGTCCCGCTTAGCGGGACTGCGGCGGCTAGGCCTGCCTTTCTTTTTTTCGCCGTCTTTAGCGCCGGCGCTTTCCGGAAGAATTCTGACTATTTTTTCATGCTCTAAATGCTTTATTTCCAAAACTTTTCCGCTTATTTCCGAAACAGCCGCCAGATTATTCGGCATTCTTAATTCAAAAATTTCTTCAACGCGAGGCAAGCCCAAAGTGATATCGCCTCCTCCGGCGACGCCTCCAATATGGAAAGTCCTCATTGTTAATTGCGTGCCGGGCTCGCCGATTGCCTGCGCCGCGATAATGCCGACAGCTTCTCCGAGCTTTACCAAGTTTCCCGAACCCAAATCATTGCCGTAGCAAAACTGACACACCCCGCGAACCGACTGGCAGGAAATCGGAGAGCGGACGTAAACTTCCAAAACATTGGATTTTTTAACAAACTCGGCTTCTTCAAAATTTAAAATATGATTTCGTTTGAATATTTTTTGAGACTTTTCCTCCGTAGCCTTGGCAGAGGCAAGGTCGTTTTCCAAAGGCTTGCCATCCGCGGTTATGGCGGATGAGGGAATAATCAAATCGCGGGCTAAAGTTCTTCCGACCAGTCGTTTTCCGAAATCATCTCCTGCCGCCCCAACCTGAATTTTTGACAAGAGAAATCCCTTTTTTCCTCCGCAATCTTCCTCGCGGATAATAACGTCCTGCGCGACATCCACCAAGCGCCGCGTGAGGTATCCGGCTTTGGCGGTTTTAAGGGCGGTATCGGTCGTGCCTTTTCGCGCGCCATGGGTGGAAATAAAATACTCAAGAACATCCAGCCCTTTTTTATAGCTTGAAATAATCGGCAAGTCTATGGTTCTGCCGGCCGGATTTACCACCAGTCCCTTCATTCCGGTCATCTGGGACACTTGTTCCCAGTTGCCTCGCGCCGAAGAAGAAACCATGGAATGAACCGGCCCGAACTTGTCTAATGTCGTCCGCACCAAAGCGTCCAGCTTTCTTTTAACGTCCTGCCAGATTTCTATCACCTTATCATAGCGTTCTTCGGTCGTTAAAAGGCCTTCATTGTAATGCTTTTCCACCTCTTTTTCTTTTCCAAAAGCTTCTTTGACAAGAGATTCTTTTTCTTTAGGTTCAACTAAATCGTCAATGCCCCAAGAAATGCCGCTTGCCGTGGCATAGTGATATCCGAAATCTTTTATTTTGTCCAAAATCGGAGGGGTGGCGTCAACGCCGTAAGTTGAAATCAGCCTTTTTGTAATCTCTTCAAGTTTTTTCTTGGTTAGTTCGTCGTTAAAGTATTCAAAATCATTAGGAAGAACGCTGTTGAAAAGCAACCGGCCCACGCTGGTCTGGATTATTTTTTCGCTGAATAATTTTTGATATTTCGGCGTCGGCGTAATTAAAACTTTTATTTCCGCTTGCAAGTCAACGTAGCCGAAATCGTGAGCGGAAATCGCTTCATTGGGGCTGGCAAAAATTTTCCCTTCGCCTTTGACGCCTTTTTTTATTTTAGTAAGCCAGTAACAGCCGAGAACGATATCTTTTGAAGGATTTACAATCGGCTCTCCGTTGCCCGGCCCTAACAGGTTTTTAGATGAAGCCATAATTTCTTTGGCTTCTTTCTGGGCGGCTTCGGAAAGCGGCACATGGACGGCCATTTGATCGCCGTCAAAGTCGGCGTTGAAAGCGGCGCAAACCAAGGGATGAATCTGAATGGCGTTTCCTTCTATAAGGATAGGCTGGAACGCCTGAATCCCCAAACGATGAAGCGTCGGCGCGCGATTTAAAAGAACATATTTGTCTTTGATGACTTCTTCCAAAATCGCCCATACTTCCGGCGTGGCATCGTCTATCAAGCGGCCGGCGCCTTTAACATTATAAGCGAGTTCGGCCTTTCTCAATTTTGAAATAACAAAAGGACGAAAAAGTTCAAGCGCCATATGCTTCGGAAGGCCGCATTGGTGCATTTTAAGCTCCGGGCCAACGACAATAACCGAGCGGCCGGAATAATCAACTCGCTTGCCTAAAAGATTCTGGCGAAATCTTCCTTGTTTCCCTCTCAGCATATCGGAGAGAGACCGGAGCGGCCGACGCTGAGCCTGACTTAAAGCAACGGCCTGGCCTTTCCGGATTGAATTGTCAACCAAAGCGTCAATCGCTTCTTGAAGCATTCTTTTCTCGTTGCGACAGATAACCTCCGGCGCTTTTAGTTCAATAAGTTTTTTGAGCCGGTTGTTGCGGTTAATCACACGGCGATATAAATCGTTGACGTCGGAAGTCGCGTGCCGTCCGCCGTCTAACTGCACCATGGGACGGAAAGCCGGGGGAATAATCGGAAGCACTGTCACAAACATCCATTCCGGCCTTATTCCCGCTCTTTCCATCGCCTTCGCCAAACTGATTCTATTCAAAATTTTTTTATGAGACTGCGGATTAGTGATGCCAACCGCTTCCTCTATCAGATCTTTCTTCAGTTGATTAAAATCAAGCTGTTTGCATATATTATAAAGCGCTCCCGGGCCAATTTCAGCTTCAAAAATATCGCCATATTTCAAGCTTAAGCGGTGATATTCCGTTTCGGAAACAACTTTGTTTCTGCGGAATCCCTCAATTTCGTTTTTTGATCTGTCATAAGATTCCTTAAAAGCCGCTTTTTTTTCTTTTTCAAGAATATTTTTGGATTTTGCTTTATATTCTTTTTCAAGATTGCGAAAAGTTTCCGCCTTCTCCTTTTCATTAACTTTCGTGATAATATAGCCGGCAAAATAAATCACTTTTTCAAGTTCCGGAACGGAAAGATTAAGAAGCAATCCCAAAACCGACGGAACTCCGCGAAAAAACCAGATATGGGCAACCGGCGTTGCCAGAGCGATATGGCCCATTCTTTCCCTGCGGACGATTGAACGGGTTACTTCCACGCCGCATTTTTCGCAAATTATTCCTTTGTATCTGATGCGCCGGTATTTCCCGCAGTAGCATTCGTAATCTTTTTCCGGACCGAATATCCGCTCGTCAAAAAGCCCGTCTCTTTCGGCGCGCTGAGTCCGATAATTGATAGTTTCGGCTTTTGTCACTTCCCCCCGCGACCAAGATAAGATTTTTTCCGGAGAAGCGAGCCTAAGCAATATTGATTTAAAATCCGTCACTTTTGTTTCCATGTTTTATTTTAGATAAATTATCTTATTTAATCTTCGTTGATTTTATAAATTTTCTTCTCGCCGTTTGGTAATTCGTATTGTAATTCAGTATCGGAAATCCATTGGGGTTTTCCATTCCAAGATGGCTCTGTGGAAGTAGCCAACAAGATGTCTTTTTTGGTAAACAGATTGTAAAGATGGACTTCTACAATTTTTCCTTCCTTTCGCCATTCGTCGTGAACCTGCTCTGTAATTACATCTATGCCAATCCAGCCTGGGCCAGTGTCATAAGTTATATAGCTATATTCGGGATTAAAAGCAGTGCCACCTAAAGTGCCTGCGGGAGCAGGTAAAACATCATATTTCCAACTATCGCGTTTAATCCGCACATAACCCAATCTTGGCGCTCCTGCAAATATGTCTCCCCAAAAATAACTGCCGGACTTAGTCCAATTTTCTAATCCCAAATAACCGTTTAAGTCGGGGTTAATTTTAAAAATTGAAGAATATGATAAAGTAAACGAATCTTCGCGCGTCTGTTGATTTTTAAAATAATAGCCAATATTTTCCGGTATTTCAGAATAACTTTGTACTAAAGCAATATATATTTCCATCGGGTCAACACGGAAATCGTAGTCAAAATCTCCTCTAAACACGCCGTTTTTATCTTTTTCGGCCAAAAGTAAAATATTCCGCCCCTCTCCATTATATTCATATCTCCAAAGTTCTGCTCTAAATCCGGGGTTTTGCTTTGATTTTTCAGGGTCATAATTAAAAAACTTGATTACATAAATACCGCAACGATGCGATTCAATAGAAGTGGAGGTTTTAAATATATCAGTGATTCTAAAAGATGATATTTCCTTTCCTGCTTTTTTATCAGTAATATGAATGATTATGTCTGCCAAAGGAGTCTTTTTTTTCTTAACTTCATAAGTTACTATTTCATCATCTCCCAAACAAGGAGGATGAATGGCCTGATTTTGTGGTAATTTTTGGAATATCTGAATCGGTTTTTCCAGAAAATAATAAATACTGAAAGCGGTTAAAGATAAAAGAATAATAATGATAATAACAAATTTTTTCTTCATTTTTCTTTTAAGTTGCTATTGAACCAATAGCAGAAACAAGATTTTGGATAAATTGGCCGATAAAAGAGAAAAACTTTGAGAGAATGGTTTGTTTGCCAGATTCCTGGATTATTCTAACAGAATCAGTGCCTTTAATTAAGGCGTTGTCTTCAAGTTTTCCCGTTAAAACAGCTTCTGTATCGGCAGTCGTTAATTGAAGAGATTGGGTATTAAAATGAAGGATGAGGTCTAAATCTTTGTCGTTATCAACATCTTCAAGTTTTCCTTTCAGTGGATTTGCGCCGGCAAATATTACGCTGTCTATAACAACATTTTTGGCATCAAAGAAAGGAGTGGTGATTATAGTCACGGGCGCTACTCCTTTCGATTTCAGATTAATAGCGTTGGGATAACTGCCTGGTTTGATATCAATATCTACGATTCGGTAAATTTCTGATTGCTGGATTGTAGTAGCGGAATAGTCCAACTCAAAATTTTGAATGTTATTTAGTGAAGTATTGCCTTCTTGGGTAACATCTTTTGATTGGCCGGTTTGGTCGTAAATTAAAGTATCTAAAGTATAACTTCCGCTTTCGGTGCCGATGATTTGAATGTCGTATTTGCCGTCTATAGGATCCGGTATCCAGATATTTTTGCTTTCTTCGTTGGGTACCGACGTTTCAGGAAAGGGATTGCCGATTCCTTCTTGATAGTAAACTCCTTCTGGAATTTCGTTATATTCAACGTTGTTTGTAGGGTCTTTCCCTAGTCTCCTCCCTATCGGATCAGTAAACAGCATTTCAGCCGGCGAAGCAAGATACATAGAAATGAGCCCTTTCCTAGGAGTAATAAGGGTGCTGAATAATCTTAATCCTTGAAAATTATTATTATAGTTGTAAACAAAGGAAGCTACTGTTTGCTTAAGATATTTTGTGTTGTAGTAGGCAGGATCTTTGATTGTGTAAGTATCAGTTAATTTTCCATCGGCGACAATAAAATGAGAGGTAGTCGTTCCCTGAACCAAGATTTTTTCATAGAGAATGACGGGATTCAGACTAACAAGATTCAGATTTAGTGTAGTAATGTCCTTAAATCCCTTAGGTCCGGTATATTGGAGGCGAGTAAAACCTGTCTGAGAATCCTTAGAGTATTCATCTATCTTTTCCCACCTGACTTCGCCGTTTGATTTGTAGCCGTTATTATTCGCAAGCCACTGATTAAAAGTTAAAGGGTTGACATCATTACTATCAACTGCGAGAGTTATACCATGAAATTTCATAATCATTACTTCAGAAGTAATGGCGCAACCACAATCCTTGACTTTAGAGCCACAACCATAATTACCAGCAACCCCCTGGGCATAATCTAATTCAGCCCAAATTTTAGTCCCTTCATCTGACGGATAATCTGACCTCACCTGCGTATACAACGGCACCAATCTCACAATAAAATCCACATTCCCCGGGGTTCCGAATTCCTGCCAACTAGAAGTATTGTTATTTATATCTACCGCTCTTGCCCGCCAATGATACTGTCGTTCAAAAAGAACGTTTCTGGTAATTGCAACTTCGCTTCCTGAAGCCGCAAAATCGCTTTCCAGCAAATCTCGGCTGTCAAAAGGCTGATTCCACTCTTTTAATTCTATTTGCAATTTCACTTGATTGTTATCGGGGTCATTTATAATTGCTTTAAATGCCACAACCCCAGTTTTTGGATCGTCAAATGAAGATTCGGTCGTGATTCCTCCTTCCGAAATAGTTGTTGTTTTGTCTGATTTAAATTGGCCAAGAGTGGCGATTGTCGGCGGCTGATTGGCTGGCGGCGGCAATTTCCATCCGTCCTTTTTCGTCCAAGGCAAATTATCCTGACCGCCATAAAAATAATAAGGGGAATCGCATATGTGATCGTCATTTGCGTCGAGACAGCCTTCAGCAGGAATATCAAAATTGCTCCAATAATTTCCGCCTATCGGAAGAGATTGGTTGAAAATGTTTCCGGTACTTGCGTCACCGGGATTAATAAAAACATGATAAGGAGTACTAATAATAACATTATTATGATAAAATTGATTATTGTTGGCTGGATCTAAGTATATACCATAATGGTTATTTAAAATGCTATTACTGGTAAAGATATTGTAATCAGCATATCGAATATAAATGCCTGCATATCCACTTAACTTAGAAATATTGTTTTTCATTGTATTATTATGGGAATTACGCAATACAATTCCAAGGAATGTCGAATTAATGGTGTTGTTATCTATGACATTATAAGAGGATGAATTATCAAGATAGATTCCGTAGCCGCCATCATTATTAATATTATTATCTTTAATTATATTGCCGGATGAGCTATCTAAGAAAATGCCAAATGTGTTATTTAAAGCTATATTTTGTGACAAATCATTGACCGTAGATAAAGCCATATAAACTCCGAAACTAAAGTCATTAATATTAAGATTTTTAATCGTAATTCCAAATTTTTGGTAAAGATACACGCCTATGCCCGTGTTCGTTCCTGCTATAGCATAATTGTTTCCGTCAAAAGTAAGATTATTATCATCAATCTGTATTGTTTCGTTGGCATTCATTGTTAGGGTACAAGTTTTAGTAGGCAAATCCCAAATTCCGATTAAATAGCAATCGCCGCCAGTAGCATCGTCTTTAATGAATTTTGTACTGGCTCGCGGTTGGATAAAGATGAAACGGGATTTTGATAAGTCTTGAATATAAGTATATTTTCCGTTTTCGTCGGTGATAAATTGAGTTAAATTGTGATAATCGTCCTCAAATTTATAGTATGTGGTTAAAGGAGAAAAACCGCTAATTACAATTTGAGATTGGGAGGCAGAAGTTGAGGTGGCTCTTTTAATCATCATCGTAATCATTTCCGGAACTGACTCCGTTCTTAATTTTATCGGCTCCGAGCTGTCCAAATTTATATTCAAATATTTGCTGTCTGCGATTCCAAAATGAGTGCCTTCGCCTTCTGTTTGACCGGGAAAGATCAACGACGGCATCTGATCTTCGGCTTTAGATATCGATACGCTAAACGCAAAAAACACAAAGACGCCCAAAGCAAATAAAATTCTTTTAAGCATAATAGATTTAAAATCCGTCACTTTTGTTTCCATGAAATTTCGTTTCTTAAGTTATTACTCCAAATCCACGTCTAAACATAATCCCCTTAATTCATACAATAAAACGTGGAACGAGGCGGGCAGATGGGGCGGCTTTATTTTCTCTCCTCTGACAATCGCCTCATAGGCGCCTGTTCTTCCGAGCATATCGTCGGATTTTATGGTGAGCATTTCCTGCAAAGTATAAGCCGCGCCGTATCCTTCAAGAGCCCAGACTTCCATCTCTCCAAATCGCTGTCCGCCTCCTTGAGCTTTTCCTCCCAGCGGCTGTTGAGTAATAAGAGAATAAGGACCAACCGAGCGCATATGGATTTTATCTTCAACCATATGAGAAAGTTTCATCATATAAATTGAGCCTACCGTGACCTTCTGCTGGAAGGCCTCTCCGGTTCTTCCGTCATAAAGCAAAACTTTGCCGTCGGCCGGCCAGCCGGCTCTCCTCATTTCATCTTTAATCTCTTCGTCTGTTGCTCCGTTTAAAGACGGACAAATCGCCTGATAACCAAGCTTATAAGCGGCAAACCCAAGATGAGTTTCTAAAATTTGGCCGATGTTCATTCTGGAAGCAATGCCCAAGGGATTTAAAATAATATCAACCGGCGTGCCGTCTTCTAAGTAGGGCATATCTTCCGTGGGCAGAATTCTTGAAATGACTCCTTTGTTGCCGTGTCGGCCCGAAAGCTTGTCGCCGACTGAAATTTTGCGAATTTGAACAACCTCAATGTGAATTTGTTTTATCACGCCCACTTCAAGCTTATGCCCTTTGTCGCGGGAAAAAACCTTAATGCCCACAATCCTGCCTTGCTTTCCGTGCTCCATTCTCAAACTGGTATCTTTTACATCTCTGGCTTTTTCTCCGAAAAACGCCCGCAAAAGCCGTTCTTCGGGAGTCAATTCGGTTTCGCCTTTCGGCGAAATTTTTCCGACTAAAATATCGCCCGCTCTTACTTCGGCGCCTATCCTGACAATTCCTTCCTCGTCAAGATTCTTTAATTTTTCTTCTCCTACGTTCGGGATATCGTAAGTGGTTATTTCCGGACCAAGCTTGGTGTCCCGCACATCCATGGAAAATTCTTCAATATGAACGGAGGTGAATTTATCATCCTCAACTAAGCGTCTGGAGAGCACAATGGCATCTTCAAAATTAGCCCCGCTCCAGGACAAAAATGCGACTGTAACGTTTTGACCTAAAGCCAGTTGTCCGTTTTCGCTTGAAGAATTGTCGGCGATAATCTGGCCCTTTGAAATGTCGCTGCCGATATCAATAATCGGCCTCTGATGAAGAACTGTAAAATCATTGGAACGTAAAAAATTAACCAAAGGGTATATTTTTTCTTTGCCTGATTTATTTTTTATTTTTACGGAGGCGGCGTCAACTCCGACTACTTTCCCCTCTTCTTCGGCCACAACAACCCGGCCGCTGTCGCGAGCTGCCCGGCCTTCGGCGCCGGTGGCGACGAGCGGCGCTTCCGATCTAAGGCAGGGAACTGCCTGCCTTTGCATATTAGAACCCATTAAAGCGCGGTTGGCGTCGTCGTGTTCCAAAAAAGGTATTAAGGATGTAGCGATGGAAAATGCCTGCTGAGGCGCGACGTCAATAAAATCAATTTTGTTTTTTGAAACAATGTGCGGTTGGCCATGCGCCCTTGCTTCAACCTCCTCGTCAACAATTCTGCCTTCCTTATCAAATAGAATGTTGCTGTGAGCAATGTTATATTTTGATTCTTCGCTGGCGTCAAGATAAACCGTTTCCTGCGTAATAACTCCGTTTTTGACGCGGCGATAAGGTGTTTCCAAAATTCCGAATTCATTCAAACGAGCGTAACTTGCCAAGTGAACAACTAAACCGATGGTTGGGCCCTCGGGCGTTTCAATCGGGCAAATCCTTCCGTAATGAGAAATATGAACGTCTCTAACTTCAAATCCCGCTCTTTCTTTAGTCAAACCGCCTGGTCCCAAAGCCGAAAGCCGCCTTAGATGTTCAAGCTCGTCCAAGATGTTTTTTTGATTCATAAACTGGGACAGTTGGCTGGTGGTGAAAAATTTTTTCAGAACAGCCGAAAAAAGACGACTGTTGATCAAATTAAAAGGAGTGAGAATATCCGGGTCCAACGTGGACATCCTGTCCTGAATATTTCTTCTCATGCGCGCCATGCCCACGCGCAATTGATTCTGGAGCAATTCGCCGACAGCGCGAATCCGACGATTTCCCAAATGGTCAATATCGTCCGGCTGGGCCTCGGGATTATTGTTCAGATTAATTACTTCGGAGACAACCGCGGTCAAATCTTCAGCCGACAAAATTTTCGGCGCTTTTTTGACGCTGTCAAGCGATAGACCAAGGCGCTGGTTGAATTTATAGCGGCCGACCGCGGAAAGATCGTAGCGGGAAGAAGAAAACATATCGCCTAAAATCTCTTTCGCATTCTCAACGGTCGCCATTTCCCCTGGCCTTATCCTCTTGTAAATTTCAACATACGCTTCATCAATATTTAAAGATTCGTCTTTCTCCAGGGTTTTTTTGATATAATTAAATTCGCCGTTGTCTGTCTTGGCAAAAGTTTTTTCTATGTCTTTTGAATCTTTTAAGCCGAAAATTCGCAGAAAAGCGGTAACGGGAATTTTTCTCTTGCGATCAATGCGGACGTAAATGGCGTTGTCAATGTCGGTTTCTATTTCAATCCAGGCGCCGCGGTTAGGAATTATTTTCGCTCCAAAAAGCTTTCTTCCCCGCACAACGTTCATTGTAAAATAGACTCCGAAAGAACGCGCCAACTGCGACACCACCACGCGCTCTACGCCGTTGACTATGAAGGTGCCATGCGTTGTCATCAGAGGCATGTCAGCCAAAAAAACTTCCTGCTCCTTGGTTTCTTTCGTATCTTTTTTGGTCAAACGAACCCTGATTTTCAAAGGCGCTTCATAGGATAAATTATTGGCCTTGGCGTAGTATTCGTCGTATTTCGGCTCCTCAACGATATAATCCAAAAATTCCAAAAAAAACTCTTTCCCCGCATAATCGTTAATCGGAGAAAATTCCTGAAACAATTCCTTGAGCCCTTCTTTTAAAAACCAGCTAAAAGAATTCAGCTGCATTTCCACTAAATTCGGCAAGGCAATGAAGGGTTCTTTATATTTAGAAAAATATTTTTTTTGCATACCGGTCAAAACGCAAAAAAATACTTAATAAGCAAAAATGCCCTTTTAAATCTTAAATTCCTAAGGGGCGGTAAAAAATCTATTTATTTACTTGAAGGTGGGATAAAACACCTTAATATATAATAATAGACTGATTTTATAAGAACTGCAAGAATTCTTTTGCCGCCAAAAACAACATATCTCATTTAAAAATTATGTCAAGTATTTTTTAAACATTTCTTTGAGAACTTCCGGGTTGGTTTTTCCTTTTGTTTCTTTCATCGTTTGGCCGATTAAAAATTGCAGAGCTTCTTCTTTGCCTTTTTTATAATCGCCGACTGCTTTGGGATTTTGCGCAATCGTCTTTTTAATCTCTTTTTCAATAAATCCCGCGTCGCTTGTCTGCCCTAATCCTTCCTCTTGGAAAACAACATTCGCGTCCTTTCCTGTTTCAATCATTTTTCTTAAAATATCTTTTGCCGCCCGCGATGAGATTTCTTGACCAATGATTAGGGCCGTCAATTCTCCAAAAGAATGAGGGGTAATTTTTAAATCTTCCCACGCCAGATATTTTTGTCTCATCAAGCCGGCTAAATCTGAATTCAAATAATTGAAAACCGACTCAGTTTGAAAAAAATCGGACTCCTTTAGCCCCTTTAATTCCGAAATTGTGTTTTCAAAAAAATCGCTGAGTTTTTTGTCGCAGACTAAAATTTCTATTTGCTCGTCTTTTAGTCCGTATTCTTTCTTGAATCTTTCGCGTTTCTCCCGGGGAAGTTCGGGAAGAATAATTTCGTTTTTTTCTTCTGAAGAAATTAACAACGGGGGCAAATCGGGCTCCGGGAAATATCTGTAGTCATGCGCCTCTTCTTTCTTGCGCTGGGAAAAAGTTTTTCCCTTGGCGTCATCCCAGCCGCGCGTTTCTTGTCCAATCTCGCCGCCTTTTTCCAATATTTCTTTCTGGCGTTCTATTTCATAATCAATCGCTTTTCCCACCGTCCGAAAAGAATTAAGATTTTTAATCTCAACTTTAGTTCCCATATTCAAAGAAATGTTCACTTCGCAGCGCATCTGGCCCTTTTCCATGTCGGCGTCTGAAACTCCCAAATAACGCGAAATAAGCTGGAATTCTGCGCAAAAAACTTTCGCATCTTTGCCGGAAACAATATCCGGCTCGGTAACAAGTTCCATCAAAGGAATTCCCGCCCGATTAAAATCTACCAAGCTTTCTTCTCCTTTTTTATGCAAAAGCCGCCCCGTATCCTCCTCCAGGTGGATTCTTCTGATTCTAACGCCGCCTAACTCCCCGCCTTCCGCTAAAGGATGTTTGTATTGAGAAATCTGGTATCCCTTGGACAAATCAGGATAAAAATAATTTTTCCGGTCAAACTGCGACCGGTCGGCAATTTTTCCGCTTAAGGCCATGCCTGTTTTTAAAACATCTTTTACCGCTTCCCGATTTATAACCGGTAAAACGCCGGGGTGGCCGAGACAGATGGGGCAAACGTTTATATTGGGATGCTTTTCATCGGGGTCGTTCAAGCAACCGCAGAACATTTTGGTTTTCGTTTTTAATTCAACGTGTATTTCCAAACCGATTGTCGGAGTCAAATTCATATTTTGATTATATAATTAACTTACGAAACAAAAAAGCCCCGCCATAGCGGGACTTTTTTGTTTTTTTTACCAATTTCCTCTCCTGTTCCCTCCTCCGAATCCCCTGTCTCCTCCTCCTCCTCCAAATCGTCTGGCTGGTCTGTCTTCCATGGGCCGCGCCTCGTTGACTTTTACCATGCGGCCGTCCAAGTCTTTTCCGTCCCACATCGTAACAGCTTTTTCAGCTTCCTCGTCAGAAGACATTTCCACAAAACCGAAACCGCGAGACCGGCCCGACATCTTGTCTATGACAAGCGTAGCCGATGCCACTGTCCCCGCCTTAGAAAATGCGTCTTTTAAGGAATCTTCGGTGGTAGTATAGGATAAATTGCCTACGTATAACTTTTTTGCCATTATACCTTTTTGATAAGCCTAATAATACGTGTAAGGCGACCTCTCATTTGAATTCACCTTATACGCTTACTTGATAAAATAATCGGCATAAGGCACTAAACTCGCTGAGAAAACTTACAACATTATTTATCGTAATCTATGCAAAAAATTTGTCAACTATCAAATTATTTTCCTGCTATTGGCTGATTCTGCGAATCTGCTATGCTATTAATAATGCTATTAACTCCCCGAAATTCGTGGGTTGGTCGGGAACAGGGATAGCAGGGGTGCTATCTTGAAAACTGACGGTCCTCTCAAAAGCCTCCGCGGGGCCGCAGAGAGAAAAGAACGTCAGGAAACCTGATGAGCTACCATGCCTCCTCCCAAAGGAGCGCAAAAACCCACGCTCCCCCGCCGTGTCTTCGGACCGGCGGGGGTCTTTCTTTCCAGGTAGCGCCTTTAAGCAGCGGCTATTTTGTCACAGGGATTTTTTTCTTGAATTAAATTTTGGTCTGTGGTATCAAATATATAGTTCTGCACACAATTACAGGAGGGTTCAGAAATGCGCATCGTGGGAATAATTGGACCTTATTTCAGCGGGGGCAATAGAAGGCTCATTGACCACAACATTGCTAACGTTCAATATGTGATGATTGCTATTGCCAATCATTTCGCCGAGAACCGACTCGTTGGGTTTTTTGCGCCTCATAGCCATACAGCCAGATTTGAACGAATAGCGCAAGCCCCAGAAGCCTATTACCACGCTCTTGATGACGCTATTTACGATTTGGCCTGCGAGGTGTTCGTTTTGCTTCCTGCGTGGGAGAATTCCATCGGCGCCAAGCGCGATCGTGAACGAGCTATCAAGCAAAATAAACCGGTATTTTTTCTCGAAAGCTACGATGGCGGTTCGATTGAAAAACTCCTTGCCTCAATAGAGGCATGGGCTCGACAAATTTAATTGTCGAGCTTTTTCATTCCTGCGTCATGCGGCACTTCTGTTGCTTATTGACGAGCCCGCAGAGATTATATATTATAATCCTAGTACCAAACAACAGGAGGTATTGTATGTCAAAGCCATTGCTACCATGGGATTCTCCTGAAGATACCAATCATCCCCAACTAGTCTGGAGAAGCAAACTAGATGACAGATATCTCATTGAAGCGCATCGTATTGACAATCGTAACGGCAAGATATTTGCATTCGATCACAACAAAAATGATCAGGAAATTTTTTCTATGGATGTCGGTCTATCCTATGGAGCGATGTTCGGACCCGATGTGGCTGATGTCCAAGAATGGCAGGAAAAAGTAATAGATTTCATTGACAATATCTACAACAAACAGTAGCAACTTCTCTCTTTCAGCTGGCAAACGCCAGCTTTTTCTTTGTCTCATGCCCCATAACCCTCTTTCGTCCCGCATTAACGAGACCACGAACGAGCGCAGATTAAAATTTGTAAGTGCTTTCTCTACGGCACTCAATAGTAATAATAAAAATTTCCTTTTTATCTTTGGCAAAAATAATTCTGATTTTGCCCTTGCGAGCCCGAAAAATATTTTGATGTCCTCTTAACTTCTTAATGTCTAAATCGTGCCAATTAAGAGAAACAACTTTCTCAATTAAAAATCCTATAATCTCTCTTTCTTTTTTATTAAATCTAGAAAGAAGTTTTTTAAGACTATGCATTCAATTTACGGAGTTCTTTTAGTATTTTCTTGGCGGCTACGCCATTCTTACTGATTTCTGTAAAATCGGCTATCTGCTCCCAAACGCCTAATTCTTCGTCGGGAGAAGAAATCTTCAGTACTGGCTTTGAGCGGCGAACAACAATAAAAAACTTACCCTTTTTAACTTCGGAGATATATGTATTAATGTTTCCGCGCAATTCTTTTAATCCCACGATTGTATTTCCCATATAATTCAAGTTTATCCTAAGATAAACTTCGTGTCAAATCACCACCTATGGATCTTTTTTCTCCTGGCCTCCCACGACATCTCTGGGTTTTATTGACGAGCCCGCAGGGATTTGTTACTTTGCCTATGGAACTTCTGCATAATTGGAGGGTAACGATGAAGGCTAAAATGGTCTTGCACCACGATGATCCCCCTTGTACCGCCCGTTTGAATAATGGATTCTGTAACGAATGTGGCCTTATCCCTGATATGCAAAGTACCTGTTTTTACTTCTATTGTCCGTCCTGCGATGTCCCTCTAAAACATCTGCAATGTCCAAAATGCGGAAAAACTTTTGAACGCCCCGTCTAATATACGGGGCTTTTTCTTTGTTTTATCTCCCATGACACTTTTTGTATTTGATAGGGCTGCCATCCGGATGCTTCGCTCCGCGCGGGCAGGGACTGTTATTTTAAATTAAAATTGTAAAATTATTTTTGCACAACAAAATCCATCCAGATTTTACCGAAAGGGTCGGCGAATTTTTTCAAAGCCAACTCCTTGAAACCAGCCCGTGTTAACGATTCTCTAAGTTCTTGTTCTGTCCAGAACTTCCTGAAACGCTTGTATTCTTTGCCGAAGTCCTCTTTTGCATATACACCCTCCTTGCTTTCAGATGACTCCGTAGAACTAAGCAACGCAACTCCGCCTGGCTTTAAAATCGTTTTTATTTTATCGAATATCTTAGAGATTTCTTTTTTTGGAAAAAGATGTACAAACGCAAAAGCCAGAACAGCGTCAAATTTATCACCAAACTCCGTGTCCAAAAAATCTCCTACAATTACATCCGATCCGGGATTTCTTCTCTTGGCAAACTCAGCCATTTTTGGCGATACTTCCACGCCAACAATCCTAAAGCCCTTTTTTGCAAGCACGCTCATAGCAATACCTACGCCGCACCCAATATCAAGAATTAAACTTCCCGGCTTAACATATGAGGAAAAATAATCCATCGCGTCCCCGGTAACAGCCAACAAGCTATCCGCCCTTCTTTCGTATTCTTCCGCTAACTCGTCATATATTTTTTTGTGTAGAATTGAATTATTCATAGTATCTATGACCTGTGGTATTTTTAGTATTTATTGACTATCCCGCAAAAACTATTATTGCAAGCCGGATTTTTTCCGTCGTTCTTCAATGATTCGCTCTTCTTCTAATTTTCTTCTTTTGGCGTCTTCATTTATTTGCTGTAAAACATTCAAAATATCCGCTTTGTGTTTTTCGCAATAAAACTCTCCCTCCGCGAACCAGCCTTCGGCATGAAATTTAAAATCATCTTCCTTCATGCATTTTTCGCATTGCATTGGCTCATCCTCTGGCAATTGCTCTTTCTTTATATAAAATCCTCTTTCTCGCAGTTTTTCTTCTGGGCTTTTTTCAATTTTTGGTTCTTTCTCCATATTTTTCATAATATCACACCATTATTGCCCATGACACCTTTTATATTTAATAGGGCGGCCATCTGGGTACTTCGCTCCGCACGGGCAGGGACTGTTATTTTAAATTAATTTAGATAAAACATCCGAAACTTCCAATTTCTTTGCCCACCGCTTTAAATACTTTATGTTAAGTTTTCCGCCGGAAATTTTTAAAGTTGATTCCGCGTCCTCTAAATGGCGAGATGTCCCTGCCGATTTATGCCATAATAATTTCGTCAAAATCAAATCTTCCGGAGATATGAAAAAAACTTTACGCCCTAAAATAATCTTGGGGATACGCCTTTTAAGGCGGGTTTGATTAAATAAATCATTTTTTAAAACCCAGAAATCAATTTTTATCCCGCTTTCTCCGTCAATAAAATTAAATTCGCCGAAGCGGTTTATAGCATCTCTAGCCGCATTCTCGTCAAGATAATTGATTTCGCTTAATGAACGCAATACGGGAATAAGTTTTTCGGCGGTTGCTGAAGTTAATTCCACAACAATATCAATATCGGCGGTAAATCTTGGTCTCCCCCAAACAAAAACCGCCATTCCGCCGGTCACCATGTAGGGAATTTTAAATTTCTGAAGAATTTCAGAGACTTTTACGAGAAGGCGTCTTGGGTCTATTTGTTCCATAGTTTATTTTATCGCCCGACAATTCTTTCGCCAAAAGCCACAAATCCGCTCCCAATTTTATTTTCTTATCCGCCGACATTTTCCGGAAAATATCATCCTGCCTGTCCTGAGCGGAATTGAGGAAAATCTTCTGGGCCACTTTAACATTCATTTTCTGTTTTAACTTCATTATCTTATTATACAAATTTTCATAATTTTATCCTACTTCCCATGGCACTTCTTATATTTTTTGCCGCTGCCGCACGGGCATGGATCGTTCCTATTCGCCTCCTTGCGCGGCATTGGATGCCGCGCGCCGGAGAAATCCGGTTTTGCCGGAATTCTAATCTCCTGCGGAGCGATTTCTGAAGATGGGGCTATTTGAACGCCTAAAGATAGCTGGCAATAATAAGTCCGGATAGCGGATTCCAGCGCCTTGAAAAGGCGGCTTCCCTCATTTTTGTATTCTACCAAAGGGTCGCGCTGGCCATAGGCGCGCAACCGCACCGACGAACGCATATATTCCATGGTTTCTATATGGTCAACCCACAGCATATCAATCACCCGCAATAGAAGCATGGCTTGAACATGGAAAAATTCGTTTTCATCCGGCGCTTCTTTTTGTTTTTTTTCAAAAGCGCCGAAATCGCTTCCTGTTTTTTCAAATATTTCTTTAATTATCTCCCTTAAAGATTCGCCGCCGCTAAATAAAATTTTTCTCCTCCAATTATAAATCTTGTTGCGCTGGAGATTCATTACGTCGTCGTATTCCAAAATATGCTTTCTGGAATCAAAATTAAACCCTTCTATTTTTGACTGGGCGGATTCAATCGCCTTTGACACCAAAGAATTTTCAATCGGCTGGTCCTCGGGAATGCCGAAAGTACCCATCATTTTTTTAAGACGGTCGGAGCCGAAAATCCTCATCAAGTCGTCTTCCAAAGAAACAAAAAATCTTGATTCTCCGGCGTCTCCCTGCCTGCCGCTCCTGCCCCGCAACTGGTTATCAATTCTCCGCGCCTCATGCCGCTCCGTGCCGAAAACGCAAAGACCCCCTAATTTGACGATTTCGTCGCGCTCTTTCTCCCAGTTTTCAAAACTTCTGTCGCAATAATCTTCGTTAACTTTGAACTTTGAACTTTGAACTTTAAAATTGGTTGGCGGAACTCCGCCGAGCATTATATCAACTCCGCGTCCGGCCATATTGGTGGCTATTGTCACCGCTCTTTTCCTTCCGGCTTGAGCGATAATTTCTCCCTCTTCTTCGTGATGCTTGGCATTCAAAACGCGATGAGCAATTCCTTCTTTTTTTAAGAGCAGAGAAAGGCGTTCGTTTTTTTCAATGGAAACCGTGCCCGTTAAAACCGGCTGGCCTTTTTGGTGCAATTTTTTGATTTCATTGACAATCGCTTGGAATTTTCCTTTTTCGCTCTGAAAAACCAAATCGGGGAAATCTTTCCTTATCATCGGTTTGTTCGTAGGAACAATCGCCACCTCCAAATTGTAAACTTTATTGAATTCCTCCGCCGAAGTAAGGGCGGTGCCGGTCATCCCCGAAAGTTTTTGATACATCCTGAAATAATTCTGGAAAGTGATGCTTGCCAATGTCCGCGATTCTTTTTGGACCTGGACTCCTTCTTTGGCTTCAATCGCCTGATGCAAACCCTCTGACCACCTGCGTCCCGGCATCAGCCGGCCGGTAAATTCGTCCACTATTACGATTTCACCGTTCTTCACTACGTAATGTTTGTCCCGTTCAAACAACGGTCCGCCGGTGGCAGGATTAATCGCTTGAGCTTTCAAAGCCTGCTCCAGGTGATGGACATACTTTATCCCTTTCTCCGTGTAAATATCTTTAATACCCAGGATTTTTTCCACGGCCTCTATTCCTTCTTCGGTGATAGAAACCGCCCTCATTTTTTCGTCAACGGCATAGTCCCGCCCTTCTTTCAATTTTGGAACAATGCGGCTGAAAGTAGCGTAAAGTTCTTCAGATTCGGCATCGGGAGCGGAAATAATCAACGGCGTTCTTGCTTCGTCTATTAAAATAGAATCTATCTCGTCAACAACGACGTAATGGTATCCTCTTTGGACAAGCTGATTTTTATCGTAAGCCAAATTGTCTTTTAAATAATCAAATCCGAATTCGTTGTTTGTGCCGTAAGTAATATCCGCCGCATAAGCCTCTCTTCGTGAACATAAACGGAGGTATTCGTGAACGACTTTAAAACTTCCGAGCGTATCTCTAATTTTATCCAATCCGTTTTGATTATCGGAATTTGAAACTTGTTTGGAAATTGGAAATTGGAAATTGGAAATTCCGTCTTCTTGGGCTTCATTCTTATTAAGATGCGAAGGATCATAAATGAAACTAGATTCGTGATTAAGACAGCCGACAGATAATCCAAGAAGATGATATATCTGCCCCATCCAAACCGCGTCGCGCCGAGAAAGATAGTCGTTCACCGTTATGATATGAACCCCTTTGCCGATTAACGCGTTAAGATACGCAGGCAAAGTGGCAACCAAAGTTTTTCCTTCTCCTGTTTTCATTTCGGCGATTTTGCCTTCATGCAAAGCAATGCCGCCCATCAATTGGACGTCAAAATGCCGCTGTTTCAAAGTCCGCTTGGCCGCCTCTCTAACCGCGGCAAACGCTTCCGCCAAAATATCATCCAAGTTCTCTCTCCCGCCGGTTGACGGATTAAGACGATTTTTTAATTCGGCGGTCTTCGCTTTCAATTCCAAATCGGAAAATTTAGCGAATTTCTCTTCCAAAGAATTAATCGCCTTGATTTTCGGTTCAAGGCTTTTAATGTAGCGGCTGTTTGAGTCGCCTAAAATTTTGGAAACGAAAGACATAAAAATCATCACCCCGCCCTCTATGCTCGCAATAATACCCCTTAGAAAATATTCTGACAACTTAGTTTTAATTTTGCGGGGTCATTATTTTTTGGAAAAAAACCGCCCCCGCTAAGCGGGGGCGGGCAAAGGGACCAAATTATCTCTTCCCTTTTTTTCCTTTTTTTACTTTTTTCTTTTTAGCCATATGTTATATGTCTCAATTGCTCAGGCAGACAGCGCGATAAGCATCGACCTTTCACTGCTTACGGCGCCCGTCCCGACATTGCGCCGGAACTTAATGCAGAGTGCTGATTAAAAGTCTTGATGGAAATTTCAACCAGTACTTTTCTTATTTAATTATAAGATATTTTCCAAATAAAAAAATATTCTTATAGAAAAAATGTGGATAAGTCGCGGAGAATCAACCAATCACCGCCACCTCTTCTTCTAAGGCAATGCCATACCGCTCGCGGATTTTTTTCTTTATCAAATCCGCCAGAGCAACAACGTCTTTCGCTTTCGCGGAGCCGTTATTTAAAATAAAATTGGCGTGTTTCAGAGCAACGGCGGCTCCTCCTATTTTTTTTCCTTTTAGGCCGACTTGCTCTATTAAAAATCCCGATGATATTTTCGGTCTTTCCGAGAATTGTTTTAATTCCGGGAATTTTGAGAGAATTGCTTCTTTGTCTCCTATCTCTTCCCAATCTGGATTTTTAAAAAAACATCCCGCCGAACAGCCGGCCGTATTGGATTGGGCGCGCTGGCGGGAAAAATCCTTTATTGCCGCTTGTACTTTTTCCTTCTCTTTTTTTTCAAGGGAAAAAACAGCCGATAAAATTATCAAATTGGGGTTGCGTTTAAATATGCTTTTCCGGTAGCCAAATCCGCATTTTCCATTGTTCAGTTTTTTAATTTTTGAGTTTTTATTTTTACCGTCTTGAATTTCCAACACATCAACATATTTTACGGCGCCGGCGATTGACTTCCCGAAAGCTCCCGTATTGCCGTTAATCGCTCCCCCGACTGTTCCCGGAATTCCAATCGCCCACTCCAAACCGGTTAAATTGTTTTTAGCCGATTCCAAAACCAATTTTGCCAAAGGAACGCCGGCCTCCGCATAAATACGAGAGCTTTGAATTTTAAACTTTGAGTTTTGGACTTTTATTACGAGCCCGCCAAAGCCTTTGTCGGAAATCAAAATATTGGAACCGCCGCCCAAAATCAAAATCTGCCTGTTGGCAGGCAGGCGGAATAGATTTTCTTTCGCCCACTCGCATAACTTTTTAATCTCATCGGCGCCCCCTGCCTCGGCAAAAAATTTCGCCGGTCCTCCTATCTTAAAAGTGGTATAAGGCGCCAAGGGAATATTTTTTTTGATATTTAGCATGGCGGGGTAAAATAAATTTTGATTGAAAAAATGAATTTTCAACGGGAATCGGAAACGGCCAGTGAGCGGCCGGAAAGGCTAAACCCCAATTCTATGTCTTTTATGGGTGCCATTTGCTTCCGGCCGCTCGCTGGCCGCTTACAATATAAGTATAAAACCTTGGAATAATCATGCAAGTTTTAAAAACACAAATTCCCCTTTTCAGGGGAACTTATGCAGACATAGATTGTGTCCCTTTCGGGAATCACCCACGCTATAAATATAGCATATGCTCAAAAAAAAGCAACCCCTGATAAAATATCAGAAGGTTGCGGATAAAAACGCCTTATTTTGTTTCCTTTTTCAAAATTTTAATCCCTTCTTCAAAAGAAGTTTTTGGCTCCCAATCAAGAAGCATTTTAGCCTTAAAAATATCGGCCAAAGTCTCTTTGGCTTCGCCGACTCTCGTCTCCGTAAAAACAATCGGATAATCTTTGCCGCCAATCATCTCCGCCGCTTCTAAAATAGAAAAATTTTTTCCTGAACCGATATTGATAATTTCTCCCTTGCAAGC
>Ga0209210_1001257_pt1 | contig 21910 bp, 25 predicted proteins | sample RifGroA1_FD_183991 | JGI IMG/M metagenome (GOLD analysis project Ga0209210, IMG submission 183991) | Contaminated groundwater microbial communities from Rifle, Colorado, USA - Rifle Groundwater A1 (SPAdes) (version 2) | ecosystem: Environmental > Aquatic > Deep subsurface > Groundwater >...
GAACTGCATCGGAAAGCCCCTACTTTGATACTAAAATCAATATTTAAGGATTTTTGAAGTTAAGCTTTAACAAGCAAATGTTTCTTAATCTCATTAACCAATGCTTCCGTGAGTTTTTTATCAGTTCTTGATATTTGATTGATGATATCTTTTTGCATATTCACCCATAATTCCAATGCATCGGCTGTTGAATCAGAAAATAATTCTGTGATTATGTCTACAGCATCCTGAGGATTAATTTGATTTTCTTCTAGTGTTTTTGAACTTAAAGCATTATTTAATGCCCAAATAGTAGATTGATCATTATCAAATCGATACTTAAGCATTTCTGCTTCATTTTTATATTTATTAAATTGACTGATAAATACGTTTTTTACTCTTTCACCCGGTGACAACGCCATTAATTCTTGGTTTTTTTTTACCTGTGATACGCTCGAAGACACTGGTTGTATTTGTATAATGGTTTCGGACATGTTATGTCTTACGTTATGATAAATAATTTATTGGCTTTTTTCTTCTCTTTTTTTATCCATTCCATAAAATTTAATTCTGTCGCCTCTAAACATCAAGTCAATTTCTCCTAATGGCCCGTTTCTGTGTTTGGCAATTAATAATTTAGTCAACACATTGTTGCTCCATTTTTCCCCTTCAGGTGCATCTTCCCTGTATAAAAACATCACTACGTCAGAATCTTGTTCTATAGCACCTGATTCTCTTAAATCAGCCAGTTGAGGCACTTTGGTACCTCTGGCTTCAACTGCCCGGGATAATTGTGACAAAGCCAAAACCGGAACTTTTAATTCTCTGGCAATATTTTTCAAATGCTGTGATACATAAGATACTTCCTGAACCCGACCTTCAAATTTTTTTCCAGCATCAACTAATTGTAAATAATCAACAATAATCAGTTTGACTTGATGTTCAATTTGAATTCTGCGGGCTTTTGTACGCATTTCCATGATATTTAATCCCGGAGTATCATCGATAAATAAAGGCGCCTCGGCCAGTTGTCCCATGGCTTCAGAAAGACGGGTAAAATCATCGTCTGACAATTTTCCGGTTTTCAGTCTCCAGGCATCAATGTCAGCCTGAGCTACTAACAACCGGTCAACTAATTCTTCCCGGCTCATTTCCAAAGAAAAAATTGCCACAGGCATTTTGGCTTGGGTAGCAATAAATTGAGCCATGTTTAAAGCTAAAGCGGTTTTCCCTTGTCCTGGTCGGGCTGCTAAAATCAAAAGGTTAGAATCCTGCATACCAGCCAGTTTATTATCCAAATCAGTAAATCCTGTGGTAACTCCCCGAAGTCCTCCCGCTCTTTTGTGTAATTCGTCTAGCCTGTCAAAAGAACCGGCTAAAATATCTTTAACTTTTACAAAATCTCGTCTGGTGTGTAACTGCGCTATGGCAAAAATTTCCTGTTCAGCTGTATCTAAAATTTGCCGGGCTTCTCCTTCTTCTTTAAATGCATTCTCGGTCATTTTGGCTGAAGCAGTGATGAGTTGTCTTTTAACATAATGGTCTTGAATGATTCTACCGTATTTTTCAGCGTGAGCTGCAGTTGGAACAATGTTTAACAAATCCGATAAATATGAATTTCCGCCTGCTTCTTTTAGCTTACCCAGTTTTTTAAGTTCTGACGTTACTGTGACCAAATCAACAGGCTCATGTTTTTCAAAAAGAGATAACATGGCCGAAAAAATTAACGCATGTGATTGTTTATAAAAATATGCGGGTCGTAAAAATTCTGCAACATCAATAAGCGCATCTTTATCTAGAAGCACGGATCCTAAAACTGATTGTTCAGCTATTTCATCATGAGGAGGAACTTGCAGATTTGCCATAAAACTTAAAAATTCTAAACTCTAAACTCTAAATCCTAAAAAATTCAAATCTTTAATAATGCTAAACTCAAATATTTTGAATTTTGTATTTATTTAGAATTTAGGATTTGGGATTTAGGATTTCTATTCCAGAACTACTACCTGCATTTTATCAGGTAAAGAATCCTTGGTTATTTTTATTTTAGGCAGTGGGATTATATTTTCTTGACCCATCTCTTTTGTAAAAAATGATACCGGAGATAAACCCTCCCGCTTATAATGCATAGGAATCACCATTAACGGTTCCAATTGATTTATAATTTCCTTTGCCTGAAATGCATCTATGGTATATTTACCTCCAACCGGAATAAACAATACATCAACGCTATCTAATAAATCAATTTGTGCATCTGTTAATTTTGATTGTCCCAAATCACCCAAATGCACAAAATTTATTCCATCAACAGATATATGGTAAATAGTATTTTTACCTCTTTCTTCACCATTCTTATTATCATGAAAGGATTCAATTCCAAAAACTTCAATGTCTTTTACTTCATATTCTCCAGGGTGAGAAAAAACTACAACTTGTTTATCAATGGGTTCGATAGCTTTAATATTGTTATGATCTTTATGTTCGTGAGTAACCAAAACCAAATCTGCAGTCACGTGTTTGGGAAATCTCTGACCCACCATTTCAGAATCATATGGATCAATCACTACTGAAGCATTTTTCCCTTTTAATTTAAATGAAGAGTGACCTAAAGCAATAATTTCCATGTGTTGCCCCAGTTTACTACTAAAATTTAAACTTGACAAGAGATGATCATCATTTTACAATTGCTTTCATCTATAGATTGTTATATCAGTCTATACCGATGGTTTTTAAAAAAAACATCGGGTATATACTCGATAATCCTATTAGAGCAAGATTTTATTCTAAAAAAATCTTGCGAATTCAAAGAAAATCGGTATAAATTAATTTATGAATAAAGATACAGTGGTAGCATCAATCATCGGTTTTTCTCTGGGCTTAATAGCTGCGATAACAATTTGGGTTTTACCCCGGATATTTCCTAAAAATTTAGCTAAACCTACACCAAATACCCAGACAAATCAATCGCCTGCGCCTTTAAATGGTTTCAGCTTAGATATCACTTCAAACAAAGATGGTGATATAGTAAAAACCAAAACCGTAAATCTTGTGGGCAAAACTACCAACGCAAAATTTGTCATTATCACTACACCAACACTAAATCAGGTTGTCAAACCAGGCCCCAACGGAGAATTTGAAATCAGTTTAGATTTGTCTTTAGGTGGAAATCAAATTGCAGTTTCTGCGCTTGATAATGACAACCAGGATATTACAAAAGATTTATACCTATATTATTTTGAGGATAAAATTTAATATGTTATTTAAAAAAAATAAGTTACTTATAAAAATATTCTTGTTTTTTGTATTAAGTATTTTTTTGGTAATAACATCAATTTCATTGGCGCAGGAAAAAAATGCCACTAATTCCGCAACACAATCTGCAACTATTGATGAAGAAAAAGTCAAAGCACTTAAAGAAAAATTGGCAACCAAAGTAGCTGAAATGCGGGACTCTCAAACAAGAGGTTTTTCCGGAGAAATTGCCCAATTAAACAAAACCAGTTTCACAATGGTTACCTTAACTTCTGAAGTAAAAATTAAATACAGTGATGATGTTTTGATATTTAAAAAATCAGGGTCACAACAAATTGAGGGAAAAATAACTGATCTGAAAAATACCAATATTGTTTCAGTTTTAGGAATTTATGACAAAGAAATTAATCAAGCCACTGCAAAAGTTATATTTTTAGAAAGTGCTGCCAATTTTTATACCGGAAAAATTGTGATCGTCGATGCCAACAACGGTGTTATTACAATTAAATCTGCCACTAATAAAGACAATGATATTGAATATGAGAAAAATACCATTGCCCAGGAATACAAAAATACCGATAATACGGTTATCAAAAGCGGTTTATCGCGTTTAAAACCGGGTGACCGGATTTATGTATGGGGTTCGTTATCTGAAGAAGATAACCAAAAAATTAGCGCTTTAAAAATCTTGAGATTACCGGCAGATTTATTTAATCAAACAGAAGTATCGTCAGCATCACCAGAAGCTACCGTATCAGCTTCGCCAAAATCTTCTCCCACATCAACACTAAAACCTTAAAACTGGTTTATTTAACTATGGAATAGTCAAGTCATCGAGGTTTAAAAAGATCTTAATTTATTGATTGTTATTTTCAATTTTTTAGTTTCATCTCTGGCTTTTTCAACAAAATCTTTTTCGTGTGATGCAAAGATTATTCCTCTGGATGAATTGATAATTAAACCTTGTTTTTGAGAATTTAATCCGGCTTTAAGAGACGCTTTAAGATCCCCTCCTTGAACGCCTATGCCAGGAATAAGCAAAGTCATATCACCGACAATTTTTCTGACTTCAGCTAATTCTTTTGGATAAGTCGCACCAACAACCAACAAGCAATTATTATTTTTGTTCCATTTTTTTGTTACATTTTCAGCAACAATTTTGTATAAAGGTTTACCTTTAACTTTTAAATCCTGAAATTCGTGAGCTCCTGGATTTGAAGTTTTGCAAAGAATAATTATTCCTTTATCTTTATATTCTAAAAACGGTTTGACCGCCTCTTCACCTAAATAAGGATGAATTGTGATGGCATCAACTTTAAGATATTCAAAAGCAAACTTTACATAACCTATATTTGTGTTTCCAATATCTGCTCTTTTTGCATCCAATATGATGGGAATTTCCGGATATTCATTTTTTAGATAATTACATGTTAATTTAAGTTCTTCAATGCCTTTTGCACCTTGCGCTTCATAAAAAGCACTGTTGAGTTTATACGCACAGATTAAATCATGCGTTGCATAGACAATTGTTTTATTAAATAAAAACTGCGGATTTTTTTTGTTTTTGATATGAGCTGGCAGTTTATCAATATCAGAATCCAAACCCACACAAACAAGTGAATTATTTTTTTTAACAATTTTATCGAGTTTTTGTAGAAAATTCATATTTTTTAAAAAAAATTCAATTATTTTTTTCTTGTAAATATTTTTTTCCATGACCAAATTTAATATTGATGGGAATCTTTTTCTTACATAAAGGACAGTTTTTCTCCGGGTACGACACAGCTGGAAAAACACCCAGTGAATAAAAAGGTACTCCCATCATTTTTGAATTAATATGATCAGGATCGCGGTTCACCATTACACATACAGCTATTACTTTTCCCCCGGCTTTTTTAACTGCCACAATAGTTTTCATAACTGATATACCTGTAGTTGTTAAGTCTTCGAGCACCAATACATTTTTGCTTTTGATAAATTTATCGTAACCACGTCTAAAAATCTGTTCGCTCTCAGTTGCAGAAGCGGTGGTTCCCCTGTCTTTTTCCGTGTAAACGCTAAGCACTTCCTTCTTTTTCAACTTCGATAAATGATAAGCTGTCCATTGGGAAAGAACAGTACCACCAACCGCCGGAGCCACTACCATATCAATATTTTTATTGTTAAATTTCTCAGCAAACATTTTTCCCACGAGTGAAGTTTCTTTAGTATGAGGATACAAAAAATCTTTATTAATATATACTGACCCGTGTTTTCCCGACGTATAAACAAAATGACCATCAGTCAAAATCGCTCCGACCTTTTTTAGAATGCTAATTATGTCTCTCATAGGTGTGCTGTTCCTATTAAACTTTTAATATTTTTAATCTTTTCTTTTTTCAAATAAATTTTCATACCATCAAGAATTTCTTTATAAATTTTATAACCATGTATATAAACTGCTGAACCGACACCAACAATAGATGCTCCTGCCATCATCATTTCCACAACATCCTGCCAACTTGAAATTCCACCTATCCCTAAAATGGGAATTTTAACTGCATCATAAATTTCATAGACTTTGGCAATGGCGATCGGCTTTATGCCATAACCGGAAACACCACCTTTTTTGACACCCAGAATTGGTTTTTTATTCTCAATATTAATAATCATTCCTTGAGAAACCGTATTTATTGCTGCTATTCCATCTGCTCCGGCATTTTCACACGCTTTGGCTATTTCACCGATATTATCAACATTTGGAGACAACTTACAAATAATAGGAATTTTCCCTGCTTCCTTTTTAGCCAACTTCGTCATTTTACCGGCTGATTCAATTTTGCTGGCGATAATTTCACCAAATTCGTGAGTTACATTCGGACAGGAAAGATTTAATTCTATGGCAAAAGGTTTAAGCTCTACTACCTTACTTACTAGTTTTTGAAAATCTATTGCTTTGACTGCAAATACACTAATAATTACCGGTGTTTTATGGGTTTGCAAAAATATCTTAATCTGTTTTTTAGCTTCACCAAGACCCGGATTTCGTAAACCAACAGAATTAATAAAACCGCTGTTATATTTAGCCATTCTGGGAATCGGATTACCTTCTCTTTTTTCAACTGTAATTGATTTCAATATCAAACAACCTACTCCGGATTCAACGGCTATTTTATGGCTCGGAATATCATTAATAATTCCAGATGGTAGAAACAAAGGGTTTGCTAAAGTTTTTCCAAATAATTTAATCTTTGTTTCCATATTATTTTATTCCCAATACTTTTAGCCCATTAATCGTAGCCATTTCTACTAATTTATCAATGTTGTAATAATGACAGCTTTCCAAAATAAATCTAAGTTCGCTCCACATGTCACCATCGGAAAAAGGTTTATAAATATCTATTATATTATCACTTCCAAGAGCCACCTTGATGCCGACTGGAATCATTTCGTCAATCGGAGTCACAGCATTATGGGTAGGTGATAAAATTTCAGTTCTTCGACTATCAATCCAAGCTGAAGGACAACAAATTAGGGAAATTTTGGCTTTTTTCAAATGTTGATATAATTTCATCCGATAAGATTTTTTCTGAGCAGAGATTGAAATACCATGAATTGCTACCACTTGGCCAATCATTTTAGATTCCAAAGTTTTTTTAACTAACAATTCTGTTTCTTTTTCATAAGTTGTATTTAATTGATCGACATGAACATGAATCATTTTTTTTAAATCTTTTGCAGTGTTTAAAATTATTTCCAAATGTTTTTCTTCCTGACCTTTATCCTTTCCCGGTAAACCGCCAAGAATATCCACATAATCTGCGCCGATTTTAAACCATTTATAAGCTTCTTTATCAATCACTCCTTTTAAAGTTTGGTTAATAAATTTTAGCTTGATTTTTTTTCCATATCTATCTTTAATTTTCTGACTGGCTTTAATTGCTTTATCTTTGACAATTTCATCAACATCAATAAAACTACCAACTGCGCAAACACCCTGAGATATTAAATTTTCCAAAGCATATGCCATCCGGTCATAAATTTGATTAACCGTTGAATTTTTTTTAAGAGAATCATTAAGCAACCATTTTTCCTGTAAAGTAGCGTTGATATCATGCTGGTTAGAATTGGACAAAGTATAGGCCCGATCTAAATGAGCATGCGCATTTACCCAACCACCTTTTGCCTTAATTTTTCTTAAAATTTGTTCTTTAAGGTTAATAAATTTTGGAGTCTTGTGCATTTTTTATTTCGCTAATTTTTCTACCAGATTCTTCACAACTTCTAAGTCAGTTACTAAATGCGCTTTATGTTTAATTGCATATTCACGGATAGTCGCTCCATCAGTTTTTTCATTGACTTTAACTCTTCTGCTGGTGGGAATATTGATGATTAAATCAAAACGATTTTGTGCCAGTAAATCCAGTAAATTTGGTTTAAGATGCGGCTGAGAAATTTTATTAACTAATATTGATTCAATACCAACAGTTTTTAAAAACTTATGGGTTTTGTATGTAGAATATAATTTGTATTTTAACTCATAAAGTTTTTTAATATCTTTTAGTAAATCTATTTTATTTTTTCTTTTACCGATTGAAATTAATGCGGTTTTTTCACTTCTTTGAGCCAATCTCATTTGCAAAGTAAATAACTCAATAAATCCGGGTGAAGCATTTTGATTAAAATCTGTTGATGCCATAAAAGTTGCCAGTTTTTCTTCAAAAATAGTATTGGGAGTTTCAATTGCCACTGGTTCAACAAATCCTTTATAAAGTTTTAGTGTCACTTTACCTGTAACTTTTTGATTGACTTGGTTAATATAAGCATTTAAATCATCCATCAAAGGTTCGTACCACAGTCCTGCATAACAGGTATATGCCCATTTGGTATCGATGGTAGTTTTAAATTCATTTTCATTGCGTGTGGAAACGTATTTTTCCAGATTTCTGTGAGCTGTAATGATGATTTCAGCTGCCGGAGCTTCATAAATTCCTCGCACTTTTAAACCCACTACCCTATCTTCCAGATGATGTGTAATTCCTACACCGTGTTTAGCACCAATTTTATTAAGCTCCAAAATTAAATCAGTCAGTTTATAATGAATTTTGTTTATGGTGGTAGGAATGCCTTTGATAAAATCCACTTCAATAAATTCCGGTTTGTCAGGAGCATTTTCCGGTAATGTACATACTTGTAGAATTTTTTCTAAAGGTGGAATCAAGGCCGGATTTTCAATCTCTCCTCCCTCACCTGTTACACCCCACATATTGTCATCATAAGAATATGGTTTATCAACTGTTTGTTTAACTGCTATTCCATGTTTTTTCGCATAAATAATTTCTTCATCCCGTCCCATCGACCATTCGCGCACTGGTGCAATGATTTTGATATCAGGATTTAAAGCCAATGCAGTTCCCTCAATTCTTACCTGATCATTACCTTTACCTGTACAGCCATGAGCAATACAATCTGCTCCTTCTGCACTCGCAACTTTTACTGCTAATTTTGCCAATAATGGCCGCCCGATGGGTGTTGATAAATGGTAATTTCCCTGATATGAGGCATTGGCTTTGATACCTTTGGATATATAGTCTTCAGCAAATTCGTCCTTTGCATCAATCATGATAGCTTTAATAGCTCCAAGTTTGATAGCTTTCTTTTTGATTTCTTCCAAATCATCAGCTTGTTGCCCAATGTCTATTGTCAAAGCAATTACTTGGGCTTTATATTCTTCCTGAATCCATTTCACCATAACTGAAGTATCCAAACCGCCTGAATAAAGTAGTACCACTTTTTTGACTTTTCCTTTAATACCTTCGTAAGAAGAAACTTTTTGATAAGCGGTTTTTTGCATTTTCTTAAAAAAATACTTAAAAATATTAAAAAATTAAAGAATTTAAAAGAAATTTATTTAATATTTTATAAAGATTAATTAAATTTTGTAAAATTGTCAATATAGCAAATTTACTACAAGTTGCCTAAAAAATACATAAATATTGCCTGCTTATGCTATACTAATCAAAGTATGAAAACCCTGATGACTTTATCTTATAGCCATCATTATAACCAGCCTCAAGTTGGTGGGTTTTCTCGTGCTTAAAAGTATTTAATAGTTATTATTCACGAACCCCGCCAACCAGGCGGGTTTTTTTATGCAGTTCTTGCCGATATGAAATGAGGCTTAGAAATGCATAATCCGCCGAAGCTTTAGCGAAGGAGGATGATGATTATCTATGCAATTAACAAAAATATATGCCCAACAATTAAATCGAAAAACAATAGACATGAGCCTAAGTGAAAATCCTTTGGGTTGTTCTTCTCGTGTGTTAAAAGTCCTAAAAAATATTAATGCTAAAGATATAAATCAGTATCCCCAATCACAGAACTTAATTAATAAAATTGCACTAAAATTTCAAATCCAACCTAATAATGTTTTATTAGGCAACGGATCTGAACAGCTTATTAAATTAATCGCACAATCAATATTAAAACCACAAGATTTGGTTTTTATTCAACGTGGAACATTTGGTGTGTTTTCCAAAGAATGTGAGTTATGTGAAGCAAAAATTAAATTTATAAATCCTTTATCTTTTGTTTTAAAACAAAACCCTAAATTAATTTTTTTATGTAATCCTGTAAATCCCACCGGCAAAATAATTTCTTTAAATCTAATTATAAAAATAGTTAAACAAAACCCTAAAGCCATTGTAATTATTGATGAAGCAAATGGTGAATTTTTGAAAAAATCCGTTATTTCTCAAGCAATCATATTAAACAATTGTTTAGTTTTACGTACTTTTTCCAAAGTATTTGGTCTTGCAGGTTTAAGAATAGGTTTTGTTGTAGGTAATATACAATTGATTAATCAGTTGGCAAAATCACAACAACCATTTCCTGTTTCCGGAATTTCTCTTAAATTGGCTGAAATTGCATTAAATGATGACAATTTTATTAAAAAAACATTAATTTTTTTTGCTAAAGAAAGACAATTCTTGATTAATGAATTAACCAAACGCAATTTAAAAGTCGCCAAGTCTCAAACAAATAATCTATTTATTCAAGGTAATAAATATTTAGTGACAAAACTGGAAGATTTAGGAATAGGTCTAGTTCGTAATAATTTTTTCCCAGGTCTTAAAACAACAGGTTTCCGAATATCTATTAAAGACAAAAAAACCAACAGATTATTTTTGAAAAAAATAGATGAAGCTTTATCTTGTTTAAATAGTAAAAAATTGTTAACCTTAAAGGAGAAATTATGAACAAAGTACAAAATTTACAGGGGTTCAGGGATTTTTTGCCGACTGAAAAACGGCAACGGGATTTTGTGGTTAAAAAAGTTACCGAAGTGTTTGAAAGATTTGGTTTTGAACCTTTAGAAACTCCAACGCTTGAATATGCATCATTGTTATTAGGAAAATATGGGAAAGAGGCAGATAAACTGGTTTATCAATTTGAAGATCAGGGTGGTCGTAAAGTTGCTCTTCGTTATGACCAAACAGTACCAACTGCTAGAGTTCTAGCGCAATACCAAAATATAATTCCTAAATTTTTTAGACGTTATCAAATCCAAAATGTCTTCCGAGCTGATAAACCGCAAAAAGGCAGATTCCGCGAATTTACTCAATGCGATATCGATATCTTTGGAACTAATTCTCCCCTGTCAGATGCAGAAATTGTGGCTACCACTTATTTTGTTTTTAAAAATGTCGGTTACCCACAAGTACTATTAAAAATTAACGACCGAAAAATTTTATTTGATAATTTGGAAAAATTTGCTACCAACAATGTAGATGTTTTTTCAATTATTCAATCAATTGATAAACTGGATAAGTTGGAGGAAAAACAGGTATATGCTGAACTTGTTGCAAAAGGCTTAACTTCCACATCAACCAAACAACTGATGGAAACTATAAAAATTGCTCAAATAACTCCTAATTTAAGAGAAATTATAAATTTTTCAGAACAATTAGGAGTTCCCAAAAAATCTTTGCTATTTACTCCCACACTTGCCCGAGGTCTTGATTATTATACTGGAATGATTTTTGAAGTTCTGGTACCCGAATATGGAAATAACTCATTAGGCGGTGGCGGAAGATATGATAACTTAATCAGTCAATTAGGTGGAATTAATATGCCGGCAGTAGGTATTGCTTTTGGCTTTGACCGGATGGTTGAAGCAGCATTGAAGTTAAACTTAATTCCCAAAGATATTGTTGATACTCAAGTATTAGTAACAGTATTTAATAAAGATTTATTAGATCCATCTTTAGAATTAATTCAGAATTTAAGAAAAAATAATATAAATAGTGAAATTTATATAAATCCTGAGGACCGATTAGATAAACAACTCAAATACGCTGATAAGAAACAAATTCCTTATGTCGTAATTATCGGACCAGATGAAGTAAAACAAAATAAAGTGACTTTGAAAAATATGCAAACTCGGGAATCAAAACTATTGAACATTAGCGAGTTAATTGACGAATTAAAAACAAAATAAATATAATTTTTTATTTTCTGTCATTCCCTTGCCTGCCTACGCAGGTAGGAAAAAGGGGATCTTAAATTTTAAATGATAAGATCCCCGCTTTCGCGGGGATGACAAAAAGAAACGGGGATGACTAAAAGATACAAGGATGACAAATAATCATATACTTGTTACACTAAATAAGTGAAATGGTTTTTTAAATTACCCAGAAAACAAGCTGCAATTCTTGCTTTAATTTTCTGTAATATTATTTGGGGAGCAGCATCACCTATATTTAAATGGAGTTTACAAGATATCCCCCTTTTTGTCTTAGCATATTTTAGGTTTTTTATTGCCAGTATTTTATTATTTCCAATAGCTTCCCGAAATAGTTTAATAATCCATAGACAAGATTGGGGAAAAATTTTGGGTTTTGCATTGTCTGGAGTCACATTTAATATCACATTTTTCTTTTTAGGATTAAAATTGGCTCCTTCCATAAACGCACCAATTATTGCTTCTGCTGGTCCAATATTTTTACTTCTTGCTTCGATAATTTTTTTAAAAGAAAATCCTAAAAGGAAAAAGATTATTGGTATGTTGATAAGTCTTTTAGGAGTATTCGTCATTATTGGAAGACCGCTCATCGAAAACGGTTTTGCTATATCTGGTATGCTAGGAAATATTTTTATATTAATGGCAACATTCGGAGCAGTTGGTCATACCATCTTTTGTAAGCAATTAAGTCATAAATATCCTGCAAATACGATCACTTTTTGGGCGTTTATTATCGGTACTGTTACTTTTTTACCGTTTTTTATAAACGAGTCTCTTAGCACTCCTTGGATTATCAACTTGGATATCAGGGGTTATGTGGGACTGGTATTTGGTTCCGTATTATCTTCTTTTATAGCTTATTCCTTATATTCCTGGGCAATTGCCAGAATTGATGCCTCTGAAGCAGGAATTTTTACATACATAGATCCAGTTGCTGCAACAATCATCGCCATTCCACTTTTGGGAGAAATACCCACACCGCTTTTCATTCTGGGAACTTTATTTGTGTTTGGCGGGATATTTGTTGCAGAAGGCAGACTCCACTACCATCCTTTTCATAGGTTAAGATATGAACCTGACAGTATCAATCCTTAAACCTTCACCTAACTGTTGTCAATTTACCTATAATAATGATATAATTTACGGATTATGAAAGCAAATATTCATCCTACTTGGTATCCTGAAGCAGTGGTTGGTTGTGCCTGTGGCAATACTTTTAAGGTAGGTTCCACAAGATCTGAGCTTAGAGTGGATATTTGTCATAAATGCCATCCCTTTTTCTCCGGAGAAATGCGTTATGCTGACCGTGAAGGAAAAGTTGATCAATTCCAGAAAAAACGTGCTCAAGCTAAAGCGTTGGCTCCGGAACTGGCTAAGAAAAAAGCCAAGAAAATGGGCGTAGTTACAGAAGATAAAGGCCCAAAATCACTCAAAGAAATGCTCATGGGAGCGTAATATCAGAACTTAGAACACAGAACTCAATGTCCAAAAAAATAGGAATAAGATTACTAGAACACAGAACTCAATGTCCAAAACTAAATAGTTTACTTAGAATTTAATGACCAATAAATCATTTGATTTAAAACGAAGAATATTACTTTTTGTACTTAAAGTTATCAATTTAATAAAAATTCTCCCTGAAAATAAAGTAAATCGAATATTTATTGATCAAATAGTAAGATCTTCTTCTAGTATAGGTTCAAATTATGAGGAAGCTGATGGTACTCCCACCAAAAAAGATTTTATATATAAAATGGGAGTAGTTAAAAAAGAAGCTAAGGAAACAAAATACTGGTTAAAAATAATTCGATTAACAAATGAAAAGAAATTCTATACAATGATTGATGAATTAGGATTTGAAAACGAAGAATTAATAAAAATATTTGCTAAAATTATTATAAATTCTCAAAATAAATAAAATTTACAATGTTGGTCATTGTGATTTAAGTTTTAAGTTCTTATGAATAATGACGTTGTTATTATTGAATTCCGGCCGGGTCCAGGTGGTAATGAAGCCAAAATTTGGGCAGATGATTTAATGCGTATGTATACGCGGTTTGCCGGTATTAGTGGATGGAAAGTTGAACAAGTATCTGAAAATGCCATCAAAATCAAAGGACCATCCGTATTTACAAAACTTCAATACGAAGCAGGTACCCACCGCGTACAAAGAGTTCCAGCAACTGAAAGAAACGGAAGAATTCATACTTCTACTGCAACAGTTGCAGTACTTCCTGAAATTCCCGAAACACAAATTTACATCAGACCCGAAGACATTGAATGGGAATTTTTCAGATCAGGCGGAAAAGGTGGTCAAAACGTTAACAAAGTTTCTTCAGCTGCGCGGGTGAAACATAAACCAACGGGAATGGTTGTTTCTGCTCAAACAGAACGCGATCAATTTCAAAACCGGGCTGTTGCTTTATCAATCTTGCGCGGACGTTTGTGGGAAATGGAAGAAATGAAAAAAGCCCAAACTTTAGGAGATGCCAGGTCAGTTATTGGAAAAGGTATGCGGGCGGAAAAAATCCGTACCTATAATTTTCCCCAAGACAGAGTTACAGATCATCGGATCAATAAATCATGGAGAAGACTTGATGATGTAATGGACGGAAAAATAGAAAAAATTATATTGGAATTAAATACGCAATCGTAAATATCAACAAGTCATAAAAAAATTTTTAATCTTTTAATTTATATACATGACAGAAACACCTAAGAGTCAAAAACATTCGAAGAATTTAACAACTTTTGCAGCAAATCAAGAAGCGCATCGATCAAGAACTGAAAAAGGTAATCAAAATCTTGAAGCTACATTCCAATTATATAGCGAATTCATACAAGCATTAAGAAGAGAAGATAAATATGAAGGTAAAGATCCGGAAGAAATAAAGTTAATACTTGAAACATTTATTAAACATTGGGTAGACAATCAGCTTGGAAACACATTCATAACAAACAATTTTATGATAAATTTACCCTCAGATCAGCTGGAAAAGTTAGGCTTTTTAAAAAAAGAATCTATTAATAAAGGTGTTTATTATTACCCTTCAGTTAAAATAAACAGATTAAACAAAACTACTACTTTTAGCGATATAATTCATTATTTAAGAAGCTCTGGAAAAATTAAACAGATTTAATATTTGTTTTGTTATTCCCTATCCTGAATTTTCCGCTAAAGTTACAGTCACGGTTGCTTCTTTACCAGATCTCCAATATGTGACTGTAATTGTTTCGCCGACTTTTTTAGAGCCTATTATTTTAGCCACTTCTCCGTCAGTTCCGCTAATTCTTTGGTTATTTATTTTGGTAATTATGTCTCCCTGTTTTAAACCCGCCTTTTCAGAAGGACCATTTGCTACTACTTCGACAATATATGCTCCTTCCGGAACATCATTTAATAAAGCCAAATCTTTGGTAATTTGTTTATAGCGAATGCCCAAAAAGGGACGGGAAAATTGACCGCTAGTATTAAAATTTTTTAATGAATCCTTAACTAAATTTATAGGAAGCGCAAAGCCGATATTTTGTCCGCCCTGAGCAATTGCCGTATTAACTGCAATCACTTGTCCTGATGAATTAAGTAATGGTCCACCGCTATTTCCCGGATTGATTGCCGCATCTGTTTGGATAACGTTATCCAGCTGTTCTGCAAATCCTTCAAACGGACTTCCGGCACTAATTCCTCTACCTAATCCTGAAATCACACCGGTCGTAACAGTATTTCTAAATTCACCCAATGCAGTACCTATGGCAATTGCCATTTGGCCGACTTTCAATTTAGATGAATCTCCCATTTCTGTGGGTTTTAATCCATTGGCTGATATTTTCAAAACTGCTAAATCATTTGCCGGATCACGGTAAATTTTTTGTACGTCATATTCCTTATCATCCTTGGTAATTACTCTATACTTGGCTGATGTGTCAGAAACCACATGTTTGTTTGTTACAATCAGTCCATCTTCTGAAACTATAAATCCCGAACCGATATCTTGTTCAATTTTTTGCGGCGCTGTGTTGGGTTGTTGCTGGAAAATATTAAAAGGATTAAAAGGATCAATTTCAAATAATTGTTGTTGTGCTTGGGTTTTGGATATTCCAATTGTTACCACTGACGGAGATACTTTATCTACTACATCAATAATTAGTGATTCTTCATTGGTAATTTTAACTTTTTCACCACTCGAAGTACTCACATTTGTAGGCATTGATGGTAATTTTATTTTTGCAGCAATATCACTCCATTTGATACCAAAAGCTCCGGCTGATAACCCCAAATATACGGAAATTATTAATGCAATTATCAATATTGTGTTTCTGATAGATTTCATTATTCCTCCTAAATACTACAGTCATCCTGAGGTATCAACCGAAGGATCTTATTATAAAACAATGATAAAAGAAGATTCTTCGCTCCACTCAGAATGACAATTAATAAAAATTTAATATTTTATTCTAACACGACTAAGAAATAATTTTCAATAAAAAAATGAAATTTAGCTAATTAATTTTGTGTCGTTTGTCATTACGAAGAATGAAATGACGAAGTAATCTTCTATTTAAAATTTACTAGATTGCCACGCCCTTCGGGCTCGCAATGACTTTAGAAAAAATTATAACAAAATTTTTCTGAGAATTTGCTGAAAAATAAATTAATAAAATAATAGATTAGTAAATTGTATTCAACAATTTAAAAAATGTAGAAAAAAAATTAATTAAATAATTCCAAAGCTTTATTAAGTTGCAGATCAGCAGAATCTGTAGCATCTTTTATCTCTATATCGGGTTTTATGCCTGTGCCGTTGATCCATTCGCCTTTGGGCATGATCCAACGGGCTGTAGTTATGTGTAATCCTGAGCCGTCCGGTAAATCTTCAGGTGTTTGAACTGAGCCTTTCCCAAAAGTTTTTTCACCGACTAACTGACCACGGTTATTGTCACGGAGAGCTCCTGCAACAATTTCTGCAGCTGATGCACTTCCCTGATTTATCAAAACCACTAATTTTGTATCCAGCAAACTTCCTAAACGGTTAACTGAAAATGTTTCTTTGGTAGAATCACTATTTTCCTGAATTACTACAATTCCAGATTTAATAAATTCAGAGGCTACATAAATTGAGCTTTGGAAATATCCGCCGGGATTATTTCTTAAATCTAGGATAACTCCTCTGAAATTTGCATCCGGCAAATCTTTTTTTGCCAGTGTCACAGCTTTGTTCCACTCATCATTGGTTTGATCTCCAAATCTTGAAAGTTTAAGATATCCGACTTTTGCACAATCTGTTTTACAATCGGATTGCAAATTTTTCGTTTCATATTCCACACTTTTGACAATAATTGTGTCGCGGGTAACATTGACTTCAAAAGGCAATGCCAAGCTTTCCCTGGCAATTGATAATTTCACGGTTGTACCTTTAGCTCCACGGATTTTTGTCACAGCTTGGGGAACAGTCCATCCGATTGTTTCTTCATCATTAACTTTTACAATAAAATCTCCGGATTTAATGCCGGCTTTTTCTGCTGGATGACCTTTTAAAGGTGATATCACTACAATTTTTTCGTCCTTAATTCCCAATTGTGCCCCAATGCCTTCAAAAGATCCTGCCAAATCAGTCTTAAAATCGTTATTTTCTTTGGGTGGTAAAAATAAAGTGTAAGGATCTCCAAGTGAGGCAACCATGCCTTGTATTGCTCCATAAACCATTTTTTGCGGATCAAATTTAGTTTTATCCAAATATTTTTGTTCCAATTTGTCCCAAACAGACCAAAAAAGCGTAAAATCCACATTTTGGTTTGGTGGTGGTGAACTTTTGACCAATACTTTCTTGATTTGCAAATCAGATAAAGATAGGTTTTTTTGACCCATCCGATAACCAATATTTCCTGATATAACGATCAAGATAATTGCTAAAATAAATTTTTGAATAATGCTTAAAATAGGTTTTGGTTGTGACATAATTATTTATTGATAGCTGGTTTATTTTCTTTGTTTAATATTAAAATTTGTTTTTCATCTCCGTAAACCATCACTTCGTAATCATTAAAATTAATAATATCATCAATTCTTTCAATTAATAAATACGGTAATTTAAATGACGGTTGTTCTATTTTTTCCGCAATCACTGCCATAGCTCCCAAAGCGTCTGCTTTGGCTATAATATCGGAATGGGCAGTTTTTATAGCCAAAATAACCGATTTTAAATCTGTAGGTAAATCATAAATGGAAATTGGAGATTTTATCACTTTCAATATTCCTTTTACGGGTTTACCTTTTCCTTCTTTTGAAGTAATAATCAGACCGTCAACTTTTAACATGATTTTATCTTTCGTAACTTCTATCACTTCTCCGTGAAACCAGGAAATTAAGGAATTTGGAGATTCTATTTGTCTTTTGATGCCTACCAATCCCTGATCTTTATTTAACATGACCAGTGTTCCGCTTACGGGAGCTTTTAAAAGAGTTTTTTTAAATAATTTTTTATTTTGCGCCAAAATATCACCGGCTTTGACATTGGCACCAATTTTTATTTTTAAAAATTTTTCTAATTTTTGGGGTTTGATATTTAAGATTTTACAGAGGTTTAATTGCTCAGTTTCATCAATGAAGCTTTTAACTAAAGGATCACCTATATTAACTTTTTTTCCTTTGGAAACTAAAGGTTTATCACTTGAGGCTAATTTTAATGTGACTTCTGTTATTTGTGACATTATAGGCAGGATATTATCTGTTTATAAAGGGTATAAAGCTTAGAAATCTAGCATGCTTTAACTGTTTAGCTACTCTTCGTTGGTGTTTGCTGCAAATACCAGTTCTTAAATGTGACAAAATTTTTCCCCGTTCTGATACATATTTACGCAGTATCTCAACTTCACGATAATAAGGTTCGGTTTTTTCTTTACAAAAAGGGCAATTTTTAGGAACAATTTTATGTCTAATTTTGCGTAATGCCATATTTTTTTTAAATATTTTTAGAGTTTGTTTGAAAAGTTATTTTTTTATCTTTTAAAGAATTTTTCATTACAAACCCTTATGAAACTGTTTTACCTTTTAATTCCAATTTTTAAACAGCTTCTAAAACGGAATATCATCAGGACTGATGTCTTCCGATTTATTTTCTACACTTTCGTCCAAAGGACGATCAGCCTTTGGCTGAGTTTTTTCTGCTGTTTTTTTGGTACTTTTTATTTTTGTTACATTTGTTGCCCCGGTTTTTAGATTCGTATCACCAACTGGCGTACTTGCTACAGCAACAGGTTGCGTTACTACCGGTTGAGCAACTGGACTTACCGGAATTGTTGTTGCTCCCATCAGATCGGGTCTTCGTGAATCCAATATAATCATATCGTCAATTACTATTTCAGTTGACTGTCTTTGATTGCCATCAGCACCTGTCCAAGAACGGGTTTGCAATCTGCCTTCAACAAAAACTTTTCTGCCTTTGGTCAATAATTGACTGCAAAGTTCAGCGAGTTTATTCCAAGCTACAATTTTATGAAATTCTGTTTCCTCTTTTCTTTCTCCTGATTCAGTTGTCCAGGATCTATTAGTAGCTAAACCAATCGTCACTACTGCTGTTCCGGCTGGTGTATATCTAAGTTCCGGATCACGGGTCAAATTTCCAATTAACATGACTTTGTTTAAAGATCGAACAGACATAATAGAAAATGCAAAATGCAAAAATCAAAATGTAAAATTTTTTAATTTTTGGATTTTTTCACACCATCAAGTTTTAAAACTAAAGCCCTTAATACATTGTCGTCTGATTTAAAAGTCTTATAAATATCATTGGGATTTTTTTTGTCCCCTGCGATATTACAGAATACATAATTACCCTCAAGTTGTTTTTTTATCGGATAAGCCAGGATTTTTTTACCCACCCATTCCACGTTTGACACTTTAAAACCCTCTTTTTCAAGAATGTTTGTAAGTTTGATAGTTTCTGCTTTTTGTTCAGTTTCAGGCTTTAAAATCACTACTAATTCGTATTTCATAAAAGTATACCGATAGCATTTTAAAATGCATCGTGTATATCCTCGATATATTGTTATATCAATATATCGGGATATGTTAGGATTTTACCATAAAGTTCTATATCCGCCAATATGTCACATTAAAATTAGGCATTTACTTTAAATTCGACAACGTCACCGTCCTGCATCACATATTCTCTACCCTCCAAACGCAGTTTTCCCATTTCGCGGGCTTTGACCCGAGTTTCACATTTAACTAAATCTGAAAAACTTATTACTTCAGCCTTGATAAAACCTTTTTCAAAATCAGTATGGATGACTCCGGCTGCTTGAGGAGCTAACATGCCTTTTTCAATAGTCCAAGCTTTTACTTCAATTTCTCCGGCTGTCAAAAATGAGATCAAGCCCAACATTTGATAGGCTTTTTGAATCAGGCGTTCCAATCCTGATTTTTCCAAACCCAAAGATATCATATATTCTTTTTGCTCTGATTCAGGAAGTCCTCCCAACTCTGCTTCAATCTTGGCCGAAATAATAATTGAATTATTGTTCGAACCCGATGAAATCGGGTGAGAACTTAACATTGATAACTTCTCGTTCGGTGAAACCGAACTCGAAGAATAATTAATCAACTGATTCTCACCGACGTTTACCACATACATCACGGGTTTGCCAGTTAATAAATGCAAATCAGCAATTAATGCTTTTTCTTTTGCATCGGTAATAATATCTTTAGCTAAACTACCATTGTTTAATCCAACTTTTAATTTAGTAATAATAGACATTTTGAATTTTGCATTGTCATTTTGCATTTTGCCTTTTGAATTTTGCATTTCCAACGTTTGTAAATCCGCAAATATTAATTCTGTTTCAATAATTTCTCTATCGCGTTTGACATCAATTTCTCCTGCTACGTGAACCACGTCTTTATCATCAAATTCCCGAACTACATGACAAATCAAATCGCATTCCCGGATATGGGATAAAAACTTATTTCCTAAACCTTCTCCTTTGGCTGCGCCTTTAACCAATCCCGCAATATCCACAAATTGAACTACAGCAGGAACAAGTGGAGGAACAATCCCAATTTCTTGTTTAACAATTTGAGCTAATTTTTCAAGTCTTGAATCAGGCACAGCTACAACCCCCACATTTGGTTCAATTGTGCAAAAAGGATAAGCAGCTACAGAAGCGACTTGTTTTTTCAAAAGCGCGTTAAATAAGGTTGATTTCCCTGCATTTGGCAATCCCACAATCCCGACTTTTAAATTCATATTAGGAATTGTATCACGAAAAGGGAGGTCTTAAATAGGTTGTTCTGACAAGCTTCCTAATTTCAAAGCTAAGCTTTAAAAATTCTATTTCTAAGCAATAAATGGCACGTTAGCTTTTAATTCTGTTCTCAGGTAATAATCAATGAAATTTTCTATAGTATCTTGATTTAATTTACCGGCTTTTAAAGCTTTGAATATATTAGATTGATGTTCAACCAAATTTTTTGAAAAAACTTGAAACCCAAGTACTAAGTAATAACCTTCGTATTCTTCGTTTAATACTTCGATAATAAAACTTTTTTCTGATAAAACAAATCTCAACTTTCTTGAATTTAAACCTTGCCAATCGCAAGTATCCCTAATGTCTTTTAGATCAAAAATATCATTGGCAAGTTCTGTTTTTTCAGTAGTTATATTTAAAAAGTTATCAACTATTATTTGTTTTTCAGAAAAAAATAATTTCGGGACCTGAGCTGTTATTGCCTTAGTTAATTCGACTTCATAGGATAAAACATCAGCGCAATTTCCTAAATTTTGTTCTTTTTCTGCAATTTGTTTGATTAATTCTTTTAAATTTGGGTCTAATCTAGCAGTTATGCTGGCATGCAGATGTCTACGATGTTCTTTTCTCAATGAGTTATTGCTTTGCTCCCATATTTCAATATTTGTGCATGAGTCATCCCCTATTCTAGTATATTTTATATTTGGAGAAAGTATTCTTTCGTAATGGGGATTTTTGCTGGTTCTAATTATTTCCCAACCATCACTATGAGAAAACCAACTTTCCGGAATTTGTGTAGGATACATTACTATTGGTATACGTGAATTTGGATACAGATTAATACCAGTGTAAGGTCTATAATCGCATAGTTCGAATTTGGACATTTGATGATTGTACTATAGGTTTCGTTATGTTACAAGATTTTAT
>Ga0209210_1001264_pt1 | contig 21842 bp, 18 predicted proteins | sample RifGroA1_FD_183991 | JGI IMG/M metagenome (GOLD analysis project Ga0209210, IMG submission 183991) | Contaminated groundwater microbial communities from Rifle, Colorado, USA - Rifle Groundwater A1 (SPAdes) (version 2) | ecosystem: Environmental > Aquatic > Deep subsurface > Groundwater >...
TTCGAAATTATTTTTCTTCCGCCGACGACCCTGGCTTCCAACCTGCCGAAATCCCTGGTGTATAAATTAACAATCCGGTCTTCTGAACCGGAAGGTTTCTGCCCCAAAACCACGGCTTCGGTGAAATATTCGCGCATAAAACCTTTGTTTTAATAGATTACCAGGCCAAAGAAACTATCGAGGCCAAGGGCGCCGCCGCCCAAGGTCGCGAGAATGAGAGCGGCGGCAAAGACCAGAAGATCGAGCTCATAACCGCCGACGAGGCGGGTGCCCGGCTTTAATTTCAGTTTTACGAGGATTACGGCAAACTCGATAACTAAAAGCAGGGCGAAAAACTGGGTAAGAACGCCAAGGACGAGCGCGATGCCGCCGACGAATTCGGCAAAAGCCGCTATTGTGGCCCAAAAAATACCCGGCCGGAGACCCATCTTTTCAAAGCCAGGAACTGCTCCCCTTAAGTTCGTTATCTTCGGAAAACCGTGGGCGATTACGATAAGTCCCAAAACGACTCTCAAGATCAGAATGCCGAAATCACTGAAAACCAAAAGAGGTTGAATCATAAATTTGGTATTTAGTATATTATAACAACCATGAGGATATTGGCAATTGAAACGTCCTGCGACGAAACGGCGATGGCACTCGTTGAAGCAAGCGGCGGTTTTAAGGCTCCAAAATTTAAAATCGTCAAAAATCTGGTCTCTTCTCAAATCGAGATACACCGGCCCTTTGGCGGCGTGGTGCCGAACATTGCAAAGCGCGAACACGAGAAAAACCTACCGATTCTCCTTGGGCAAATCTTTAACAACCCAAAAACAGAACAAAAGCTTTGGAAAAAAATCGATTTGATAGTCGTGACAGCAAGCGGACCGGGGCTTGAACCGGCACTATGGGCCGGGATTGGCTTCGTAAAAAAACTGGCCAAAGAGAAACGAAAACCCGTTGTCGGCGCGAGCCATCTTGAGGGACATCTTTATAGCTTTCTCCTGCCGACTAAAAAAACGACTGGTGTTAATGTCAAAACCGCGCTTCCTGCCGTTACACTCAGTGTAAGTGGAGGTCACACCTTTCTTATTTATATGAAAACTCTGAAGGAATGGAAAAAAATCGGCGAGACTCGGGACGATGCGGTCGGCGAAGCGTTCGATAAAGTTGCCAGAATGCTCGGTCTTCCATATCCGGGCGGACCGGAACTTGAAAGACTCGCTTCTCTTGGAAACCCTAACGCAATCCGTTTCCCAAGACCGATGATAAACAAAAAGGGTTTTGACTTCAGTTTTTCGGGATTAAAAACGTCGGTGCTCTACTATCTCCGCGATAATCCTAAGGTAAACAAGGCTGATGTCGCCGCTTCGTTCCAGCAAGCGGCTATTGATACGCTTGTTAAAAAAACCATAGACGCCTCAAAAACGCTGCCGGGCATTCGATCAATGGTACTCTGCGGCGGCGTCGCGGCAAATAAACTGCTGCGAAAAACGCTTGCGAAGGAAGCAAAAGCGCTCGGCTTAAAATTCTTTGTGCCGGACTTCAAATATAATACCGATAATGCAACGATGATTGCCGCAGCGGCGTACTTCGGAACGCTGCGCAACAAAAAGTACCGACTGGTCGCGCGGGGTAACCCCAATATTTGAAGAACCGCGCGACTCGCGCCCGGGCGAATTTGAATTTATAAGTTGAGGCCCTTTAGTATCTCGATTCTTTTCTCATTCTTCGATCCATTTCTCTTAATTGCTCGACTGCTTTTTGTCTTAATGTTTCTTGGTTTCCTGAATCCGATTGTTCAAATCCCATAAATTTTTATAAAATTTGTCGACCTTTTTCTTTAATACTACCCTCCCTTCATCTATTCTTGCAAACCGCCGCAAGCAATCTCTATAAATATTCCCTATCTCAACTTCTTCCATATGGAAGAAGTTGAAATATCAAAGCTTAAAATGTTTTATCAGTCCTTCGTCGCCTTCAATAATATCAACAGTCATCACTTTACAATATTTATCTAAATCTGAATCAATAATTAATTTCCAAAAATTTTCGGCAAGTTGATTGGGACAGACCCAAACGCTTTTATGAAGTTGATAAAAATCAAATTCTTTAAGGAGGCTGCGTAATTGATAACGTTTTTTATCGTCCCCCACCGGTACGTCAAAACTAATCAGTCTCCATTTACCGTCCCAGTTTTTTGTGATTGATTTTTTATCGGCTAATAATTTTTGCTTTCTGAAAAACATTGAACCGCTTTTGGTCGGATAAACCGCGTCTTCTCTTCTAATCAAAAACCTCCTCGTTTCAAGACGTTTTAAACTTTGTTTCAGATAAACTTTTTGTTGGTGCTGTTTTAAGAAATCGTCCACTGCTTGCTCAGTAACGAACTTAACATCTGCAAAAAATTGGCTTAATTCTCTGATGTGTCGCCGAGCATCCCTAGCGGTTTTGGCCATATTCAATTTATACCATATGGAAAGAAATGAAACAAATAACGAACTATCAATGAAAATAAAGACGAATAAACCGTTATCTAAAAGATTTACGATTAAACCCTTTTACATTTATAATTAAGCGTATGCTTGATACCCGCTACGACCACAAAAGTTTGGAGGACAAAATCTACAAACTTTGGGAAAAGTCCGGTTTTTTCAACCCGGACAACCTGCCTAAAAAACACGGGAAGCCCTTCACGATTATCATGCCGCCGCCGAATTCAAACGGCGCTCTCCATATCGGCCACGCGCTTTTCGTAACCCTGGAAGACATAATGATACGTTTTTGGCGTATGCGCGGCCGAAGGGCGCTTTGGCTTCCGGGCGCCGACCACGCCGGTTTCGAAACCCAAGTTGTTTTCGACAAAAAACTGGAGCGTGAAGGACGCAACCGGTTTCAAATGAACCGCGAAACGCTCTGGAGGGAAATCTGGGATTTCACTCAAAATAACAAGAAAATGATGGAGGGCCAGTTACGCCGCCTAGGGAGCTCTTGCGACTGGTCGCGAGAAATGTTCACCCTTGACCCCGATGTTATAAACCAAGTTTATGTCACTTTCAAAAAAATGTACGAAGATGGGTTGATTTACCGCGACCTCCGGGTGGTGAATTGGTGTCCTAAACATAAAACAGCCCTCTCGGATCTGGAAGTCAAATACGAAGAGCAAAAAGACCCTCTTTATTTCATCAAATACGGGCCGCTTACGCTTGCAACCGTCCGGCCGGAGACGAAGTTCGGCGACACGGCGCTTGCCGTAAATCCCAAAGACAAACGCTATAAAAAATACGTGGGTAAAACCATCGAAGCGGAGGGAGTGCTGGGCCCTTTGAAATTCAAGGTTATCGCCGACGAAGCGGTTGACCCGAAATTCGGCACCGGCGTCGTCAAGGTCACTCCGGCACATGATGTCACCGACTTCGAAATATGGACCCGCCATAAGGGAGAAATCCCGGGGCCGAAAGTGATTATCGACGAAAACGGCCGGCTCACGGGCGATGTCGGCGAATTTAAGGGCCTAAAAGTCGCGGAAGCCAGAAAACTGATTGCCGAAAAAATGAAAGGGGCGGGTATTCTGGAAAAAACCGACGATGATTATCTGCACCAAGTCGCCACCTGCTATAAATGCGGAAAAACCCTGGAACCTCTGCCCAAACCGCAATGGTTCGTTAAGATGAAACCTTTGGCCAAACCCGCAATTGAAGCAGTCAAAAAAAATAAAATCGTTTTCTACCCCGCTCATTCCAAAAAGGTTTTTCTCCATTGGCTCAATAACATTCGCGATTGGAACATTTCCCGGCAGATTATCTGGGGAATAAGAATCCCGGCTTGGTTCCGCGGCGACGAAATAAAAATCGGCGCGGAAAGTCCCGGACCGGACTGGCGGCAAGACCCGGATGTCTTTGATACCTGGTTCTCCTCGGGCCAATGGCCGTTCATTGCCCTCGGCTATCCGAAGGGTAAGGACTATAAAACGTTTTATCCCACCGACGTTCTGGAAACGGCCGCCGACATTCTCTTTTTCTGGGTGGCAAGAATGGTGATGTTCGGCATTTACCGCACCGGCGAACTGCCTTTCAAGACGGTCTACCTGCACGGCCTCATCCGCGACAAGGATCGCCAAAAAATGTCCAAGTCCAAAGGCAATGTAATTGACCCACTTGGCGTTGCCGACGTTTACGGCACGGACGCGGTAAGAATGGCGCTCGTTGCGGGAAACACGCCCGGCAAGGACAGCACCATATCCGAAGACAAAATCCGCGGTTATCGCAATTTTGCCACCAAGGTTTGGAACATAGCCCGATTTATCGCGATGAACGAAGTAAAAGTCGGGAAGAGCTTTAGGTTAACGGCAAAAGACAAGACAAACTTAAACAAACTGGAGAAAATCAAAGCCCAAGTCACCAGACACCTGGAAAAATTCGAATTCCATTTGGCAGCCGAAAAAATTTACCACTATATCTGGCACGATTTCGCCGATAAGGTTATCGAGGAAGCAAAACCGCGCCTCCGAAGCGAGAACGCTGAAGACAGATTGGCGGCTTACAAAACGCTCGAAAAAATACTCGGGGAATGCCTAAAAATGCTTCATCCCTTCATGCCTTTTGTCACGGAAGAGATTTATCAACAATTTCTCGCAAAAGACGGAAAGCTTCTTTTCGTCGAAGAATGGTAATATAAAAAGAGATGCTTATTCTCGCGGGAATTCTCATTATGGTCGGCGCAATCCTGCCCAGCTTGGCTTGGCTTGTTTTTTTTCTTAAGGAAGATGTTCATCCGGAACCGAGGCGGTTAATTGTTTACGTCCTGAGCTTGGGCGCTCTTTCGACCATCCCCGCCCTCCTTGTCCAGTTTGGCATTCAGGAACTCTTAAGCGTTCTCCTCATAAATCTGCCGGCTGTTGTGCTTCTCGCCTTCAGCGAAGAACTGTTTAAATTTCTCGCCGCCTGGCTGGGAGTAAGAAAAAATCCTTCCTTCGACGAACCGATCGACGCGATGGTTTACATGGTTGCCGCCGCTCTCGGCTTTGCGATGATCGAAAATCTTTTCGTCATCGGCAGCGCCGTCGAGGGAATTTCCCTCGTGTCGCTTCTTACCACGGTAAACATCCTGATTCTGAGGTTCGTCGGGGCAACTCTCCTCCACGTTCTCTCCTCGGCTTTCCTCGGTTTCTACTGGGCCAAAAAACAAGTCATCTTCGGTCTTTTCGCCGCTACGCTGGTCCACTCCGCGTTCAATTACCTGGTACTCCTTTTCCCCAACAATAACCTGCTTTACGCAGCTCTTCTTCTCCTTGTCGCCGCCTTTTTCGTTTTCCAGGATTTTGAAAAACTGAAAACAGTGTGATAAAATCAAGGCATGACGGAACAAGAAAATAAAGACGACATATTCGTGGAACTTGCTAAAGTAAAGAGCGAACCCAAGCCTCTCCAAATCGAAAGCAAAGAAGAAAATTTTGAGTTTGACGAAGAAAGCGAGGGTCAGCTTACCGTCGACGTCTACCAGGATAAAGAAAGTATCGTTGTCCAGTCAACGGTCGCGGGTATAGACCCGGAAGACTTGGAGATAAATATCACCAACGAATCGGTCACCGTAAAAGGAAGAAGAGAGAGATTGGAAAAAATCGAGGACAAGGATTATTTTTACCAGGAGTGTTTCTGGGGAAAGTTCTCCCGCTCGATAATTCTGCCGGAAGAAGTGGACCCGGAAAAATCGACGGCGGCTCTTAAAAACGGCGTCTTGACGATTAAGATGCCGAAGTTAAACCGCAAAAAAGCTAAAAAGCTGAAAGTGAAAATCGATTAAATTTCTCCCCCCGATCGAACTCATTTTTGAACTTCTCGAAACTGGTGGCACCCGGGGAAAATAGAATAGTAACCGGTAATTGGCAATTGGTAACTCGTGACCGGCGCACGACTTTAAGCAACGACTCTAATTTTTCAAATAATTGCGGCTCGATTTTTTTAAAGTAGCCGATTTTTTTTAGCTCCCGAATCATTTTCTCCGTGGCACTGCCCTCAAGCAGGTAAAGGTTCGCCGGTTTGACGAGCTTTTTGACCGTTTTTGCCCAGCCGGAAAAATCCAACCTCTTGTCCGTGCCGCCGGCGATAAGAACGAGGTTCTCCCGACCGGCAAACCTTAGAAGCGCCGCCCGAGTTGCTTCCGGAGTGGTAGCAGTGGTGTCGTTTACGACAGTTAGATTCTTCTTTTTTAGAACGATTTCCTGCCGGAACCTCATTTTCGGGAGAGTTTTCAGGGCTTTTTTGATTTCCGGGAGAGGAACGCCGAAATGGCGGGCAACGAGAATCGCGGCATTTAGGTTATAAAAATTATGGAGCCCGTAAATTTTTTTAAACTTCTTCAAGTCAATACCGACGTTAGCCGGAAAATAAGCGATTCGGCTTTTGGGCTTGCGGTCGCGGAAAAACTTCGTCCAAGAGTTGTCTTTGTTCAAAAGCAGAAAATCGTCTTCGGATTGGCCAAGAAAAATATTGGCTTTGGCTAAAGCATAATTTTTCATGGAAGGATACCGATTCAAGTGGTCGGGATACAAGTTCGTAATAAGAGCCACGTGCGGTACTTTCCCCGATTTCGGAAGAAATTCCAGATGCCAGGAAGAAAGCTCCACCACCACCGGATTTCTGCCGTCCAGTTTATCCAAGACACTCAACATAGGACTAGCGGAAGAATTGCCGGTCAGGACCGCTTTGGGATATTTCTTCTTTAAAATATGATGGAGCCAGTTTGCGGTCGTGGTTTTGCCTCTCGTGCCGGTTACGCCGATTATCGGATTCCGGCAAACCCTGAAAAAAATACTCGCTTCGTTTTCAAGTTCCGCACCGGCCTTCTTTGCAATTTTCAAATATTCGCTCTCCCGCCGCACGCCGGGGTTTACGACGACAATTTCATTATTTCTGAAATCGGCAACCCGGTGCTTTCCCAAAACAAAACGGACTTTTTTTGCCGTAGGGCCCAACGCTTGTATGGACGGCGCCAGTTCCCGCCGGGTTCTCAAATCCGTAACGGTAACCTTTGCGCCGTGTTTTACGAGCCAGTTAACGGTGGCGACTCCGCCGCCCAAAAGCCCGAGACCCATTACGAGAACTTTTTTATTTTTGAATCCGATACTCACTGAGTAGTCTTCATTTTTCCTTAAAGTTTCTTCCTAGCTTGCCCAACGCAACACCGACAAAAATAACAATTATCCCTCCTAAGAATATGTCAATTCTTACCATAAAAAGTATTATTGGAATAATGATCAAGTACACTAAATGACGCAAGACAAACCTCTTAATAAGGAACACGTACAAAAACACTACAAAGAACAAGTACAAAAACAAAAAAGTATTGATGTCGGCGATTAGATCTTCCGGCCCTCCCCCAAATATGGTACTCCCTCTTGAAGGGAAAATACTAAAGAAGTAATCATCAAGCAGAGGCATCGATAATAAAGCCAAAACGACACTCACCAAAAACACCTGCCAGTTTTTCCATTCGCTCCAGAGCTTCATATCAACTTCTTCTTCAAAATACCTAAAACAGTCCCAATGGCTATAACAATAACCCCGCCGGTGAAGGTCTGATAATTCAACATAAAGAACAGAGCCGGTAAAACAAGAAAATAAGCAAAAGTTGACGGTGTAAATGCTTTACGAAATCCAATGTAAAAAAACTCAGGAAAAAGGCGTACAAAAACAAGAAAGAGTAGAGATAAGTTTCTAACTTATCAAGCAGTTCATCGTCTATAAAGAAACCTCCTCTTGAATAAGTGAAAACATCGGAGTAAAGAGGCGCTACCAACGGTGTAATTACCAGCGCTAAAAAGACACTCACTAAAAATACCTGCCAGTTTTTCCACTCTCTTGGAAGCCTCATATGGGTTAATTATACTATATAAAACTCCGGCCTTAACCAATTATCACTCTGGCCTATAAAAAGGGAACGATAAGAAGCGCAACGATGTTTATTACCTTAATAAGCGGGTTAATAGCCGGGCCGGCGGTGTCTTTATAGGGGTCGCCGACGGTGTCCCCCGTCACCGCCGCTTTGTGGGCCTCGGAACCCTTGCCGCCGAAAGCGCCGTCCTCGATGTACTTCTTGGCGTTGTCCCATGCCGCCCCGCCCGAGGTCATTGAGATTGCGATAAAGAGCCCCGAAATTATCGAGCCGATTAGGAACCCGCCCAAGGTTTCGGGGCCGAGGAGAAAACCAACAAGCAAGACGGAGACAATCGGCAGAAGGGCCGGCACAACCATTTCCCGAAGAGCGGCTTTGGTCACGATATCAACCGCTTTGCCGTACTCCGGTTTCGCCTCACCCTCCATAAGTCCTTTGATTTCCCGGAACTGCCGTCTTATTTCTTCCACGATAGAGCCGGCGGCGCGCCCCACCGAACGCATCGCGAGCGCCCCGAAGAAATAGGGCACGGCCGCTCCCAAAAATAAGCCCACCAAAACGTAGGGATTTTCAAGTTTGAAAACAACATCCCCGGCGAATCTCGAAAGTTCCTCGACATAACTGCCGAAAAGAACGAGAGCGGCAAGCCCGGCCGAGGCGATGGCGTAACCCTTGGTTACGGCTTTCGTCGTGTTCCCGACGGCATCCAAGGCGTCGGTGTGCTTACGAACGTCTTCCGAGAGCGATGCCATTTCGGCAATGCCGCCGGCGTTATCGGTTATCGGCCCGAATGAATCGATGGCGACAATAATGCCGGCAACGGAAAGCATCGACACGGCGGCAATGGCAATGCCGTAGAGGCCGGAAAGAGTAAAGGAGCCAAGAATACCGAGAACGATCACGATAATCGGGAGAAGCGTCGATTCCATCCCGACCGAAAGACCGATGATGATATTCGTGCCGTGCCCGGAATTCGATGCCTCGGCAATGCTTTTCACCGGCCGGTATTTCTTGGCAGTGTAATAATCGGTTATCACAACCATTAAAACGGTGACAATAAGGCCCACGAGAGCCGCGCCGAAAATTTTAAGATACCCGGCGCCGAAAAATTCCCGGGAAGCAAAATAGAAAAGAATTCCTGAAGCGATGACAGAGGCGATAAATCCCTTGTAAAGAGCGTTCATGATTCCGCCGCCTTTCCCCAGACTTACGAACAGGCTTCCCAGAACGGAAGCGACAATGGCGAGACCGCCGAGGATGAGAGGAAAAACGAGCTGGGAACCGGTAAGACCGAGAGCCGAACCGACGAGCATGGCCGCGGTCAGCGTCACGGCATAAGTTTCAAAAAGATCGGCCGCCATGCCGGCGCAATCGCCGACATTGTCGCCGACGTTGTCGGCAATCACGCCGGGGTTTCGCGGGTCGTCCTCGGGAATGCCGGCTTCAACTTTTCCGACCAAGTCCGTGCCGACATCAGCCGCCTTGGTATAAATACCGCCGCCAAGACGGGCAAAGATCGAAATCAAACTCGCGCCGAACCCGAGCCCGATCAAAGACATGACGTTCTCGGAGAGAAGATAAAAAGCGGAAACGGATAGAAGCCCTAAAGCAACCACCAAAAAACCGGTCACCGACCCGGCCCGAAAAGCGAGAGCGAGAGCGGAAGCGAGGCTTTTTCCGGCCGCTTCGGCAGTTTTGGCATTCGCCCTTACCGCAATATTCATGCCGATGTAACCGGCCAAGGCCGAAGCAAAAGCGCCTACCAAAAATCCCGCGGCCGTTAGCCACCCGAGCATAAAACCGATTGCAAGAAAAAGAATGAGCGCGACCAAAGAAACGGTCTTGTACTGCCGATTCAGATAAGCTGAGGAGCCGCTTTGAATGGCACGGGATATTTCAATCATCGCCGCGCTTCCCGAGGGCTTCCCCTTCAGCCAAAAAATAAGATAAACGGTGTAGACAATCGCAATGATTATCGGAATAAATATCAGATAAAGCATTATTCTTCGTCTCTTTCTTCCGCGACGTTTTCAATTATATCACCTCCTCCCACGGACTCCACCTCCGCTACGCCGCCGGAGAGAACTTCTTCCGGCCGGGATTGGCTCCGAACGTCTATCTTCCAGCCGGTGAGCTTCGCGGCGAGGCGCACATTCTGGCCGCCTTTGCCGATTGCGAGAGAGAGTTGGTCCTCGGCAACGAGAACTTTCGCTTCCCGACGGGGGAGAGCTTCAACAAGCTTAACTTTGGCCGGTGAAAGAGAGTTGGCGATGTATTTTTCCGGTTCGGCGGACCACTCGATGACGTCTATTTTTTCGTTGCCCAATTCGTTCGTGACCGCCATCACTCTCGTTCCCCGCTGACCGACGGCCGAACCGACCGGGTCGATGCCGTCTTCATTGGAAGCGACGGCAACTTTGGTACGGCTGCCGGCTTCCCGGGCGATGGCCTTTATTTCAACGACGCCATCGGCCATTTCCGGCACCTCAAGCTCAAAAAGTTTGGTAACGAACCTGGGATGGGAGCGGGAAAGAACTATTCCCGGCCGCTTCGGGTCTTCCTGAACGGCGAGAACGAAAAAACGGAGGCGGGCGCCCACCCGGTAGTGCTCGCCGGGAATGCTCTCGTTATGGAACATAATACCGACTGCCCGGCCCAAATTGACGTAAATGTTGCCTCTTTCGAACCGCTCCACCGCACCGCTTACAATCTCGCCTTCTTTATCGGCAAATTCTTCATGAATCGAAGCCCGCTCTGCTTCCCGCAGGCCCTGCAAGATAACTTGTTTGGCGGCTTGGGCGGCAATCCGGCCGAAATCCTCGTGAACTTCAAGCGGAAATTCTATTTCATCCCCCGACTTTGCGTCTTTTTTAAATTCTTTCGCTTCCTCGACAAAGATGTGCCGGTCGGGATTATAACGGGGAAGAACGGTTTCGTTTTCCTCCGCTACCGGCCGAGATTCGGCTTTTTCTTCTTCCGTCTCTTCAGTAACTATTCTCACTTCCGCCGGCTCCACGACAAACTTAACCTGATAAAAACTGATGTCACCGGTTTTCGGATTGAGCTTCGCCCGAATGAACTCGCTTCTTTTTCGATATTCCTTTTTGTAAGCGGTGGCGATTGCCGATTCGATGGCGACAAAAACAGATTCGGGTTTTATCCCTTTTTCTTCGGCGATCTGCGTTACCGCAGACGATACGTTTTTCAGATCCATGCCAATGTGATTAAAATTTGCGAGCCCAATGCGAAGTAAATTTTACTATCACATTGAGCGCTCTGAGATTAAAGGTTTTCTGACTCCGACTACGGTCGGAGAGAAAGCCCTTTAATAAACATCCGCTCACAGGAAGAGCGGATAGATAAAACCAATATAGAAGACGACCTCCGAAAAGTCAACCGCCTACTTTAGGTGCTTCAAAGCTTCCTGAAAACCCTGATAAGAAGCGCTGACAACAAGCGTGTCGTTAAGCCAGCCGTAATTCAGACCCGCTCCGGCCAAACTGTAAGTAAGGTAGCGGTTGGAAACGCCCTCGGTCGTCCCGCCCTTCCAGGTGGTGGCCGTACCGGCATCGGAAAGGAACATATTGGTTAAACCGGCGCTTTTCTCAATCTTTGCCACCGATGTTTTTAAGTCGCTAAGAGTGGAATCTGATTTCGCTTTCCCGACAAACCCGAGCCAGACACCTTTGTCGTTCGTGTAAGTGAAAAAAGTGAAATCGTTTTCAAAAGAAGCGCTGACCTCCGCCGAAAAAACGTCCGGGAAAAAGATGCCCGCTACCTCCCTGAATCCGAGAATCGCATCCTCCGAACTATTGAGAACAACCTCCTTCAGGACGGGAACTTCGGCGGTGGAAAACTCAAACTCGCTTTTTATTGAGCTTAGCGTCAAGTCTTCGAGGGTAACGTTTGCGTTCACATCAGCCACGGTTTTAAGCAAAGAAACGTGCTCGACAATCGCGGGCGCCGCCGGTTCTTCCGGCTCGGTTGCCGGTTCTTCGGCGGGCGTTGTCGTCCCATCGGTTACGGTGGGTACTTCCGGAACGGTCGGCACTTCGGGCACGGGAGGAATCGTAGAAGGAGTGGTAACTTCCGGAGCCTCGGCTAATTCTTCACCGAAGAAAACCGGATAAACGAAGAAGTAACCCAAGGCGGCGAGGCCGACAACTATTATAAAAACGAGGATGCCGATAAAAAGACCCTTTGAAGATTTCTTGGGTTCCATTCCTCCGGTTCCCATACCGGCGTCAAAATTCATCGGAGCGGGCGATGGGCTTTCCCCGACGGAAGCTGTCGGAAAAACCTGATTGAAAGATTGCTTCGCCTCGGACTTCTCCTCGGGTTTCGGCGTTTCAATCGGAGGAGGCGGGGTGGGAACATAGGGCTTTGGCGCTCCGCCGCCCGAGTCGGACACTGACTTTACGTCGGAACCGAAAGTCCTCACGTCAACATTGGGCTTTACGGGCTCGTTCTTATTTCCCGCGGACCACTGAGGCTGATTAAAAACATTGTCTGCCATTTCCTTTATTATAAATCATCGGACCTCGGTCCCCTGTGGATAAACCCCGCAGTGAAAAAGAGGTGGAATAAAAACTAATTTACTCCCTTCAATGATAGGCCTATCTTCCCGTTTTCAACCCTTAAAACCTTCGCCTTAACAACGTCTCCGATTTTAACCACGTCTTCAACTTTTTTCACGAAACCTTCTTTCAGTTCGGAAACATGAATCATTCCGTCTCGGCCGCCGCCCAAATCGACGATGGCGCCGAATTCCAAGATTCGGACAACCGGTCCTTCGACGATTTCACCGATTTTATATTCCCTGACTATCTGGGTCACCATCTCAAATGCCTTTTCCGCCGATTCCCGGTTGGAGCTCGCGATGAAAACCCGCCCGTCATCTTCGATGTCAATGGTGGTATCGTTCCCTACCGAATCAATTATGCCGTTTATGGTCCGTCCGCCGGAACCGATTACCTCTCCGATTGATTCCGGTTTGATGTTTAAGGTAAGAATCGTCGGTGCGTAAGACGAGAGCTCCGGCCGCGGGGCGGAAATCGTCTTTTCCATCGAGTCCAAAATTTTCTCTCGCGCGTCTCCCGCCTGACGGAGGGCTTTTTCGAAAATCTCGGCCGTTATCCCTTCCGTTTTCACGTCCATCTGAACGGCGGTTACGCCGTCATGGGTGCCGGCCACCTTGAAGTCCATGCCGCCGTGATGGTCTTCCGGACCCTGAATGTCGGTCAAAAGCTTGAAATCGTTTTCTTCTTCATCCATGACTATGCCGATCGAAATGCCGGCAACGTGTTTTTTCAAAGGCACGCCCGCATCCATCAAAGAAAGCGACGTGGCGCAGGTGGAAGCCATTGAACTCGAACCGTTCGAAGAAAGAGTTTCGGCTACCACTCTTATGGCGTAAGGGAATTCTTCTTCCGTTGGCAAAACCGCTCTTATGGCTTTTGCCGCGAGCGCGCCGTGGCCGATTTCCCGCCGGCCGGGACCCCGGGAACGACCGACTTCACCCACCGAAAAATTGGGAAAATTGTAATGGAGCATGAATCTCTTCTTACCGGTCGATTCCATCGTCTCGACTAGCTGGCCGGCCGAGAGCGGCGCGAGAGTGGTAATGGCAAGAACCTGGGTTTCGCCGCGAATGAAAAGCCCCGAACCGTGAGTCCGCTCGAAAATTCCGACCTCGCCGTAAAGCGGCCGGACTTCATCGAGCTTCCTGTCGTCGGAACGCCGTTCGTGTTTCAAAACTTCTTCCTTGACGAACTTATCAATCTCGTCTTCAAAAGCGATATCGGCTAAGCCGAAGGCTTCAACCGGTTCGCCCGATTCCTTCAGATGGTCCATAAGACCATGCTTTAACTCGCCCAAGGTTCCTTCCTTTACCGCTTTCCCCAAGTCGTTTTTCACGAATTCCCGAACCAAGCCCCGGACCCGTGAATCGACTTCCGGAAAACTTATCCCGGCTTTCGGCTTGCCTACCTCTTTTACTATTCCTTTCTGAAACTCGATAAGCGCGCCGATTTCTTCGATACTCTCGTTGAAAATCCGGAGAAGCTCTTCTTCTTTTATTTCCCGGCCCTCAAACTCAATCATATTTATCCTTTCCGCCGGGCCGGCAAAAAAGGCGTTGTATGAGAAGTTTTCTTCGCCGTTTTTTACTTTTCTTACGCCCGCAACCGGCCCGTTCCAAGGAATATCGGAAATACCCAGGGCGGTCGAAACCGCGATCAAGGCCGGCACGTCGGGGTCGTGCTTTTCGTCATAAGCAAGAATGGTTATCGTAACCTGAATTTCCTTTCTTATCCGCTCGTCAAAAAGCGGCCGAATGGTCCGGTCAATGAGCCGGCCCGAAAGAGTGGCTTCATCCGAGGGGCGGCCTTCGCGTCTTATGAATCTCGAGCCGATGATTTTTCCGGCGGCGTAAAACCGCTCTTCGTAATCGACGGTGAGCGGGAAAAAATCGCCCGGCCGGTCTTCTTTCGCCATCACAGCCGTTGCAAGCACGGCGGTTGCGCCATATCGGGCAAGAACCGCCCCGTTCGCTTTGCCGGCAAGGCCGGAAATTTCGAGCGTGAGTTCTTCGCCGTCAATTTTAGTTTTGTAGATTTTTCTTTCCAGTTTCATGATTGTCTTTCTCCTCTTTGTCTTATTTTCAAAAGAATGCGGGGAATATTTTCCAATTCCGTGAAGCTGTCAGCCACCTCCCGGAGCCGGGAAGAAGTGGTTCGGCTGAAAGCCGCCACCTCAACTTGTTTCCCCAAACCCCACTTCAGATATTCGACGAGCGGAACAAAATCGCCGTCGCCGGTCACAAGAACCACAACGTCCAAGGCACTCGCCATTCGGATGGCATCAACCGCAAGTCCCACGTCCCAGTCGGCTTTTTTCGCGCCGCCCGAAAATATCAGAAGGTCTTTAAGCCGAAGCTCAAGACCGGTTTTACGAAGCGCTTCGAAAAACGATTCTTCGCCCAAGGCGGTTTCGCTTTTTACGACGTAAGCCATTGCTCTTATGAGATGGCGATCGGCGATGACATTTTTCAAAAGCTCTTTGAAGTTTACCCGGGAATTGAAAAGGTTTTTGGCCGAATGGTAAACGTTCTGAACGTCAATAAAAACCCCCACTCTTTGGGACGGGTGAGCTTTTTCGTCGTGAGTATCAGCTGCCATATTTAATCAAGTTTCAGTTTCTTCGTGATTTTGCTGTAGGCCCTCTCGTCTTCCCGCTGAAGATACTGAAGGAAGCGCCGGCGCTTGCCGACCATCATTAAAAGCCCCCGTCTCGAGTGGTGGTCCTTGGGGTGTTTTTTTAGATGACCCGCCAATTCCTCTATTCTTCTAGTGAGAAGGCCTACCTGAACTTCGGCCGAACCGGTGTCGGTTTCGTGTTGCTGGTGCTCCTCAACAATCGTCTGTTTCTTTCTCTTAGAAAGCATTTTTATAGATTAAAAGGAGGTTAACACAGGTTCCGAAAAATGTCAAAACCCGCTTCATTTCACCGTTGTTTTCAGCGTTATTTTCGGTGCCTCAAAACACGTCCATATGGACGTGTTTTGAGGATTTCTTTTGCGACACTTATAATGCTAAAATAATAATCAATGACCGAAATAGAAAAACTGCTAAAAGATTATCTCGACTACCTTGAGGTTGAAAAAAACCGGTCGCCGAAGACGCGGGAAAATTACGGCCGTTATCTCAAGGTCTTCGTGGAAAAAACCGGAGTCCGGTCGGTAAAAGATATCACTCAAGACAAGGTAAGGGATTTTCGGGTCTCGCTCGCCCGTTCCTGGGAGGGGAAGAATTTGAAAAAAATCACTCAAAGCTATTATGTCATCGCCATCCGGAATTTTCTGAAATACCTGGTGCGGCGCGGCATAAACGCCCTCGCGCCGGAAACAATAGAGTTGCCGAAAATCGCCCGCCGGGACATCGAGGTTTTGGACTACGGGGAACTGGAGCGACTCCTCAAGGCGCCGAAAGGCAACGGTCTGCGGGCGCTCCGCGACCGGGCGATACTGGAGACGCTTTTTTCAACCGGCCTCCGGCTTTCGGAACTCTGCAATCTGCCACGGACAGTGGACTTGAAGCGCGGCGAGATTTCGGTGCGAGGCAAGGGCGACAAATTGAGGGTGGTGTTTCTCTCGGAAGGAACGAAAAAAGCGCTTAAGGATTATCTTGAGAAGCGCGAGGATGCGGACGGTATTCTTTTCGTAAGTTTATCCAAAAATGGCAAGGCGATCGGCAAAATCACGCCCCGGGCCGTTCAGCGGCTCATTGATACCCGGGCCAAGGAAGCCGGCATTCCGAAAAAGGTACATCCCCATCAATTGCGGCACAGCTTCGCGACAGACTTGCTCATAAACGGCGCCGACTTGCGCTCCGTTCAGGAACTCTTGGGCCATGCCAATATCTCCACCACCCAGATTTACACTCACCTGACCAATAAGGAGCTTCGGGAAGTGCATGAGGCATTTCATGGCCGCAGACGCAAATAAACACGAAAGCCGGCTTCCGTGTTTGAGAATTTAACGTTGGTGGACGGTGCAGGATTTGAACCTGCGGCCTCGTCGGTGTAAACGACGCGCTCTAACCAGCTGAGCTAACCGTCCGCCAGTGGGCGTGGATGGACTCGAACCATCGCTCTACGAGGTATAAGCTCGTTGCTTTAGCCGCTAAGCTACACGCCCGAAATCACCTAATAGCTACCGATTTCAGTTTAAAACTTTTTATTATTTTGTAAAACTCTTCCTGCTCGAGGGTCTCTCTTTCCATTAGCGCCTTCGCAATCGCTTCAAGAACCTTCTTGTTGGTGGAGATTATTTTCTTTGCCGCCAGAAAAGCCTTGTTAATGAGAGCGTTCACTTCTTCATCGATAACCGAGGCAACGGTTTCCGAATAATCTTTCTCGGTGGAAATTTCCCGGCCCAAGAAGATAAGTTCCTGGGTTTTGCCGAAGGTTCGGGGCCCGAGTTTTTCGCTCATCCCGAATTGAGTCACCATTTTGTGAGCTAAAAGCGTCGCCTGTCTGATGTCATTCGAAGAGCCGGTCGAAAGGTCGCCGAATTTCATTATCTCGGCAACGTAACCGCCGAAAGCAACCGCCAAATCCGCCAAAAACTGGGCCTTGGTTTTCAGGTGCCGATCTTCGGTCGGGAGTTTTAAGGTGTAGCCGCCGGCGATCCCGCGGGAGACGACCGATACTTTGTGAACCGGGTCGGCTTCCTTTAAATTCGCGGCAACCAGAGCGTGGCCGGCTTCGTGATAAGCGGTTATTTCTTTTTCGTTTTTGGAAATCACCCGGCCCTTGCGCTCCGGTCCCAGCATCACTTTCTCAATCGAGCTTAGGAAATCTTCCTGAGAAACGCTTTTCATGCCTCTGCGAGCAGCCAAAATCGCCGCTTCATTTACGAGGTTCGCGAGGTCAGCGCCCGAAAATCCCGGTGTACGAATTGCTACGGTTCTTAGCTCAACTTTTTTCTCGAGCGGCACTTCGCGGGCGTGAATTTTCAAAATCGCTTCCCGGTCATTGATATCAGGCATGTCCAAAATCACCCGCCGGTCGAAACGGCCGGGCCGGAGAAGGGCCGAATCCAGAATATCGGGGCGGTTTGTCGCCGCTATCACGATTACGTTAGTGTCCTGCTCGAAACCGTCCATCTCGACCAAAATCTGGTTCAGGGTTTGCTCCCGCTCGTCGTGTCCCCCGCCGAGACCCGCGCCCCGTTCGCGGCCAACGGCATCAATCTCGTCGATGAAGACAATGGAAGGGGCGGCTTTTTTGGCGGTTTGGAATAAATCTCTTACGCGCGATGCGCCCACGCCGACGAACATTTCAACGAACTCGGAAGCCGAAAGATGGAAGAAAGGAACGTTCGCCTCGCCGGCCACAGCGCGGGCAAGGAGAGTCTTTCCCGTCCCGGGCTGGCCCATCAGAAGAACGCCGCGCGGAATCCGGGCCCCAATCGCCAAAAACTTCTTCGGATTTTTCAAAAAATCGACGACTTCCTCGAGTTCTTCCTTCGACTCCTTGAGTCCGGCTACATCCTTGAAGGTCACTTTTTTTCGGGAAGCCGAGAAAACGCGGATGTTGGCTTTGCCGAAAGTAAAAGCTTGGTTGACTCCGGTGCGGGCCTGGCGGAAAATCCACCAAAAAATAACGAGGATTACTATAATAGGGAGAACTGTCGGGATAATCACGCCGAGCCAGAAACGGGCGCCGCTTTCTTCTTCCACGCGGAGCTCAACTTTGCCGAGAGCGTCGGAAGCCACGCCGTAATTCCGCAGAGTTTCCGAAAGACCGACTCCTTCTTCTTTCATCGAGACCGCTTTGCTCCCGTCGCTTAAAACCAAATCGAGCGAATCGCCTCTTACGGCAATGCTTTTCATCTCGCCGGCGTTTATTTTCTCGGCCACCTCATAGATACCCAAAACCGGCGGCTTTTCCGCGCCTAAGTTGAAAACCAGCGAAAAGAGAATCGTCACGAAGATGAAAGTCGCAATCGCCCAAAATAAATTTTTGCCAAAAACCTTCATTTTGTATTTGTGTTTATGCTTTCGTGTTTCTGCGTAGTTCCGCGTTGCTATCCGCATTGTTCCGCTTCTATTCATGAGTAGAGGCGGAAAGACGCGGATATCTACGCAGATTAACGCGGATGATTAGACTTGGGTAGGTATCCTTAATATAACCAAATTCCCCCAAAAATTGAAGCCCCCCATACGCTTTCCGCCCGGACGGCAATTGACTTGCCTTGCTAATTTATTGGGTAGTATACTATGGATATGATTAGAAAACCTTTTGGGTCCTTTGGACCTTCGGAGTTGCCAGGAGGTGGCGGCGAACAACCGCCTGAGGAAAGGATAGAAGAAACAGAGCTGCCTCTCAACGAAGAAGAGATTAGCGGTCTTGAGTCGATCGGAGTGACTAAGGAAGAAATCGGGGTGATGGATCCGGCTACCGCCAGAGAAACTTTAAGAATGATTGCGTGGAAGCCCGGACCTTCTCGAGAAACTCCTCCAGCCGAGGGGAAGCCCTTGAGAGACCTGCCGCCAATAGAGCCGAGGGAAGAAAAACCCTTACATGACTTGCCGCCGATAGAACCGCCACCGGAGCGCCCAAGCGAAGAAGAAGTGGATAGAAAATTCAGGGAAAAAGAAGGAATTCCGTCCAAAACGGAAACACAACCGGAGCAGATTCCGGAACCAAGACCGCTTACCGAAGCGGAAATTGAGAAGTTAAGAAATCTCGGAGCCAGTGAAAAATCAATTGATTACTCAAAAAGAAATCCGGATGACGCCCGGGACACTATCTTAAGAAGAGAAGAAGAACTTCGGAGAAACGTTCCGCCGGAGATCACAATTCCCCCAGCTCCTAAGAGCGAAGAAAACAGGATGGCCGCTGAAAATGAGGCTCGCGAGAGAGAAAAAGCACGCAGAAGAATAGAAGCAAAGGACAAGGAAAAGCGCGAAGCGGAAGAAAGAGCACGGCTTAAAGCCGAAAAGGAAGCCGAGAGCAAAGCGAAAAAAGAAGCGGAAGCCGCACTAAAGAAAGCGGCGGCGGAGCAAAAGGAGAGAGATAAAAAGGAAAACGCGGAAAAGGAACGGGCGGCAAAAGAACAAAGAGATAAGGAAAAAGCGGAAAGGAAAAAGCGCAAAGAAGCCGAGAAAAAAGCCGAACGAGAGGCGAAAGAAAAAAGGGAAGCGCGAATAAAGGCGGCTGAGAAGGAAATAAAAGAGAAAAAGGAAAAGGAGAAAAAAGAAAAAGCGGAAAGGGAACGAGCTGAAAAAGAAGCCAAGAAAAAAGCCAAACAAGAGGCAAGAGGTATAACGATAAAAGGATATGCAAAAGCGGTAGGGGCAGGATTGAGAGGCGCAAAGGAAGGTTGGCAAGAAAAGAGAGTTGAACGGAAAGGTAAACCGCTCACGGCGACCGAACGGCAAGAGAAAACTTTCCTAGATTTAGAAAAACAATTCGGTATTAAAAGAGAAGAGCTTGAGAGTGTTGAGGGATGGAACAAGCTATCACCCGGCCAGCAAGCCCTTGTCTTGGAAAACTTAAGGCAGGTTACCCTTGGCCGCATCCAGGAAGAAGGACTAGCAAGAACGCAAAAAGAAACCGCCGAAGCCAAGTTCTTGGGCCGGGTCTGGCACGGCTTTTTCAAGCGGTACTACGCCGTAAAAGCCGAAAAGGCAACCGCCGAGGAAATAATGGGAGGCGGAATGGAAACCCACGGTAAAGTGCTTGAGCAATTGGTCGGTGGAATGGCTAAAATGGGACCAAACGTAGAAGTAAATGAAAACGGCGAATTGGAGATACAGTACGCTAGACTCATAAACGCTACTCCCGAACAAAAAGAAATTATTGACAACTTTAACAGGATAGCGACCGAGTTTAGCAAAACACCTTTTCGTTGGTCCGAATCGTTTGCCTCAAAGAATGAAAGGGAGAAATTCCAAAAACAGAGAGAAGCTTATGAAGAGGCAAAGAAAGAATTGGTTGAAATGTTGGTAAGAGAAAATAGTGATACTGAAGAATTTTATGCGTTTGCTATGATGGAAGTTGTTTCTGGCGTCGATCAGAGGGTAAGACTTAGTCAATTCCTAAATACCTGCCCCGAAGCCGAGAAAGAAATCCAGAAAATCCAATCAAAATGGGCTTGGGTTAAAGCCGCGAACAGCGTCGTTGCCGAACGGGGAGGTTACATGGCTCTCGGTTATGTTACCCGGGCATTAACAATCAGTATGTTTGGGCTCATCGGCGCCCCGCTCGCCGCCGCTGGTATCGGCAGTTGGATGGCAAGAAAGAGGACAGCCGAAGCTCTTACGGAATCGGCGAGAGCAAAAAAAGAAATGGGGAAAGAAAGAGAAGAAATTCTGACTTTCACCTCCGCCGAGAACCTTTCAAGAAAAATCAACGAAATTATCGATGGTATCAGATCATTTGGAGCACCAGAGAGCGAAGAAGAACGTGAAAAAACTACAGACCTACTTCTCAAACTTAAAGCCAGAGCCGATTACACGTGGCGTCAACTGAATATGGGGCTGGTTAATTTCGGCGGAAGCGACAACAAAACCGCCAATCAGTACGAACTTCTCCAAAGCCTGGCGGAAGCCGAAGTTATGTTAAGGGCACTGGAAGACGAAGAAACAGAAAACAAACTCCTCGACCGCTTGAACAGTTTTATGGGAGTTCGGCAAGAGAGAATGGGGGCTCGTTATAAAAAACAGCTCCGCGACCAGATGATAAGAGGGGCCATAATGGGCGCGGGCTTTGCGACATTAGGTTATGCCATCCGCCACCTCTTCTGGGGCGGTCAAGATATGTCTGACGCCGACCTGCGACCGGCGCAAACGCCAACCGAAACGCCGCCGCCGGGAGCACCGGCTGAAACAGCGGGAACGGGGGTGCCAGCCGACACTGTAGAAATTGGCGGAGCGCGACCCGGTACAACGGGAGTAGGTGAAGCTCCGGGACCGCTTCCTCAGGGCGTACCGGGTACAGAGGAAATTATTATGCCGACGGTACCGACTATGTTTGAAGTCGCGGCCGGAGACGATGCCGGAGGATACGTTGAGACAGTCGGCGCGGGCGGCTCAGTCTGGCGGGCAGCCGAGGACCAGCTTGAGAAACATTTCGGCAAGGCGTTTGCGAACCTTAACGAAGGTCAGCGAACCTACATTATTGACGCACTCAAAGATAAAATAGTTGCCAACCCGGAAAAATACGGATTAACCGGAATCACAGACCCGGACCAAATACCGGTCGGCGCGAAAATCGACTTTTCGGAACTCATAAAAGACGGGGGTGAAATGGAGAAAATATTCGGCAAAGCCGGAGTTCTCTCGGAAGCACAGGTGGATAACATCGTTCGGAACAACGAAGTCTTGCGAACATGGGTAGAGGAACACCCGGGTGAAAAACTTTCGTCCGGAAAAGTTGAAGAAATCTTGAGGGGCGGGGCGCCC
>Ga0209210_1001265_pt1 | contig 21832 bp, 22 predicted proteins | sample RifGroA1_FD_183991 | JGI IMG/M metagenome (GOLD analysis project Ga0209210, IMG submission 183991) | Contaminated groundwater microbial communities from Rifle, Colorado, USA - Rifle Groundwater A1 (SPAdes) (version 2) | ecosystem: Environmental > Aquatic > Deep subsurface > Groundwater >...
AGGTTTCTATTGTGACGGCGATGCAAATTTTTGAAAATATCAATCGTGAAAAATACGATGTTATTCCGATTTATATAGATAAACAAGGCCGTTGGTTGGTTGCCGAAAAATTGGGAAAAATTGATAGTTTTAAAAATCTGAAATTAACCGATGTTAAAGCGCCGGAATATGTTTTTGAAGCGTCGCCGAGTATTGCCGCTTTAGTTTTAAAATCCAGGTTTAAATTTTTTCCAGCCCAAGGCTGGTCCGCCTTTGGCGGAAATAAAATCAAAGCTGATATTTATTTTCCGGCGATTCACGGAACGTTCGGCGAAGATGGCACCCTTCAGGGGCTTTTTGAAATGGCCGATGTGCCGTATGTCGGAAGCGGAGTTACCGGTTCGGCTGTCGGGATGGATAAAATTATTCAAAAGGCGGTTTTAAAAGAAAATGGCATTCCGGTTGTAAAATATATTTGGTTTTCAAAAAACGAATGGCGGGAAAATAAAATTGAAATTATAAAAAATATAGAAAAAGATTTGGGATATCCGGTTTTTGTAAAGCCGGCGAATTTGGGTTCAAGCGTTGCCATAAATAAAGCCAATGGCCTGAAAGAATTGGAAAGTGCCATAGAAATCGCTTCACATTTTGACCGGCGGATTATTGTTGAAGAAGGTAAAGAGGGGATTGTTGAAATAAATTGTTCCGTAATGGGCAATAATGAGTTAACCGCTTCGGTTTGCGAACAACCGATAAAAAGCGAGCAAATGCTCACTTATGAAGATAAATATTTAAAAGGCGAGAAGACTAAAGGTATGGCGGGACTTTCACGGCTGATACCAGCGCCGATAAGCGAAGAACTCACCAAGAAAATACAAGAAGCGGCGAAGAGGGCTTTTCGCGCGGTAGATGCTTCCGGTATTTCACGGATTGATTTTATGGTTCGTCCCGATACTGAAGATTTTTGGATTACAGAAATAAATACTCTGCCCGGCTCGTTAGCTTTTTATCTTTGGGAAAAAACCGGCATTCCATTTTCCAATTTATTAGATAAACTTATTGAACTTGGCTTTGAACGCCACAAAGAACGGCAATCATTGATGTTTAGCTATGACTCTGATTTGATTGATAAAACTTCAGGTGGAAGTAAAAGATAAATAAAAAAACCACTACGAGCTGGCCTCAAAAGGCGGAAGCCGTAGTGGTCGGTGTTCCCGGTGTGTTACCGGGGAATTGTGGTGGCATGGTAGGGAACGTCACGAGTTACTGTGGTCTAACTGGACCGGACGTTTGATTCCAGTCAAGTACGTCCCACGCCTCTACCATGCCATCTTGTAGGCCCGATGAAAATGGGCCGGATGAGAGCTTATTCTGCCGTGAATGTCTTGTGGCATTCACGGCAGGGGGGGCTGAACGCATTTGCCCCTCTCAAAGAACAATTGGTTACAACAGATCGGGCGTCGCCCGATCTGAGGAGCGGGATCACGCTGTACCTAGTGACCATTATATCAAATCCACAGAATTTGTCAAGGGTTCGTTATGGTTCTAAACCCAAATTGGCTTTAAAAAGCCAATTCTTATTTAAAAATAATGATCGGGGAGATCGTTTTCTAAGAGAATTGCGGAGTTCGGAATGGTAAGCTTCGAAAGTTTTGATTTGGCCGCATCTAAATCAATTGCTTCATAAACTTTAGCGGTGTAATTATTCCCATAAACCTCTTTTAACCCATCTTTAAGAGCATATTTGTTTGTTTCACCGACTATGATTACATAGTCGGCGATTTGGGCGGCGCTTCGCGCCGCTTTTTTATTTAATTCAAACTGTTTTTCCCCAAGTTCAATCATTCCCGGCGTAACCAGAATTCTTCTTTCTGCTGAAGTATTTTTTAAAGTTTCAAGTGCAGAAATAAATCCGGCTGGATTGGAATTATAAGTGTCGTCAATAATTGTGATACTTGCCAATGTTTTTATAATTTGCTGGCGATGGGGTGTCGGCGGCATGGTTTTTAAATATCCAAGAGTTTCGTCTTTGCTCATTCCAAATAGTTCGCCGATTTTAATAAATAAGTCTTCTTTAGAAGAAAAAAACTCTATTTTACTTTTACTTCCGTAATTGGAATTATGGAAGTATTTGATAAATTGGGGCTCTAATTCTTTCGGCAAAAATCCAAAACCATCTTCGGGCAGAGATTCAATCAATTCCAGCTTCGTTTTTAAAATATTTTCTTCAGTTTCAAATCTTTCAAGATGCATCGGCCCGATGGCGGTAATAACGCCGATTTTAGGTTTGGCAAGTTCGGTGATGGCTTGAATATCTCCCGGCTGATAGGCCGCCATTTCACAGACGAAAATTTCATGTTCCGGTCGGAGATCGCCCAAGATTGTTTTGGCAACGCCGAGCAAGGTATTGTAATTTCCTTCGGTTTTTAACGTTTTGTATTTATGTATTAATACATGAGAAATCGCATCTTTAACTGTTGTTTTTCCATAAGAGCCGGTGATACCGATTACCGTTAAATTTTTCATTCCGTTTATTTTTAAGCGCGCCAAAAAAACCAAAAATTTTTTAGCCAAGATGTCGGCGGGCAATAAAAATCGCGTCGCGATTTTTATTGCCAGAGACTTGTTTCCGAATGTAAAGATATTTACAATACCGGCTAACGCAAAAATACTACGAGCTTTCAGTGTCCAGTTAATTTTTTTCTTTTTTTCTAAAACAATCCGGCCGGGATTATTTTTAAGCCAAGCGTCAAAACGTCTTACATCGTATTCCTCAAGTTGGAGAAGATATAAAAGATTTTTAATTGGCATCATTGGAAAATTCTCTAATTAATTTTATAAACTCGTTTGGATTTTCTAAAAATGGGAAATGACCGGCGTTTTTTATAATCCCAAATTTGGCGCCGGGGATGGATTTGGCGATTAATTCTCCCTCGGCAATCGGCGTTATGGCGTCTTTTTCTCCCCAGATAACTAGCGTCGGCATTTTTACAAGTGAAAAATACGGACTTAAATCTTCAGAAATGACATTTTTAAATGTCTCTTTGAGTTTAGGATTTTCAATCTGGGCATAGTCGGTCTTATCATAACCGAGAAGTTTTAAAATAAGTTTTCTTAATTTTTCCGGTAGTAAGGGCTTCAAAAAATCCGCTATTTTTTTTATTAAAATTATCTGGCGGCGCGGTTGCCGAACGGCGCTGGCGCTGATTAAAATTAATTTGAAGACACTTTCCGGATGAAGCAATGCTAATTTTACCGCCACCGCGCCGCCGAAAGAATGGCCGACAATTATTGATTCTTTTATATTATTTTCTTTTAAAAATTTATAAAAAAAATCAGCATAGTCTTTAAGTGTCAGCACTTTTTCTATCGGAGTATTTCCAAAACCGGGCAAATCAAAATAGTGGATATTGAATTCATCCTTTAAATAATAAAAAACCGTCTCAAATATTTTTGAATTAACCCCCCAGCCGTGGATAAAAACAAGATTTTTTACAGAATACATTACTTTAAATTATGCCCCAAAATCATAAATTTGCCAATAATTAAAATTGACCAGATGCTAATTTTTTAGTATCATTATTTTAAATATTTGTTATTTGAAAACACAAAGCGGAGGCAAAAATGCCCGCACAGGTCGTTGTTGTTCCCGGAAGATTGCCAGAAGGCAGAGTTGATCCTCTTTATGGATATGTGGTGGTTATATCAGCGGCGCGGGCGCTTCGAGAAAGTAAAAAAGATTCAGAATCTACCCATCCGGCTATTCTACCGGAATATGATGAAAGATGTTCTTTTTGTCCCGGAAATAATAAGGTTACAAATGAGGATAAGACACCTCCGGAACTTGTTTCTTTCAGGCGCGATCCGTTTGATATTACATCGTGGAGTACTCGCGGTTTTACCAATCTTTTTCCTATTTTAGCGCTTGAAGCCGAAGGGCCGGCACAAGGCGTTAACGAAATTATTGTTGAAACCAGGCGCCACAATGGCTTTCTTTCTTCCATTTCCATTGAGGAACTTTCAGAAGCGTTTAGAGCCATTACGATCCGATATTTTTCTTTAAGAAACGATCCGCGCTTAGAGTGGTTTTCTGCTTTTAAAAATTATGGGAAACTTGCTGGAGCTTCCATGGAACATCCTCATTTTCAGATGGCAGTCGAAGCTTGTATTCCCCCAAAATTTCGAGAACGATTAAATCGGGCGCAAGATTATTTTTATGACAGCAGGCGATATCTTTGTTGCGATTACATTGAAAAGCAGAGGAAATTAGGTCAGGTGATTTTTGAAACCGAACACTTTGTAGTATTGGTTCCGTATGCAGCGAGAGTTCCTTATCATTTTAGAATCTTTCCCATTAAGCACAACCCTTCTTTTGCTCACGTGCTTCGCGACAGCGATTGCGTGAGAACAGATTTTGCCGAAACGCTCCGTCGGATAACTTTTCTTTTTAAAATTGCAGTTCAGGGAAAAGATTTTCAACAATATGCTGACCCGCTTTATAATTTCTATATTGAAACGGCGCCATATCGTGATGACCATAAGGAGGGTATTTTGCACTGGCACGTTGAATTTCGGGGTAAAACCACGATCGAGGCGGGATACGAATATCATACGGGTAAGTTTGTGAATCCTACATATCCTGAAGAAATCGCGACGCAACTAAGAGAAATTGCACAGAAATATCAAAAGTAAAAAATATGGCCCCAGAAAGGGGCCTTATTAATTTTATATAAGTATTGATTTTATATTTGCTAAAGTCATTTTAAGTTCGGATATTTTGCGTGTTGATCCTGAAAATTCCAAAAGATTGATTATTTTTTCAAACATTGGCAGGCACCACGAGGCAATTCCTATATTCCCCAGAGAATATTGCCATGGAGTACAGCTGTAAAAAGCTCTATCTAACAAATCCGTCAATTCCTGATCCTGATTTTCTTCCGAAGCAATGCCAGCGCGGCAAACGAAGTTATACCATAATTTGTGAAACTCGTTTTTAGGGTGAAGCCAAAGCGGGAAAGAAATTTTTTGTTTTAAGTCCTCTTGCGATGTTGACCAAGATCCTTCCTGCATATATTCTGCTGCTGGAATTTTTTTGAAATGATTAAATAGAAAATCTAAAGGCACAATCTTGTATCGGCTTTCTGTTAATTTAATTTCGCTTAAAAATGGTAGAAGAAAGCTCTCAACTGAATTTTTAAGATGATGTCCGAAAGTTTCCATGTCGATTGCCAAAATCAAATAACCATCTCCGGTATTGTTGCAAACTTTTTGCCATTTTTCCTGTTCAATTAAAATTTCATGCGCGAAACTTTGACCGTTCTCATACTGGCCACGAGAAATACGGTTTGACCAAAATCTGGATCTTAAAACAACTCCACATCCGTAAGTTATTGGAATCCAGTTCCGGGGTGCTCTCTGTACTTCCGGTAAGTGTAATCTTTTATAAATAAAAGGTTCGTCATCGGCCATTATCCAAAGAGCTCCCGCTTTTTTGGCTATTGCCGCTAGGCGGGGAGAAAAAGCTAATTCCGGCGGGAAAACGCCGCGAATCTGTTTGTCCTGCGTGAAATTTTCTCGGTAAAAGTCCTGATTCAATTTCATTTGTCGCAGAATTGTTTGTTCGCCGAAAAGAGGAAGTAAATAATGGTATGCCGAAGTATTAACTAAATATATTCTGTTATCGCGGCAAAGCCTTGCTATTCTTCCGGTAAATTCCGTTGGCCATCTCTCAGCTAGGCTTTTGGCAATATCAAGCGATAATGAAAACTCCGGGTTTTTTTCCAGCAAGTTGATTATTGGTTCATATGATTCGTCATGAATTTTTTCAAAGATATTTTTATCCTGGGTTGGTGGCTGGTAGGCGTGGAGGTGCAATGTAATATAAATCATCGCAATCCTCTCTTTTCTCTTGTTAAAGAACTATCATTTAGATATAATAATTCTATTATCGGGAATTTTGCCGCTATCGTCTAGAGGCCCAGGACGTGGCGTTCTCAACGCTGAAACCCGGGTTCGAATCCCGGTAGCGGCACTAAAATTTAATATGCTGTCTCATAATCTAAATATAAAAATATTTTTGCAGGAGCTGGTTTCATTCGCACTGATAGGCATCATCGCGCTTTTTTCCGTTTCGCGGATGATAAAATTTAACATTGTTTCATCTCAGGCCGTTCTGATTCCTTGGTGGCAGTTTTTATTGGCTTTTGGCATCGGCACGGCTATTGTTTTGGGTCTCATAAGGATTTTGCATGGCGGGCTTTTTTTGCGCTTATTTTTTATTTTTGCCATTTTTACCGGAACAATCACGACGTTACAAATTTTCATTTCCCAAACTCAGGCGCTCATTGCCGCTTTACTGCTTATTACTTTGTATTTAGTCCATCCGTACGTTTGGCTTCATAATTTAATGTTAATTCTGACTTTACCCGGTATCGCGGCTGTTTTTGGGGTCTCTTTAAATCCTTACACGGCGGCGATTTTTTTGGTCGCAATGTCCGTTTACGATTATGTCGCGGTTTATAAAACCAAGCACATGGTTAAAATGGCGAAAGCAATGATTGCCGGCCGGGCGATTTTTGCGATGATTTTTCCGGAACATCTACGTGGTTTTAAAACCCATTTAAACGAAGCCCATCCTGGAGAGGGTTTTATGATGCTTGGGACCGGCGATTTTGTTTTTCCCGTAGTTATGGCGGCTTCGGCGTTTTCCTTAAGTCCCGCTGCCGCCTGGACGGTCTTCGGATTTTCACTTCTGGGACTTTTACTGATGCATTTAATTTTTGTTTTTCAGAAAGTGCGGCGGCCGATGCCGGCTCTGCCGCCTTTGGCCGCTTTCGCAATCTTGGGTTTTGCCGTTTCCGTATTATTAGGTTTTTAAATTTATGAACGAATTGGTAAGGGCCTATTTTTCCGATTATTATATAAGATGGATTTTGGTTTTGAGTTTGGCGCTGAATATCGGGTTATTCGCGTTTTTTTTATTTTTTGTAAAGCAAAGCAGCATCCCGATTGTGCTTCATTATAATGTTGATTGGGGAGTTGATTATTTCGGCGAAGTTAAAAATATATTTATTTTGCCGGTTATCGGGTTAATAATTTTTTTATTTAACGGGGTTTTGTCTTTGCGGTTTTGGCTAAGGCACGGCGAACTTTCGTATTATTTGGCCTCGGTAACCCTTACGGTTGAATTTTTTTTGTGGCTCTCCGGCATCGCCCTTTACATTATTAATTCTTAATGATATATTTTTGACCACCATGACTTTTGCCGTAGTAAAAACTGGAGGAAAGCAATATTTGGTAAAAGAAGGGGATAAGCCGAAGATTGAAAAAATAAACGCCAAAGAAGGCGATAATTTTGATTTTGATAAAGTATTATTAGTTGCCGATAAAGAAGTTAAAATCGGCGCGCCGCTTGTTGAAGGCGCGAAAGTTTCGGCCAAAGTTTTAAAGCAAAGCCGGGCTAAAAAAGTCATCGTGTTCCATTATCACAGTAAAACGCGCTATAAGAAAAAAGCCGGCCATCGCCAGCATTTCACCGAAGTAGAAATTTTAAAAATTTCTTAGACCCAAACCGCCGCCTGTTGACAGGCGGCGGTTTGCATGATATACTCATGTATTATTGGTAACAGAATGTGGATTAAGAACAAAAAATAGAGGAGGGACAGAAGTGAAAAGATATACGCTGGATGTAAATAATGAAACCTGGAAAACTCTTAAACAAATGCAAGTAGAAACAGGTGTAGGTTCTGTGACAGATGTTATTCAAGATTCATTAAGAACTTACGCGTACTTAATTGAAGAGCAAAAACAAGGTCGGTTAGTTATTATTAAAGACCCTGGAACAGGATTAATGAAAATAATAGTGCCTCTTGTGGCACAGAAGTAAATCGAAAAGTAATTCGCCAAAGCATTTGCTGAGGCGGTTTTTTTATTTAATCTCTTTTCTTGATTCCAAGGCGCCGGAGAGGGTTTGCGCGTCGGCGAATTCAACATCCGAGCCGTAAGGAAGGCCGCGCCCAAGTCGGGTTATTTTGACTTTTGAGGGTTTTAACAATCTTTCCAGATAATGCGCGGTCAAGTCGCCTTCATGGGTGGGGGAAAGCGCCAAAATAACTTCTTCGGTTTCTTTTTTGCGATTTTCAATCCGGTTGATGAGTTCGGGCAGCTTTAAGTGTTTGGGCACAGCCGTGTCCAGCGCCGAAAAAAGACCGCCCAAAACATGATAAAGACCTTTGTAAGTTCCCGACCGTTCAATTGTGGCGAGGTCCGTTTCTTTTTCAACAACGCAAATAGTTTTATGGTCGCGAGAAGGATTATCGCAAAAATGGCACTTGTCATTCCCATCATTTTCAATCACATAATGGCATAACCCGCATGTCCGAGCGTCTTTATCAAGGCCTTCAAGCACACGCTTTAAATTTTGGCGCGTTTCTTTGGGGCCATTTAACAGCCAAAAAGCCAACCGCGCCGCCTGGCGCGGCCCGATTCCCGGAAGTTTTGCAAATTTATCTATAAATTCTTTGATGGGCTTCGGATACATGTTTAATGGAGTTTGTCTAAATTTTTAAAACTGACACTGTTTTCATTGAAGTACAGTTCAATTTTTCCGGTCGGGCCGTTGCGGTGTTTGGCAATTTCGATCTCGGCGATATTTTTTCTTTCCGAATCTTTTTTAACTTTATCTTCGCGGTAAATAAACAATACGACATCGGCATCCTGCTCAATGGCGCCCGATTCTCTTAAGTCGGATAATTTTGGCCTTTGGTCCGTTCTGGTTTCCGGCGAGCGGGAAAGCTGAGAAATGGCCAGAACCGGAATATTTAATTCTTTAGCCAATCCCTTCAGGGCTCTTGAAATTTCACTGACTTCCTGAGTCCTATTTTCAAATCGGCCGTGCCCCTGCATTAATTGAAGATAGTCAACTATTAAAAGACCCAAGCCCTTGTCGGCCTGAAGTCGCCTAGCCATTGTTCTAATTTGTAAAACATTCGGGGAAGGAGCGTCATCTATATAAATCGGCGCCAGCGATAAGCGATTTAAGGCCTGTGATATGCGGATAAAGTCATTATCATTTTTACCTTCGTCGGATAATCGGCCGGTTCTAAGCCGCCAAAAATCAACGCCCGATTCGGAAGCAATCATTCGTTCAACCAATTGTTCGCGCGACATTTCCAAGCTGAAAATACCCACTGAAATCTTTTCATTGGTAGCGGCGTGTCTGGCTATATCCAAGGCCAGCGAAGTTTTTCCCAAAGAAGGACGCGCCGCCAAGACGATAAGATCCGATTTTTGCAATCCGGCCAATATGTTATCCAAATCAGCAAAACCGGTCGGGATTCCGTAGCCGCCGTCGCCTTTATGGCGGCGGTCGATTCTTTCAAAGGCCTCTTTAAGATGATCTTTGATATGCTGGAATTCTTGGCTGATTGAAGCCTGTGAAATGCCAAAAATTTTTTTCTCGGCCTCATCCAAAAGCTCTTCAATATTTTCGTTTTCCCGCCAGCCGAGATTTTGGATTTCATGGGAAACGCCTATCAGATCGCGCAGAACTCTTTTTTGACGGACAATTTTGGCATAATGAATAATATGGGAAGCGGTCGGCACCGAATTCATCAGAGTTGTTAAATAAGAAAGACCGCCGATTTCTTTTAGAGTTTTCTTCTCTTTGAGCGAACTCGAGACGGTTAAAAGATCAATCGGTTCTTTTTTCTTGTACAAACCTAAAATTGATTTAAAAATTATTTCATGCGCTTTACGGTAAAAATCTTCCGGGCTGATGATATCGGCAATCTTATCTATGGCATTTTTATCTATAAACAAAGAACCCAAAACCGATTGTTCGGCTTCAATATTCTGCGGCGGAAGTTTGTTCGGGTCAATCGGAAACGTTTTTTTTGATGTTTTTATCGGCATATTATGGTGTCAGTATAATTCTTAAAAACAAATATCGCAAATAAAAAACTGAATAAATTGTTGATATTGAAATTTTATGATATTTTAAGCCTAATGGATAAAGAACTTCATCGTATTGCGTCAACGTGCATTATTTATAAAGATGGAAAGTTTTTGTTGCTTCAACGTAGTTTTGAAAAAAAGGCGTTTCCGGGGAAATGGACGGTTCCCGGGGGCGGGCTTTCTATTGATGATTACATAAACACGCCGAAAACCACTTCCGAGCATTGGTATTACGCGGTTGAAACTTCCCTGCGGCGGGAAATAAAAGAAGAAGCGGGGATTGAAGTTGGAGAATTGAAATATCTTTGCGATATGACTTTTATCAGGTCCGATAACATTCCGGTCGTGATTTTAAGTTTCCACGCGTCGTATAAAAGCGGGGAAGTGACGCTCGATAAAGATAGTATCAATTACATATGGGCAACTTATGAAGAAGTAAAAAATTACGATTTAATTGAAGGGCTTCTTAATGAAATAAAAATGGTTGACGAACATCTTTAATCGTGTTAAAATGAAATAATTCAAATTTAGGTTTGTTCTCTGACAACAAAGGAGGAAAAATTGATAACGGTAAAAAAATCAACCGATGGGTTTGTTTCTTACGATGAAAACCAACTCACAACCAAAGAAGCGCGCAAAGAATTATTCGATGGATTAGTCGGGATGGGGCCCGTTTCCCGTAAGGGCAATAGGCAAGAAATGGTCGTATTGAGAGTGACGTTTCGAAAAAAGAGACCCGGCCCAATCACTACCTGGGTTTTTGAAGGGCCAGAAGAAGAAATAATCCAGCTTTTTGCAGTATAGATACAAATGCCTCGCGCTTTCACGCGGGGCATTTCCAATTTTATTTTCTTTTTAACTTTGGGCCCGATAGCGCATCTTCAACTAACCAGCCGAGGGATTCTATTTTTTTGCGGATTTCGTCGGATTTTTTGAAATTTTTTTCTTTGCGGTATTTTTCGCGATCTTTGGCTAATTCTAAAATTTGTGACGGAATTTTTTCTGTTTTGCTTTCAGCCAAGTTTAAACCAAAAACTTTGTCAAAATCAACTATCAAATTGTATTTTGTTTTATTGTCCAATTTTTGGGATTTTACAACTTCCCACAAAAGCGCCAATGCTCGCGGCGCATTAAGATCGTCATTTATATATTTTGTAAATTTTCCCATCGATCGTTTCTTCAACATTCCAACATTCTTGAGAATGTTGGAATGTTGTGTTGCCGTTTTTAAATTTTTTACCACTTCGCGCAAGTTATCAAGTGCGTTTTGCGCCGCTTCAAGCGATTTCCATGTGAAATTCAATTTTGAGCGATAATGGGCGGTTAACGCCAGATAGCGAAAAGCCAGAGGGTCAAAACCTCTCGTTTCAATGTCGCGCAGGTTGAAAACATTCCCAAGCGACTTGGACATTTTTTCGCCGTCAACCAGCAGGTGTTCGCCTTCAATAAAATAGTTCACAAATTTTTTTCCAGTGGCGCCTTCCGATTGGGCTATTTCATTTTCGTGGTGGGGAAATATCAAATCAACGGCGCCGGCATGAATGTCAAAAGTCGGTCCCAGATATTTCATTGACATTGCCGAGCACTCAATATGCCAGCCGGGGCGACCTTCTCCAAATGGCGCCCGCCACCACGGTTCGCCGGCTTTTTTAACTTTCCAGAGCACAAAATCCTCGGCATTTTCTTTGGCATATTCGTCATTGTCAACGCGGGCTCCGGCTTTTAATTCCCGTTTTTTTAGACCGGAAAGCCGTCCGTATTTCTTGAATTTGGAAATATCAAAATAAATTGAACCATCGGCTTTGTACGCCAATTCTTTTTTAAGAAGCGCGGATATGATTTTTATCATCTCGGGGATATGCGCCGTCGCTTTCGGATACCGGTACGCTTCTTTAATGTTCAGTTTTTTTAAATCGCCGTAAAATGCTTTTTCGTATGGCTCGGTAAATTCGTAAATTAGCTTTTTAGCTTTTTTGGCGTCTCGGATAATTTTATCCTCAATATCGGTAATGTTCATTACGTGCCTTACCTTATAATCGGAATATTCCAAAACGCGGCGCAAAATATCTTCAAAAATATAAGTCCTCAAATTACCGATATGGGCGTAGTTATAAACCGTCGGGCCGCAAGTATAAAGGCCCACACTTTTGGGCTTTAAGGGCTTAAAAACCTGTTTTTTTCTTGTAAGAGTGTTGTAAAACTTTACAGCCATTTTCTGGTTTTAAAATAAAGCCACATCAGCGCCGTTGTGAGAAAAATAATCGCTACAATAATCCAAAAATCATTTGGGAGCCCCAAAACAGGGTTGGTTTTGGTGTTAATCTGAAGAATAGTAGCAACCAACATTGCTGGAAAGGTAATAAAGGATAGAATCGTGAATGTTTTTACAATAGCATTTGTTTTATCGTTTAAAAGATTGGCATTGGTGTTTTCCAAGGCATTGATCGTGTCGGTGTAATTATCAATTTCATTCCAGGCTTTTTCATAGTCGCCCAAAAGGTCGCTGAAATAAACGGCTAAATCGGTATTATCCTGCCAGAATTTTAATGCCTTATGATTTAACGATTCAAAAATCCGGTGAAGCGGCCTTATGGCAATCCTAAAGTCAAGGATATCGCGCTTAATCATTGAAATTTCTTTGATCATGTCGCGTTCCAGGTTTTTGAATATACCGTCTTCAATGCGTTGGATGTTTTTGCCGATATGAATTAATTGTCTTTCGGCAAAATTCAAGAATTCTTCATTTATCCAGTAAAAAAGATGGCCGGTGGTGGGGCCGAAATATTTGTTTTTTAATTCCGGTTTATTCTGGCACTTTTCTGTAAAGTTTTTTATAGGTTCAAGCGACTCATTGTGAACCGTAATAAGATGATCGCGGGTTATTAAAAAATCAACTTCAATGGGAGTGGTGGTGTGTTTTTTTTCGACAAATATCGGCACATAGGTTACCAAAAAAAGATAATCGTTGAAATGCTCCACCTTTTCTCTTTGGGAAGATGGTATCAGTTCGCCCAAAGTAACAGGATGAAAATTGAAATTATTTTTCATCCAATCAATGTCTTTTTGGGTCGGCTTTTCAATATCAACCCAAGTTAAATTATTTTCGGTTATGGTTTTCATTTTGTTTTATTTAAATAATAACCCTTTAATTTTAACACAAAAATCAATTTGACGGAAAGCCATTTGTTATATAGTATAAAGCATTATCGTTTTTTGATAATTTGTAATCAATATAGGGGAAAATCATGAAAACCGAGATTACTCATTATTGTGAAACTTGTGGAAATGCCTTTAAGGGTTATCTTGAATGTTGGGATCACGAACGATCATGTGAAAAATATAAAATTGGTGATAGGGTTGAAGTTTTTTATAATGGCAAAGGATGGAAAGGGACGGTAATTCTTATCTCCATGAATCCGGTGGACCGAAAACGTTTTATGGTAATTAGTACAGACGAGCGATTTGATTTGAGTGAAGATGTTGATGGTATCGTATATACGGGCCATGAATTTGGTATGTGGGAAAATACCGGCAATAAAAACCACATTCGCCGGCTGGTTGAACAAACCGGCACTGATTCGAAAACACAAAGGTGTTCCGTAACTTAAGATTATAGAGTTTAAATAAATAATAGATTTTTCAAACGGCTAAACGCCGTTTTTCTTTTTATCCGCACATAAAATTTCACAAATCTTGCTATAGCAGAAATTGTGAAATTTAGCAATCTCTTGACAAGAGTGCCAGCCATCATATATACTGGTATTTGCCATGAATTTAGATAACAGGCAAAAATATATATTTGAAATAGTGGTTGAAGAATTTATAAAATCGGCGCGGCCGGTTGGTTCCGAATTTCTTGCTGAAAATTATGATTTGGAAGTGAGTTCGGCTACAATTAGGAATGATTTGGCATTTCTTGAAGAGTTGGGATTTTTAGCCAAGCCGCATACTTCCGGCGGGCGGGTTCCCACCTCCCGCGGCTGGCATTTTTTTATTGAAGAAATCCGGGAGTCAGATGAGCTTTCACAAAGCGAGATGGCGCGGCTTAATTTGCTCACAAGCGAATTATTAAGTACTTCGCAAGAAATAATGTCATGCGTTTCAAAAATATTTCCGGAAGTATCGGACGAATTTTTTAAGAAATTTTTAATTAAAAAATTATTTCAAAACTATGATCGAAGAAAATAACATTGAAAATTTAAAATTGGAAATTGAGAATTTGAGGAAGCAGGGCGACGAATATCTCAATGGCTGGAAGCGGGCGAAAGCGGATTATTTAAATTTAAAGAAAGAAATGGAAGCGCAAAACAAAGAAATCAAAGAATGGATGTCTAAAATAATGTTAATTCCGCTTCTTATCATTTTAGACGCTTTTGATAAAGCGTTTGGCGAAATTCCGGAAAATCTGAAAAATGATTTATGGGTTAAGGGGATTGAGGGCATTAAAAAACAACTTGAAGATTATCTAAAAACACAGGGAGTTGAAGCAATGGCGGTAAAAGGAGAAGGGTTCGATCCAATGAAACATGAAGCAATCGAAAGCGCTGAAGGAGGCGAGATCGGAAAAATTGCCGAGGAGCTTCAAAGGGGATATTCCATGCACGGCGAGGTTTTGAGACCCGCAAAAGTTAAAGTTTATAAATAATAAATAATAAAAATTATGTCTAAAATTTTAGGAATTGACTTGGGGACCACTAATTCGGCGATGGCGATTGTCGAGGCGGGCGAACCAAAAATAATTGAAAATAAAGAAGGCAACCGGACTACGCCTTCCATGGTTGCGCTTTCGAAAAGCGGCGAACGCTTAGCCGGTCTTTTGGCGAAACGCCAGGCGGTGGTAAATCCGGAAAACACTTTATTTTCTATTAAAAGATTAATCGGTCGCCGGTGGGAAGATCCGGAAGTTTCTCGCGATTTAAAATGGCTGCCCTATAAAATACAAAAGTCGGCAACGGGTGGCGTGGAAGTGAAAATGGGCGACCCCGCAGTTGCGGGGCAAGTAAAGTGGTACCGGCCGGAAGAAATTTCAGCGATGATTCTCCAGAAACTAAAAGCGGACGCGGAAGAAAAACTCGGCGAAAAAATCACCGAGGCCATCATTACCGTTCCGGCTTATTTTGACGATTCTCAAAGGCAGGCGACAAAAAATGCCGGAGAAATCGCGGGCCTAAAAGTTTTAAGAATTATCAATGAGCCGACGGCCGCAGCTTTGGCATATGGTTTGGACAAGAAGAAATCGGAACAAATTGTGGTTTATGATTTCGGCGGCGGCACTTTTGACGTGTCGGTTCTAGAAATCGGCGACGACACGATTGAAGTGAAAGCCACGGGAGGCGACACGCATCTGGGCGGCGATGATTTTGACCAAAGAATTACCAATTATTTAACGGATTTATTTAAAAAAGATCAGGGGATTGATTTATCCAAAGATTCAATGGCTTTAGCGCGCCTTAAAGAAGCGGCGGAAAAAGCCAAACACGAACTTTCGACTGTTATGGAAACAGAAATTAATCTTCCATTTATCACTTCCGGCGCTGACGGACCAAAACATTTTGTTACTAAAATGACGCGAGCAAAACTGGAAGAATTGGTTCACGATTTTGTCGCCACTTCGCTTGAATTGGTTAAACAGACAGTAAAAGAAGCCGGATTTTCACTTAACGACGTGGACGAAGTTGTTTTAGTCGGCGGCCAAACAAGAATGCCGGCGATTACCGAAGCGGTGAAAAATCTTTTTGGGAAAGAGCCGCATAAAGGCATTAATCCGGATGAAGTTGTGGCGCTCGGTGCGGCCGTTCAAGCCGGAGTTTTACAGGGCGATGTCCGCGACATCTTACTTCTTGACGTTACCCCTCTTACGCTAGGCATAGAAACTTTGGGAAATATTGCCACGCCGATGATTGCAAAAAATACTACCATTCCGACGGCTAAAACCCAAGTTTTTTCAACCGCGGCTGACAATCAGCCTCAGGTGGAAATTCATGTGCTTCAGGGCGAGCGGCCTATGTCGGCTGACAATAAAACTCTTGGTAAGTTTATTTTAGATGGAATTCCTCCGGCCCCTCGCGGCGCGCCCCAGATTGAAGTCGCTTTTGACATTGATGCCAATGGAATTTTGAATGTTTCGGCGATTGATAAAGCGACCAATAAAAAGCAATCAATTACCATAACTGCTTCAACCGGTCTTTCAAAAGAAGAAATTGAAAAAATGAAAAAAGAAGCGGAAATAAACGCTGCCGAAGACACTAAGAAAAAAGAAGAAGTAGAAATCAAAAACAATGCCGAATCGCTTATCTATATGTCCGAGAAGGCGTTAAAAGACGCCGGCGACCTGCCTGACGGCAAGGCAGGAAAAGTTAAGACGGAAGATAAAAAAACCATTGAAGAGAAAATCGATGCGCTAAAAAAAGTTAAAGATGGCGCCGACATTGAAGCGATTAAAAAAGCGTCACAAGAACTTTCAACCGAAATCCAAAAAATCGGCGAAGCGTTATATAAGAAAGAAAAACCGAAAGCCGCCGAAGGCCCGCTTCGCTCTCGCGAAGGCGAGGCGAGCGAGCCTCGCTCCGAAGAGCGGGAAGAACCTAAATCTGAAGAAAAAAAATAATAAATGGCCAAGAACTATTACGAAATTTTGGGAGTGCCCAAGAGCGCGTCTGAAGATGAAATCAAACGGGCTTATAGAAAGTTGGCGCACCAATACCATCCTGACAAAAACAAAGGCGATGACAAAAAATTTAAAGAAATTAATGACGCCTATCAAGTTTTGGGGAATAAAGAAAAACGGCAGCAGTACGACAGATTCGGCCGGACTTTTTCCGCCCAAGGAGGACCAGCCGAAGGCTGGGAAGGATTCGGCGGATTATCGGATATTTTAGAAGAATTGTTTGGTTTTTCTTCAAGGGGTGGTTTTTCCGCCAGAGGCGGACCAGCCTCGGGCTGGGAGGATTTTTTTAGCGGGGGATTCGGCAGTCGCGCCTGGTCAACAATTCAAACAACTTTAAATATTGATTTTATAACCGCGATATTGGGCGGCGAAATTGAAGTTTCAGTGAGGGGGGAGCGGATGAAACTCAAAATTCCGGTCGGTATTCAAAACGGCGAAGCGCTCGTGCACCACGGCAAAAACGGCGATATAATTTTTATTATAAATATCAAAACGCCGAAAAATTTATCCCGCAAAGCCCGCGAATTGTTAGAACAAGTAAAAAATGAATTGGACTAACAAATTAAATCTTTTTTTAAGCAATCCAACATGGGATATTTTATTGCTTTTATTCTTTTTTGCCGCCGTTTTTATTTACGGCGTTGTTGTTGGACGAAACCGGATAATTGTGTTATTGTTAGCATCTTATCCGGCCACCTTGATAAATGAATATGTCCCGTATCCTAAGAATTTTTTAAACAATCTTAATATTGCCCAGATAATTTTCTTAAAATCATTTATTTTTTTTATTTTAATCGTTTTTATTTTTTGGATTTTTAAAAAATCGGGATTTTCCAGAAAAGAACTGAATAAAAAAACCGGCCAAGTTTTATTTTTAAGCTTTATAAACGTTGGACTATGGGCCAACATTATTTTTGGGTATGTTTCCGTATTAAACTCGCAAGCAATTAAATTGGCGCCGCTTACGAAATTATTATTTGGTTCGGATTGGGCGCATTTAATCTGGTTTATTTTGCCAATTTTAGTGTTATATTGGTTTGAGAGAAAATAAATATACGCGCCCTTAGCTCAGTTCGGCAGAGCAGCTCCCTTTTAAGGAGACGGTCGAAGGTTCAAATCCTTCAGGGCGCACCAAAATCTGACTTTTTGCAATTTGAATAAAACCTGCACTCAAATAACCGATCGGCCATTGGAGGACAGTTTTTAAAATTAATTATAAATTATGCATATATATGTATAAAGCAAAAACAGGAATCAAAAAAGAACGAATTGGTCCAGTGGGCCAGAAAATTTTATTAATTTTGTTAGCTGGTGCTTCTTTATCACTGACTCGACGGCCGGATCATTATTTTCGCATTTTAAAATCTGCGGCCAAGGAATGGCGGAAAATAAATCAGAGAACTTTAAAAAAAGCCATTTACAGATTATATCAGTCCCAGATGATTGATTATAAGGAAGATAAGAACGGCCTTATTACTCTTGTGTTGTCGGAAAAGGGCAAAAAGCGAATTTTAAAATTTGATTTGGATAAAATGGAAATTAAAAAATCATCAAGATGGGACGGCTTTTGGAGAATTGTTGCGTTTGATATTCCTGAATATAAAAACAAAGCGAGAAAGGCATTGGTTTCAAAAATGAAAGAATTGGGATTTTATCCGATGCAGAAAAGCGTGTTTGTATATCCCTACGATTGCAAAAATGAAATCAATTTTATATTGGAAATTTTTGAAGTTAAACCGTATGTTAGATACATAATTGCTAAAGATATTGACATTACAATGGATTTAAAACAAAGATTTAAATTATCTTAATTTAAATAATATGTCCCTGAATAACCGATCGGCTATTCAGGGACAGTTTGTAAATATATTATTATTAAGTCATTACTAAATTAATATTAAACTAAATTAATACTAAATTAATAAGAAACACAAGGTAAATTAATAAGAAATGTAAACAACGGCGAATGTGTGGTTTGGCTAATACTTAAAAGTTAATTGTGGATAAAATTTCCCGAGGCGGGGAATTTTTATGTTATAATTTAAAACAGATAAAAATCGCAACCGGTTGACGGTTGTTGTTTGGCATATCGGATATTGGAAAATAGAATTTAAAAATGATTAATTTAAACTTAATCGTAAAAACAAGAAAATTCCGGCTAATAATGGGCGGAATATTGTTGCTTATAGCGCTAGTAACCGGACTTCTCATTTATTCTAGGTGGGCAAACGCCGGCTCGGCTAGTTTATATCCGGGGAGTTGTCTGGGTTCATGGAAAAATCCGCATTTGGCGCAAAAGAAACCGGAAACCCAAACTATTTCGATTTCCGAAACCATCCCGGCTGCCATCTCCTCGGTTTCGGAAATCGGCGCGATAAACAAAGAAAATTCGGCGGTTTTTTCGGAAGGAGGAATCAAAGAAATTTATTGCGGCAGTTTCAATGGCGATTTTTCGGAAAGCGAAATCAAACTTATCAAAAGCGTTAATTTGAAATTTTCGTGGCTGGTTAGCGATGAAGAGCCACGGGTCGCCACGTCTTCCATTACCATAATTCAGCCGCTCGCCACTTCTTCAGAAGCAGTTGTTCAAAACACCAACGATGTCATCAACCAGATTTTAGATAACATTCACGCCGACAAAGTTCAGGTAATAGTTTCCACCACCACTTCGGAGGTTACGATTACAACAAATACTGCGAATCCCGAAACAGCCGTGACATCCGATGTCCAAATTTCTCCGACATCGGATGTCGGAGAAGCGACAACAACTCCGACCGCAAGCGTCGAAGTGGAAAATGCGGCTGCTATCGCGACTTCGTCGCCGACGTCTTATTGGTGGAAAAAATATAATTTCTTTTCTGCTGATGACCAAATTTCAAATACTTCGACCCCAGTAGTAGATAGCTCTGCTATTACTGCGGGGCAGGTTTCCGAAACTATCCCTGCCGCCACTTCTTCATTGGAAAGTCCCATCGCGCCAACCGAGGATTTCTTAAAAGTTTCCTACACTCTTGACGGCGTTAGTTGGCAGGAACTCGGAACGGTCAACAAAAACAACTGGCAAAATTTGGCTTTTGAAATTCCGGTTTATCAGCTTGAAGATATTAAAAAAATCCAGATAAAAATTGAATCGCTGCCGATTTTAAATAAAACACCTTATGTTTATTTGGACGGTATGGCGCTGGAATTGGAGTATGAAACCTCTTTAATTTCTCAACCAGAAACGGCGGCGATTTTATCACAACAATCAAACTTTGTTTCTTATAGTTCTTATAACAGAACGCTCAACAGTTCAAATACAGATGGCCCCATTTCTATCAGTGTTTCGGTTGATAGTTTTGATGATTTTGGTTTTAACAACGGTTGTGGACTTAACAGCCAATCCTGCGATTTTTGGGGCATTCGCGTAACAGATTTTGATAATAAATCGTTCAATTCTAAATGCGTCTCAAACGAAACTTTGTCCCATACCTTTACATTTGATTTGCCAGCGGGGAGCTATATTGAAGTTATGGCCTATGCCGGACATACGCAAGAAAGTTGCGAACGGGGCGGCGAGATGAGTAAATTTTTGGAAGGGAATAATTCGGGGGAAATTTTTACCGTAACAGGACAATGATGAAAATTAAAAAATCCTACACCAAAATGAGTACAGTATCCGGTGCTAATTACAAGATAATACAAAAAGCGGTCATAAATTTATGCGATTCATAACCGCTTTTCTATTTGTCTGATCCTGCCGAAGCAGGATCGAGGCCGAAGCCGTTTATGTCTTCATTATATCACCCCCACAAACCATGTCAACCCCAAATATCCACAAGCAAATGATGCCAAAGATTTTTAAATTTTTAATTATTTTTCTTGTTATCACCGGCTGGGTTTTTAGCGGTTTTCCACAAATTTCAGGTTTTCCGCCGAAAATTCAGAAAGCGCAGGCGGCAACGGGTCTTCAATTTGTCGGAAAAGCATCCAATAGCGGAACCGGAGCAACATATACCGTCTCGCTCACCAGCTTGACGGGTGGCGTCGGCAGTTCCGCCGCCGCGGGCGATTTAGTTATTGTCGTTACCGGCTGGGCGAGCGCGGCAAACGGCAACCCGGGAGTTAACACGGCCGGTTACACCGAGGTGTATGACCTTTACGATAGTGACACTAGAGATGCAAATATGAGCGTCAATTGGAAGACCATGGGGCCGACTCCTGACACCTCCGTTACAGCGCTAGGTTTCAATAACGCCGCAAACGGCGGCGCTACGTCAGTTCAGGTCTGGCGCAACGCGGCCAGCACGACACCGATGGATGTTACTCCTCCCGCTGGCGTTGGCGGTCCAGCCAATGCTGCGCATCCGGATAGTCCGAGTATCACTCCGGTAACGACTGGCGCTTATGTTTTGACTGTTGGCATGGGGACCGGCGACACTGGGCCCCTGCCTCAAACCGCTCCTTCCGGTTACGGCAACGCGACATCTACTACAGGTTTTGGTTCCACAATGTCGATTATCGCTGATATCGCGTCTATAGCGTGGGGCGGCGGAGCGGTAGATCCCGGAGCGTGGACCGGTGGCGACGCCGACAGCGGCTCTGACTCATGGGTTGCAGGTACTTTAGCAATACGGCCGGCGGCCACTTTTCTTGGCAACGATACCAATCCGGGGGTTAATCCGACCATCGCGCCCGGAGCGGCCACGACCACGGTCGGAACTTTTAATTTATTAACCACCGGTTATTCCGACACGGTAACCAACGCCACCACCACTTTGGCAACCGGCACCGGTACCAGCACGGTGGCCGTTCTTATCACCAACAGCGCCAATACCACCACTTATTGCACCGTATTCAATCCTACGGGCGACACTATTGGCCTTACCGGCTGCGATCTTCCGGTTACAAACGCTTCAACCACGTTTAATATCAGGATAAAACCCCTAACCCACAGCGCCATGCCGGCGCCTCCGGGCAACACTTATGTCGTTACAGCAACTATTACCGCCATTACCGCCACTAACAATAATACCAGCGGCACGGATACCACGAGCGACACGGTGACGATTGACAACGCGTCGCCAAACGGCGCGACGGCCACCAGCGGCACCGCCGGAGACGCGAAGGTTACTTTAAATTGGACGACTTCAAACAACGGCGACTTTGACACCACAAACGGTTCGGTGATTTTAAGGTGGGCCGCCGGCGCGGCCGGAAGCGCGGTTCCGGCCGAAGGTAAAAGTGATTACA
>Ga0209210_1001268_pt1 | contig 21792 bp, 23 predicted proteins | sample RifGroA1_FD_183991 | JGI IMG/M metagenome (GOLD analysis project Ga0209210, IMG submission 183991) | Contaminated groundwater microbial communities from Rifle, Colorado, USA - Rifle Groundwater A1 (SPAdes) (version 2) | ecosystem: Environmental > Aquatic > Deep subsurface > Groundwater >...
TTCTGGAACACTCGCGGCTACGGCAGGAACAATCGTATAACTGAATCTCACTGTTCCTCCGGCGCGCTCCACCATTGCGTGCTCGGCAACGCCGGGTGTTTTGTCAAAACTGACAAAAACATCAACTTTATTGTTGCTTGCCGCTTGAACTTGCGAGCTTGTCGGTCCAATTACTCCGACAGCCGCCATGCTAAATACAACCCCTAAAATAAACGAAGACGATAGAATTTTTTTCATAATTACAAGTTATCTGTATGTCTTTATGGTAGCAAGAGTATAGAACAAGTCAAGCTACCACGACCTGAAGGTCGTGGTAGCTTGACAATCTTCTGGCTTTGAAAAAGCCGTTAAGTTCTGTTTTTGTGCAGTATTCTTGAATTAATTCGAACGCATTTCGCCCCAAAAAATCCGGAATGGTTTCGTCGCAAGATTTAACAATTTCCAATTTTTCTTTGGTGGCAACTAATTCAGAATTCACGAAGCGAATACATAAAGAATAACGAATTTTCAAAATTATGACAATGATTACAATTTTAGAAAAAAAATAGAGCCCCAAGCAGAAACATGTTCCGCAGGGGGCTCGATCGAGAGGGAGGACCCTCTGGTCCATCAGGAAAGCCGGAAAGCCATCCCGCCGAACATGGTGGGGGTCTCGTTGGCCTCTACCCCCAAAACACGCCTGGCGTATTCTCCGCTGGCGTAGTAGAGGCGAAGCTGTTCGCCGTACTCCCATTGCTCGATGAGGATGCCAGCGGTCGGTACTTCCAACAGCCTCATGCTGTCCTCGCCGGGGACATAGGCTTCTCGCTTCGTTGCCTCGGCGATGTCCTCCAGTTTCTGGCCGGCGGACATCCTCTCTTCCATGAGTCTCGCCCACCGCTCGGCATAGGCAATGACATTGCGGTTGAACGACCATGCCTGAGCCCCCAAAACGATTTTTTGCCAGCGCTCGGGGTCCTTGAGAGTAAAGGAACCATTCTTCATAATGCACCTCCTCAAAGGGCTGTTCTCAGTCGCACCATTACGACAGAGGTTACCGAAATTCAGCAACATCTATGTATAGCATATATCTATCCCGAAGTCAAGCCAAAACGGTAATGTGCACACACATATGGCGGTTTCTCCTAGAATGGAGGTAGTACCATAGGTGTTCCCAGTGTTTTCCGATGTCATCCTTCCCGTCACCGAGGATGTATGCCTCAGAATTGTGAACAGAGAGCCGGTCCAAGTCTGCCTTGGTTGCCACAGCCCCCAGCTTGGCCTCGATAGCCTGCAAGCGGTCTGGGTCGGAGGCGTATCGCTGTTGACAGAGTCCATACCAGAAATCCCTGTTTTCTCGAATGAATTGTCTCTTCTCAGGATTCGCCCCGTAGTTTTCATGGCATGAGGGGCAAAGAGGTGCAGCGTTGTCCTCCGAGTCCGCTCCGCCTTCGGCTTTGGGAACGATATGATGGATCTCGACAAACAGTGTGTGACACAGACAGCATGAGAAATGCGCGCGCCGCTTTACTTTGAGTTTGAGAGCTTTAGAAAACGCCATGTTTGACCATCTCTCGTTTCAGGTTAGGACTGAATCGCATTCCGTATCCAACCGTGCTTGCTTCTCCCGGACGGCTATATCTCAGTGACGTTCCTCTCCAATCGTTGGAATAGCGATTGACAAGTCGATATGTACTTCCTCTGGGTGGATTGGGATATGCGAAGCTTCGGATGGCGAACAAATGCACAGGATAGGAGATAGCAACTCAGTAATAGCCATACCTCATCGAAGAAGATTGAAGGCAAACTTCTAACCGAGCTGAACCATCTTTGGACGTATGAATCTGGACGTCCTTCTTCCGGTGGAAGACAAATAGTACCAAGTCTCCTTACTGCACTTTCAGTATCGCTTTCGTCTGAACTTGGCGATTCCAAGATCTTGCCAAAGACCTTCATGGAATCCGGCTTCCAGACAAGCTCATATAGTTGCACACGTCTTGAAACGCCTTTGACGTCCGTCCTTTCACCACGTTTTCTGAATGTGCTGTAAATGAGGGGTGGTAATCGCTCCAATGGTAGATTCCTGGTTTCATATTCCTTCGTCCACAAGGCAAAATATCTGCAGACATCATCCGATGCAAAAATCCTTGACTCATCCCCCGTCCGAGCACTGTTCTCAATTCGCTTTGTAACGTTGATATGTAAGCTGGCCAGTACATCAGGCTTGTCGTCAAAGACCTGAGTGGCTGGTCCGATATGAATTCCTACGGCGATATCACGTGGGAATTGTTGCGATGACATTCTGCCGAGATTATACGGTGATGCTAACCAGCAGAGCTTGGTTAGAAAGGAAAAGGACACTGCAGACGCAACAACATCCAGAATTCCCCCAGCAGAACCCTCCTTTAACCAATCATGCCGAAGGATGGTTGGGCTGAATACTTCATCGCCAATCAGCGCAATCCTCTTGGAATCAATTGTGTGACTGAATCTGACCTCTGGGAAGATTTCTGTTTCGGTAATAAACTGAACAGCCCGTTCATATGCCCAATGAAGAGATGCAATATATTTTCCGGCATAGCTGGTTTGGGAAAGCTCGGTTGCAACTTCTGTGCTGCCGATCAGATCAGCAAACAGGAAGAGATAGGTATTGGTGAGAGGCATTTCGTGACCAAGCTCTCGGAGTAGATTCAGTGATCCTTCCTCTTAGCATCGAAGTGGTCTACGCCTTCGAGGGCTTTGAGTTTTCCGACAATAAGATATGTCAATGGTGTTACACAGAACTCATAGAGCACCTTGAAAAGCCAAGCGGAAAGAACAGCGGAAACAAGGAGCCGGTTGGGTAAGATTGCTGCAAACGCGACGAGAACAAACAGGATAGTATCAACTAATTGTCCCACAATCGTGGAGGAAACTGTCCTGAGCCAGAGAAATCTCCCTTGTGTGAGAATCTTCATACGCGAGAGGACCCAAGAGTTCGAAATCTCACCAAAATAGTATCCGACAATTGAGCCGAGGACGATACGAGGAATCAAAGAATAGATGGCTTCGAATTCTCGCTGAAGATTCCATCCTGTCGCCGGTGGTAATCTGATTGATATCCAAAGGACGGCAGACATGAACAGGTTTGCCAGCAGTCCCATGATGATGACACGACGTGCTCTTCGGAAACCATAGACTTCGGTAAGCACGTCCCCAAAAATATAACTGATTGGGAAAACGAGGATTCCGGCTGTGAAGGTCGCAGGACCCAGCTGAAAGAGTTTCTGTGCAGCAAGATTTGAAACGAGTAATGAGGTGACGAACGTGACAGCGACGACGTCAAGGAATCGTGGTACCCACGGCTCCGTAGTATCAATGATTCGAATAGGGCTAGTCTTCATTGTGCTTGGATACAAACCGGAACCAACGAAAGTCCTCAGGGAGCCATCGTTCAAGGCCGGTTATTTCTTCCGCACGCATGTAGTGCGCCAAGGTCAAGGCATAATCATTCGAGGACACGACCCTGCCACAGACGAACGAGAAACAGCGCAGCGAAGCGTACTGGATCGCGGAACGTACGAGAGATGAGCCAACTGCGAGCCGACGGTGACCTGGATCAACTACAAGGTGACAAATCTCCACGTAGGAGGGAGGAATGCCTGGTAATTCAGCACGAGAGAGGGTACAGAAGCCGAGTGCAGTTCGGTCAGAGGTTTTCAGGGCGACGAAGGCTGCAAGGGAGGAATCAATCCAACGGTTCAGAATTGGAACGGAAAGCCTATCAGCCGATTCGCCCGATACCAGTGTCAACGATCTGCGCGTTGTGACCCATGAGCAGATCTGTTCCTTATGTCGAAGCAGGAGACGAAATGGGCGTTGAGCGCCGGTTGACGGGATGGGAGAGGTTGTTCCCTCCGAAGAAGGGATTGGAGGAATGGGTTGAATAGAAAAGAGAAAAGCCCGGTGGTTCAGGGTTCTCATTGTTTTCGGCCTACCACTCCTAGAGGCACGTCTCATCGGAAAAATGTACCACGTTGCCCTAGGTGACCGCAACCCTCGATGGGGAGTGGACCCGAAAGAAAAAGCCAACCCTCATCAGGGTGGTTCAAATCCCCCATCACTCCGATCGGGTCAAAGTCGCCGAAACTTGGCGCAAGTCTCCTAAACACACGGGCAGGGGAAATCGTACCCCGTCGCCCTCACTCCCCCCTCGGCCACTCGCAGGCGAACTCCGTCAGCCACCAAACGGTCCTCATCTTCCTAAACCTCGCGTGGTAGTCGAGCGGGCAGCGAAGGAAGCGGCCCGATACGTAGGCCATCTCACCGCCCGGCAACGGTACACCAAACCAGGGGTCCTCGCCTCCATCAAGGTCCTCAAACCAAGGGCGTTCGCCAAAGAGAAGCATGACGATCTCATGGGATCGCTTCTCGACCAGACGGGATTTCGCGCTTGGTGCGCTGCGAAGTGAGACATCCTTGCCCAAGATGACGCCGACCTCCTTCACATGGTCAGTGGGTGCCGGAGGGAGTTCGGTATAGACGAATGGGGCTGTAAACGTCGTCTTGGCGGGATTGAAGCGGCCTCCCAGTCTCAGGATGTCACCCAGTTGCCGCCACACCTCCGATTGGGAATCCTCCGGTTTCCAACGCTTTCTGAAGGCGAGTTTCCCCTTTTCCTCCCCCGTCGTGTTGAGGACATCCTCGGCCACGGCCGCAAGGAGAGAGACCGCGTCCCGCTTTTCGACGGTCTGAGCGAGCTTAGCCCTGAACTCAGAGAACCCCGGATCGGTAAGGCCTTCGTCAACCGGCAGGAGCTTGCTCTTGGCCCGCGCCGCTTGAATCATCTCGTTCCACGCCGCGCTTCCATAGGCTGGTACAGCGGTCCCGGTTACGGCCGGGATAACGCTTGCGGACGGCTCGGATTCGTCCTTCACTGCAACCGCCTGAACCTCAGTCGGTGTCGGGGCCTGAGCCGGAGGAGGCGTCGGGGTATGAGTAGCTTCAGGAGTCGCCTCTTCCGGGTCCTCGTTGACCGATTGAGCGAGCGACTGCTCCTCTTGGGTCAGGCGCCATAGTCCCAAAGGACTGCGGTTACGGTTGCTAGCGACGGCGAGCCAGCGCCCGTCCGGACTGAAAGCAACGTCGCGGACGGTGACGCCCTGACCTTCCTGGAGAATCCTCTGAGGTTGAGCTTTCTCCGTATTCCAGATCTTGACCGTCTCCCCTGTTCCGAATGCCATCAGCCGCAAGTTGAGACTGAGGGATACAGCAGTGATAACTCCCTCCGGATTAGGAAAGTCAATGACTGTCTTGCCGCTCGCGACAGAGATGACCTTCACCTGTGCGTCGTTAAAGCACAACACATGCTTCTTATCCGGAAGCAGTCTGAGACGGGCGCCTCTCATCGCGGTGGGGAACGTCCGGGTAAGATCGCCGCTCTCAACACTGAAAGACACGATATCCCCGTTCTGGTCCAGAGCAAACAGGTCAACACTCTTGGGACCAAACGCAAGCCTTCCGAAACCTGCACGCTGTGCGGCTGGAGAGATGAGGGACTTAACCCTCTTCTGAGTCAGGTCCCATATCACGATGGCATTTCCAAACGAAGCGCCCGTTTCTGCCCTGAAACGCTCCGAGATCTCCCACTCGGCAAGTTCCTCTTGCGTCCAGCGCTTGTCAATCGCGAGAAGTGTGCCTGTATCGTTCACCACAAACCGCTGTACGGCCCACGGGCTCCCGGACGTATACTCTCTGCCGAGGATCATGTTCCGCTCACGCGTATCGAGTACCACGTAAACGAGCTGTTCCCCCTCCAATGCCACCCACTGGGAGAAGTCTTCACTGCCGTGAATGGAACGAAGAGATTGGTCAAATTGGTAGGTCTTGAGGAGCTTCCGTGAAGCCACGCTCCACAGGGTTAGAACGTGGTTGCCATCGAGGGAGACGAGCGTCAGCCCATCCGGTGAGAAGCCCGTGAACCAAACGGCCGGCTGAACGCCCATGAACGGCAGACGGGGAATCCGCTCGTACAGGGCTTGTGCCTGCCAGTCCGCCCGGCTTTGCCGCGAGCGCCGCTTCACACTCCTCTGCGGCCTCATCCCAGTCCTGCTTGGCGGTGGCCTCCCGTGCCGCGATTATCGCTTTGTGATACCACACCTCCGACTGAACCTCCGCGAGCTCCGCATCACCCGTTTGCAGTTTCGCCGCGAGGTCAAGGGATTTCTCCGCATCACCCCACCGATTCGCGCTCATCGCTTCCTGGGCCACCTTGACCGCGATCCGGACACGGATCTCCTCGATATCTCTCTTCGCCTGATTATCTCTCGGTCCATAGGCGCGAGCCATCTCCGCAGCGTGGAGGCCTTCCGCCCAGCGCTTCTGCTCCACCGCCTTCCGGACCGGCGAGGCATGTTTTTCGCGGAGCTTCTCATACTGCACAGAGAATGTGGTGGATGAGGGAGTGGCCACTCCGGTGAGCACGTACAGTCCGGGTCTGACCGGGACGGATGGAGTGATTCGTACCATGGCGCGCTGTCCGGGGACGGCTCGTACCCAGCACTTGACTCCGGGTGGATCGTTGGATAGGGACCATCGAATCCAGTCGCTCGATTGGCGGCCGAATCGCTCCAGCTCGTCCAACCACTGCGTCCACAACGGTTGACCCTGCTGGAGGCTGATGGGTTCAATCTGGGGAATGACCCGCTTGACGACCCACCGTCCGGACGGGTACAGGGACACCTCGCTGTAGAAGAGAAACTCGACCCAGGGACTAAAATCAGGAGTGCCCGTTTCGTGGCTGAACTCCACCAGACTGTTGTTGTGGATGGCGTACAGACCGATGGCCTGGGGAAGGGGGACCGTTCCGAAGTGGATCAGCCGGTAGAGATGGAGATAGCCCCAGATCTCTGTGGGCCAGCGGAAGACGATGCCTGCCAAAAGCGGCATGAGAAGAATTACCGCCAGTCTGCGGCGCCTGGCCTTCTCGCGTGAGCGTCTCACCGTGCCTACCCCCGGTTGGACTGAAGAGGGAAAATCCTGCCCGATAGTCGCTGGAGCTTGCGCTAAGGACAGGCAAGGGTCAATAGGGAAATTTGGTCATTCGTGGCCAGGGGTGGTTGAGACCTGTGAATCACCCAACGTCAGAGGTCAGTTGTGGGGGTGCCGCCTCGCCTGCCCCCTCGGTCAGCCGTTCCTTTCTCAGTCATTGGCTCAGTCTAATCTTTTCGGCCTACTCAGGAGTGTCATCGGATGAAAATGTCGATTGTCTTGCCCTCCACCGTCACGACAACCTTGCCGTTCTGCACTGCCAGAGGTTGGCCCGTCTTCCAGTGCTTCAACCCTCCTACCATCATTCCCGCGACACGTTGCGGGATCACAGCTGAGTTCAGTTCCACTTGAATTGGATACGGCATCTTCGCGTAGCCGTTGTTGATGATCACGAAGGTGACATCATCCGTGGCGATTCGCAGAAAGGCGTACACAAGATCGTCCGACCAGAGCGTTATGGTCGTCCCGTACTTGAGCGACTCACTTCGCTTGCGCAGGTTTATGAGATCGCGGGTCCACTCGTAGAGTTCGTGTTCCTTGTGGAACTGCGACAAGGGATGGTTGTCGATTCCGATGACCTGCCAGGGGAAATCGCGGCGCAAATCGCGATCATCGTCTACCTTCCATCCCTCGAGCCCGACCTCGGTGCCGTAGTAGATCTGCGGTATTCCACGCATCGTGAGGAGAGCGCCGAGGCAGAGTTTCGTGACTTTGATCGCCCACTCAAGTCCGGAGCCTTCTCCGGTGTGTTTGGTTCTGGCGTGGCTCATAATGCGCCGCTGTAAGTCATGGTTATCGAGCAAGGTGACGAGCCTGTTGGCGTTGCGGTACCCACCCTTGAGCGGGTTGTCGTCGTCGAGCACGCCCAGCGGCTCGTCATTGTTCAAGCGTGGACGCGCGAGCCAATTGCGAAGACTCTCGTCATAGATGAGGGTCGAGCGCAGGGCTGTGCACAGGGGGAAATCGAATATCGAATCGAAGTCGTGGTAATTCTGGTACTGCAGGAGCTTGTCGATGTCATCCTTACCCTCGAACAGCACTTCGCCAATGAGACAAATGCCGGGGTACTCACCGCGGATTTGGGACTTGAAGTAGTGCCAGAACTTCGGCTCCACATGTTTGACAGTATCCATGCGGATGTTGGTGACTTTACCCTTGTTGATCCACGCTTCGATGTTCTTAATAAAATAGTCGAGGACCTCAGGGTTATCGTGATTGAGGTCAGGCAAGCCCGCCAACTCACCTTTGACATCACCGGTTCCTCCCACGTTGAACCAATCGGGGCTGAACCGCCCGTGTGTTCCATAGCCCATGTGGTTGACCACCATGTCCAGCACGACCTTCACGCCCTTACTTTCGCACTGGTCAACGAACGCTTCGAAGGTGCTCATTTCCGTCGAGGTGGGCAGCTGGGTGCCATCGAGCAGGCGGGCGTCGATCCGGTCGAAATCCTGTGGCCAGTAGTAATGGTAGGGTTCCGCTGTTCCGAATCGTTGGATGTTCTCATAGACCGGTGTTACCCAGATTGTCGTCACGCCAAGCTCGAGGAGGTAGTCGAGCTTCTCGATGATTCCATCGAGCGTACCTCCGTGGATGCTCGTGTCCGATGTGTTGACGGTCCGCTTGTTTGTACCGAAGAAGCGATCCGTCACCACAAAGTAGATGATGTCATCCTGGGTAACCTGCTGGTTCATGGTTTCTCCTCCTGGAGCTACTTGAGTCGTTTCCCACAATCAAAAGTCGAGGTTGGACCAGAGTCCCCGACTATACCACGGTCCAGTAGAATCAGAGCAATTGAAACAATCCAGAATCCTGATGCTGCCATCTCTCCCCCAAAATCAATAGAGTTAAAGGGATGGGAATTCCGACTCCCCGGCTCAAACTGGCCGACTAACTGGTGCCTCAGACTAGGGCGGTGATTGAGACTCCTTACAGCCTGCGCCGAGGATGTACAGAGGTAAAACTCAATGGGCATGACCCGTTGCTCTCAGGTGGTCCTGGGAAGTGGGTGGCCAGCTATAGGGGATTCTTGCCCTTCCAAAAGGAGATTCTCAGCAAGAAAGAAATCAATCTCATCGTTCACATTGGTTGCCCTCTTCTTTGGGAAGATGTACGGAAGTGCCCTCGTTCCCCATAGACTGCCTTTTTTGATTACTTCCCGCCGCGTGGCGTAGATTGCGCCAGTTCGGATATACACAGGACTCAGTTCTTGCCGCCTTATTGGGCAATGCCTCTCAGGGCTGTTCGGGTCAGTGTGCTGAAGAAACCCGTTCGCATCTATCGAAAGGATACGATGAGGGTGTACATCTGACTTGACTACCGCGATTACAGAATCAGCTTTAGAGTTAAGGAGCATGTGGACTGCTCGGTCAATATCGTCTGCCGTACAGAGAGGAGACGTTGCCCTCATCGTTACGACAATATCGGGGACCCTTTTTAGACTCTCCCAATAGCTGAGAATATTCTCAATCACACCAAAGGTAGGACTCGTTTCCCCCGAGAGGGAAGGGTCATGCCGGAGGACTCGCACGCTCAGCCCTGAGCAATACTCCTCTATCTGATCGTTCTCGGTCGATACCCACACCTCATCGAGCATCGTCGCGCCCAATGCACTCATCAGAATGTAGTGGATCATCGGGTGGCCTCTCATGAGCATCATATTTTTCCCAGGCAGGCCAGTCGAAGCTCCCTTCGCAGGGACCACACCAAAAGCGGTTGGTTTTCGATAGCCATCTCTCATGGGAGGAGCTCCTCGTAGACCGAGATCTTCGGGAAAAACTTTCCCGAACACCGCAGCTCATTGAGACGTTCCATGTAAGCTGCGGCAAACATAGGGCCTCGACCAATAAGGATGATAAGCGCCGCAACCTCTGTTGGGAATCCCAGGTCTAGAAGAATGGAACCTCCTGCTGCTTCGATGTTCATATGAACGCCCTTTTCCTCACCCATAACCCCGTCCATCACTTTGACGCATGCTACGTGATCTTGGAGAAACGAATACTCCTCACAGAGCCGCATGAGCAATCTCGCGCGTACATCTCTGGTTTGGAACCGGTGGCCGAAGCCGTAGAGAATTTCGTTTCGGGCCAGCTTCTCGCGAGTATACTTCTCTGGGTCGCCGGATTTCTGTGCCATGCTCACTTCCATCATCGCCCGTTCGAGTCCGCCCTGATGGTATGACCCAGACCCAACCGAAAAACCTCCGATAGCTGCATGGAGAAAACTTGCTCCTGTATCAGCACCCATTCGTACAGCGAGCGTACTCTGGCCGGTAATCCCGTGGCTACAGTGGGAGAGGATCACATGGCGGAGCATTCTCGCCTCGATATCAGTCGGCCTCCTCCCAAGGACCAAGAGGAAGACCATCTCTTCGTAACTGAACGTACGAATAAGATCTTCCTGGTTAACCCCCCATGTTACGAGCTGATTACGTCGGACCTGAGTGATGGATGACGTCCAGAGTCGTCTCTTGCGGGACATGCCAACTCCTTTTAGTTGTCGTTCAACGTGGTGATAACACCATGACTACTCTGTGTCAATATAGGAGATCGGGAGTGATGGATGCGATAATGTGGCGATGTCCCCGGAAGGATACGGATCATTTGGATCTCATGCTCCCTTTTATGCAAAAGCACGGCGAGGTTTCCCCGAGTGCGTTTTTGATCACTTGCAGAGGCGATCCGCTCATCGGAGGAAAGTACTTGATATGGGGTGTGGAACTGGTATCTCAAGTTGCCAATTGGCTGATCACGGTTTTCATGTTACTGGCTGTGACATTGATGGCCGGATGGTAAACCAAGCGCTGCTCGGTTTGGCGAATCACACAATCGAATATATAGAGGCACCAGCGAACCACGTTCCGAGGCTCGACGAGTCCTTTGAGGTCGTTACAGCATTTAGCTCGTTCCATTGGTTTTGTGATGACTCCTCGATTTTAGAGATCAGAAGGTTGCTGGTAGATGAAGGGATTCTTTTTGTCGTAAACAAGAACGATCAGAGTGAAATAGGGGCGATCATTAGGGATGTTCTGGAAGCGTTTTCCCCGCCCGCCATATCGAGAAGGGACGTAAAGACCAATTATTATCCGGAACGGATTCTGAATTATAACAGATTTAACGATATTGAAGAATTCACGTGCTCGGTAGTTGAGAGGTACTCCATAGAGGAAGCTGTTCTCTATTCTCAATCGACAAGTCTGTGGAATCTTGTTACGGAAGAGTCTCGGAACCGAGCTGCGGATACTCTCGCAAAGATTCTTGGGTCTTACGCTCGAAATGGGTTTGTTGAGCGACGGTTGGAGATAAGGGCTGTCAGTGGATACAGATAGGAGTTGTGTGCTCGGCTAAGGGTTCAAGAGAAAAGCCAACCCTCATCAGGCTGGCTCAAATCCCCCCATCACCCCAATCTGGTCAACGTTGCCTCAATCTGTTTCCGGTCTCCCAAGCACACGGGCAGGAAGTCGCAGTACGAGCAGTGCTGTCCTGGACGTTTGTAGAACACGCGATCGTGGATCTGCCGAGCCACAAGACCGAGCTTCTCCAGGTACTCGCGTAGCTGCTCTCCCGTGCGGTGGGACAGGTACCAGTCGATACGCGGCTCCTTAGTCTTGACCAAGACAATGAGCGCGGACTGGTCCGCTGACGGTTCGGCGAGCTGGTAGGCGGTGAGCTGATCAGACAATGAGACTTCATGGTCCTCGTAAGTGGAGGAAGCCGTCTTGAAGTCAATCACCGTGCGTTTGCCCTCCACGTCGGCCACCAGATCGACGACCCCCACGAAGGGGAGGTCCAGGCTGCTGATGGTGAGCGTGAAGGGTTTCTCGGAGGCGTGGACCGTGCCGATCTTCGGGTACTCCTCGGCCACGAAGCGTTGCAGGAGGATGCTTCCTTTCTCGTTGAGCTTCTCCCAGGTCTCGCGGACGGCGTAGCGGAGCTTGCGCTTCTTAGCGTCATCCCATGCCGTCTGGAAGTGGGCCACCGGGTCTTCCTTCTCTTGGAAAAGACAAGCAAGCGACTGGTGGATCAGCTTCCCGAAGACCAGGTTGGCCGGGTCCTGTTTTGGGCGCAGACCTTCCAGGTAGTACAGGCGGTACTGTTCGGGGCAGGTGAGGTAGCGGCTGGCTTGCGAGTACGAGAGGTGCGGGAGAGTGGTGGGAGGCAAGGCATCATCGGTTGGCGTGGAGGTCTGCGTCATCGGTAGCCTCCCGCGTTCTGGCCGGGCATGACCTGGACGATGTTCTGGTAGCGCCCGTCCTTGCTCATCTCGGTCACCACCTTGCAGGGGTGGTTGAACTCCACCTCAGGATGGACGTCGGTGGGGTTGTAGCGGTAGCCCGCGTCGGAGAGGGCGTCACACAGGTGCCGCTTGTCGCCGAAGAGCTTGAGCTGCTTGCCGTTCACGTCGAAGGCCAGGTACATGCGCCAGCCGCTCCGAGTCTGCATCCCGCCGCAGTTCAGGATCGTTGCCGGGACAGGAGCGCCGTCCCTTGAGTTATCTCGTCCGTTGCCGTTGTCCCTTGGCTGGCCGTTGCCGCGTGAGCGGCTCCCATGCTTGTCCATGAAGCTCTTCACGATCTCTTCTTGGAGCGAGAGCGCCGTGCTCGCCTGGTTCATCGTGGCCTCAAACTGGGCTTCATGCACCGGGCAGGAGAGCTCCACCGAGAGCGAGTCGATACGGCCGTCGGGGGAGATGCTGCGCTTGAGGGTAAGGTCGCTGGGGAAGTGGGGTGGGTTGAAGCTGCGATCCATTCCCGGTTGTGCTGATTCCTCCTGAATGGCGCGGCGTTCCTCGGCTTCCACGGGATCAACCTCCTCCTCCACTCCGTTACCTCCCCTTCCGCCGAAGACGGCGTTGATGTGATCGCAGCGGTAGCGGGGGTCAGGGCGGTTGGTGAAGTCAGCGCAGGTGCAGGTCGGCGCGGCGGGTGTGCCGCGAACCAGGAAGATTGTCTTGGGGTCATCGGGTGAGTAGACACTGAATCCGCGTTCGGCTTCCGAGACCACGTAGAGGGGTTCGGGACTCCGTGAGACAGGGGGTGCTGCGTACGCGTGCTGGGCCATGGTGTGGCTCCTCCTTACTGAATTGGGTGTATGGGTTCACAAAGAACCGTTGTTCTGCGCCCAGCGTACCGTATGGGTGGGAAGGCAAAAGGAAGGGAGAAATGCCGCAAGGGGTCTCTCTTGCAGACTTTCCCAAGGGATGAGCCGTGGGAGGATGGAAGGATGGACCCTAACCCCATCACCTACTTCGCCCGCACCAACTACCGGGGCGAGAGCAAACCCTTCGGGATCAAGCAACGGGACCGGTTGTCTCATATGTACGTCATCGGGAAAACGGGCACCGGCAAGTCCACGCTGCTCGAAACGATGATGCAGCAGGACCTCGGCAACGGGATCGGCTTCGGGCTGTTCGATCCGCATGGGGACTTGGTGGAGCACGTTGCCGCTCAGGTGCCTGACCAACGGAAAAGTGATGTCCTTTACCTCGACGTAGCAGACCGGCATTGCGTATGGGGCTATAACCCGCTGGAGCAAGTGCCACCGGAAAAGAAGTCTGTTGCGGTTTCCGGTCTCTTGGAGGTATTCCGCAAACTGTGGCCGGACTTTTGGGGACCACGCTTGGAGCACATTCTCAGGAACACTCTTTTTGTGCTCCTCGACCAGCCTGAAGCAACCTTGGCCGACATTCCCCGGCTCTTCGAGGATAAAGCCTACCGCCGCGAAGCTGTACTGCGTACCGCCAATCCTCAGGTGCGGGACTTCTGGCTCAAGGAGTATGAGGGCTACCCGGCGCGGCTTCGAGCGGAAGCCATCGCCCCCATCCAAAACAAGGTGGGGGCCTTCCTCGCCGATCCCATCCTCAGCCGCGTGCTCACGCAGAGGAGGAGCACCTTCTCGTGGAGGCAGGCGATGGACGAAGGCAAGGTGTTGTTGGTTAACCTCGCCAAAGGGAGGATCGGCGAAGGGAACGCCTCGCTCCTCGGATCGCTACTCCTCTCTGGGGCGTATGTGGCAGCAATGGGAAGAGCGGATCAGAAGCAGGAGGAGCGCCGGGACTTCATTCTTTATCTCGATGAGTTCCATAGCGTAGCCACACCGACGCTCGCTTCCATGCTCTCGGAGCTAAGGAAATTCGGGGTGGGTTTGGTCTTGGCTCACCAGTTCCTCTCGCAAATCGACCCGCTCATCCGGGACGCGATCCTGGGCAACGTCGGGACGATCATCGCTTTCCGGGTGGGACTGCCCGACGCCGAGTTCCTGGCCAAGGAGTTCTTCCCGGACTTCACGCCGCTCGATTTCACCCGCCTCCCCAACCACGAGATCTACCTGCGGCTGATGATCGATGGGAAGGTCTCACACGGGTTTAGTGGAGAGTCCACTTTAGGCGGGCTCTCGACCAGGTGCCAGGACTAATTCGAAGCTCCTGCTCCTTCTAGGCACCGGTGGAGAGTCTCAAGCACGTCTACAATGTAGTCAGCCGGGACAATAATTGATTGGCGAGATTCGTGATGCCTCCCGGAGTGAATGCCGATTAGTCTATCCTTCAGAAAGACCGGACTTCCGCTATTTCCCCCAATACTGTCAGGAATATAGTAATCCGCCACCCACCAATCTGCTGGGCCAAACAGAATTCCGTTCTCATTGACAGCTTGCACCGTAGTCTTGGAAAGGTTGAGGACAGGAATCGCTTGGGCCTCTCCGATTATGCAATTGCGAGTATCCATCGGGTATCCCCACACTTTTCCAATACCCCCAGAAGTCTTCGCAAATGCTTCGAGTGAGGAAAGCATGATCAGCGAATCTGAGTCAATCAACCTCTGCGTCCCCAAGTGGCGCATTATCGTTCCACATGTCTCATCAAGAGGCACAGCAGCAACATCACTTTCCGAACTCCCTATCCAGAGGGGCTGAGTACCGTCATATATCTGAATCTTGTGGTAGTAGTCTGGCTCAAAGCAGCCGCATTCACACTTTCTAGGCCGGCGAAGGTTGGCAGTTGTCTGTCTCCATCCGACCAGAACATGGCGATTGGTCACAAAGACCGCGTCGCCATCCAACCCACTGATTACAATTCCAGTCGCTCCATTCCCCAAGTCATCCTCAATCCGAAGTGTAGTCTGGCGGATAACATCCTCGAAGCTGCTCTCTCGTGAGAGGGGAAAGGTCGCCTCTGGGGGAGATTTCTTCACACATTCTCGGAAACCGAGACTCTTGGTACGTTTTGAAACAACCACTGCTGCCTTTTTGATCTCTTGATAATCCTCCTCCTCAATGCTGAGAATGAAGCTTTTCGCTTCCGAAGCAAGGAGTAAAGCCGAGCCCTGCTTCGGAGCAAGCGAATCCATATGGAAACCAACGATACCTCTGCTACTGAAGCATGGACTTCCAGAAAAGGACCAATTGGATGTAGTGACCTCATAATCGGCCCTAAGAAGCGCTGCTAAACTGACAGCGGTCTTCCTAGACACACCTTGGACTGTTTCCTTATCGGCAACGGAAACTATTGTAGCATTGGTGGTGTGGTTCGCCGGATCAAAACATCCCCTCGCCGTTACAGGATAGCCAAACACTTGTAGACGATCTGCGCCTGATATATCTGAGACCAGTTCATTCAAGGAGATGAGGTCCGCTAACCCTACGATTGGGCTTTCATGGAAGAGGATTGGGGGCAAGGTCGTGGGCATGATGGCAATTCCACTACCGGAGGACGAAAACCAAAGCTCCCGAGTGCCGTCCCGGAGGAAGCCGTCGAATACGAGGCCGCTCGGAGTGAAACAGCCACAACGATGTTTAGTGTAGCGATAACACCAGGCACGCTCTCCTGACAAGCTCCTTAGACCGTGAAGGGTGGAGATAAGGAAAACCCGTTGAGTCCCGTCCGAGACGATTACGCCGCAAGTCCCGTTGCGGGACTCGTCTTCAATTCGATATATGGATGCCCGGACTCTCTCCTCAAGCGTTGATTGTGTAGCCTCACCTAATGCCTGAGTGTTCTGAGAAATGATCCCGAACAATGTGACAAGGACGATTACAGGCGAAGATGCTGCATGTTGGGTTTGAACTATATGAGGAATACGGAGTGAGCGCGAAAAAGACATTGGTGGGGCCTCGTTATTCAGTTTGACCGATCTGTGGGCAACCATTTGGACACGACAAGGGATCGAAGATGCGGTTTTTGAAATATCCAGCAACTTCCAGGTGAAAGCCGAAAGCAGCTTCGAATGTGGCAATCCCCATTCCCCCTCTTGGCCAACACTTACCCTATGGCCGGCAACAGACCCTGAGTGCAGCGGCCATGCCAATCTATCTTCTGTCGTCTTCGCTCCCAAAATGAGGTATTCCGGCTACTTGTAGTAATGCCAAGACGAATTGTGCACATGGTGGATGTTGAAGGGATCGTGCCTAGTGCGCCAAAACGACACAGACAACGAGAAATCAGTGACACAGCATTTGAGCCTGTGTGTGGATTCCTCTATGTTTCCGTGGATATTCCAGCAGGTGGAGTTAGGGAACCTTTTTTCTGTTCCTTTTGACAGGCAGTGTCCGGAACGGTACTCTGGAGCAAGAAGGTCGAGGGAAAGGATGAGCCATTACGAAGGAGGGACATACAATTGAGCTGGACTACGCCGTCGAGGACTATCGGCGGCGGGAGTTTCTGGATGGACTGAATGCGAACTCTGCCGCGCTTCGGAACGATCCGAAGGCGTGGGAGGAGGAACAACGGGAACGGAAAGCGTGGGATGTAACGCTAGCTGACTGATCAGCGGACACATGAGCGATGATCCCCCACGGCGAGGCGAACTCTGGTGGATCAACCTCGGTGAACCCGTTGGGCATGAACAAGGCGGCATGCGTCATGCACTCATCCTCTCTCTGGACGCGTTCAACCGAGGTCCCGCTGGTCTTGCCGTGGTCCTTCCGCTCAGCTCCCGCGCCAAGCAGATTCGTTCCCACGTTGCCGTAACCCCGTCTGAAGGCGGTCTTTCCGAACGGAGCCTTATCAAGTGTGAGGACATCCGGTCCATCTCCAAGGCACGGTCGATGGAGAGGATTGGGGAGATGTCTGCCACCGCTCTCCGCTCAGTCGAGACCATCATCCGCTACCTCCTCGGACTCTGAGTGCAATCGTTCTTTCCCTGTAGACGATCAGATACCAATCGTCTTTTTTCTGACTCATACCCCTTGTTTGTCCACCCGATCTGCCCTATCTTCATTACTGTCACGTCTAACAACTGTAGTGGAGAAAACACTGACGATCTGAATCGAGCGTTCGCCCTTTCTTGTCCCATGTCACCCAACGAGCGACCCAAGAGGTTGCCTCGCATTGGGTCTTTCCGACATGGGACCTCCCACTACGGTTAGACGTGACACCAGTGCGGGGCACCATTGTCTCCGCACGGTCCCTTCGCGCTCCGGCGCGTGTGGAGGTGTCGTATCATGGCTTCGCTTCGCTACCCCCTATTCCTTGCTCTCGTTCTAGTCCCTTTCTCCCCAGCCGCTCACAGTCAGTCACTCGTGCCTCTGGAAACCTCTTGGGACCAACCACCAAACGTTCAAACCGCATCGACCGTGTACGACTTCGCTCGTCAGCCGATCCCGAAGGAGGCGGAAGGAGTTGTGATGGAAAGCGGAGGCTTAACCTTGGGGGAGGCCGTCTCCTCCGCAACGGTTGAGACAGCAATCTTTCAAGCCCCCATTTTGAACCCCGATCCCTTCCTCGCGGTCGGGCTGAACTTGGAAGGCGCACATCTGGAGGATGGCGTCTCGCTTGAAATCCGCTCCTCCACAATGGAAGGAGTCTGGTCGCCGTGGCAGGCCATTCCTGGGGATTGCTGTACGGGGCGTACCGAAGAACAGATAGGTGGCCTTCTCTTCCTCTCGAGACAGACGCGCTCCATCCAGGCACGGATGCACCTGTGGCGAACTGGTCCGGACCACGCTCCAGCAATCCGCCTCCTGCACGTCTCCTTCATTAGTCCCGGTGCGACACCGCAGCGAGTTCTGGAGCAGATCCAGCGAGTCAAGGTCGAGAAGGCGGCGCTACCGTCATACCACTCCCGGACTGGCTGGGGATGTCCGGAGGGACAGCGCGCCGATGCAGAAGATCCGAAATGGACCCCACAAACGACTTCCGTAACGCATCTGGTCGTGCACCACACCGCAGGCAGCAACAGCGCCTCCGACTGGCCCGCCGTGGTGCGAGCCATCTGGTCATACCACAAGTATCCTTCCGGCAACAACTGGGGCGATATCGGGTACAACTGGCTTATCGATCCCAACGGTGTGCTGTACCAAGGGCGGTCGTGGTGGATCAGCGGGGATGACAGCCTCAAGGACGTGGTCGGGGCACACTTCTCCTGTGCCAACACGGGCACGATGGGGGTGGCGCTCCTCGGCACCTTCAGCGCGGGTAGTCCCACCGCTTCGGCGAGGACCTCGCTGGAGCAGCTCCTCGCCTGGAAGTGCGAGCAACGCAACTTGAGTCCGACGGGAAGCGCGTACCACACTACCACGCAACTCACCCTGTCCCGCATCTGCGGTCACCGTGATGCCAACGGGAGTCCGGCTGCCTGCAGCACAACCGAATGTCCGGGTAACGTCCTGTATGACGCTCTTCCCTCGATCCGCTCCGACGTCACTACCCTCATTGATGGCGGAGGCAGCGATTGCGGTCTCGCGGTGAACGATACCGTACGGGTCGTGAACACCGGCTCGCTTCAGTTGCGAGTGAGGAACGGAGCAGGCACGTCGAACACGATTCTTGGCAATCGGCCGGATGGGTCTGTAGGTGTGATCCAGTCCGGGCCGGTTTCCGCCGATGGGTACCTGTGGTGGGACATCCAGTGGAGCGGACTGCGGGGCTGGTCGGCCCAAGGGGACGGGACAACGTGCTGGCTTGAGGCCATCGATACACCCACCCCAACGCCCACCGTGACTCACACACTAACGCGTACGTTTACACGCACACCGACGATAACCGTAACAGGCAGCAAGACCCCTACGTTTTCCAATACCCCAACTCTCTCAACTCCCACGTTCACCCCAACCCGGACTTTCACGCCTGTCGGTCCGACCTCAACCGCAACCCGTACCCCAACCGTTACCAACACTCCATCCGGTCCGACAAACACCCCCACACCCACTTCTCCGCTGTCGGGAGACGCTGAAATCCTCGCCGAAGGTCTCCTCAACCCGGAACGGCTTCAGATCGACGATGGGTGGCTCTACTTCACCGACAACAACGACTGTGTGGAAGGACAAGGGTTTATCAAACGGGTTCCCAAAGTTGGAGGACAAACGCAGACGGTCGTGGGTGATGTGACTATCTTTGATGGGGGTTGTCACCGGGGCATTGGCCCCTTCCGGATCAATGGAGCCGACGTGTTCGGGGAGTACGGCGGCTACGAGAATCTGACTGTGTTCCGCGCCCCGAAGGAAGGCGGAACGCCGGAGCCGCTCGCGTCCTCCTTGTACGGAAGCCATTTCGCCGGGGTCATCGGCGACACTGTTTGGTACAACAGCAGTTTCTCTGCAATCGTGGGAGTCCCTCGCAATGGTGGTGAAGGGCAGGCTGTTCCTGGTCTTGACGCTCAGTGGATACGGAACTGGGATCAAGACGCGGAGAGCCTTTTCTTCTATGAGTACTACAGCCGTGAGGTTCGCAGATTCGATCCGGCGTCGGGCAGCGTCACTCCACTACTGTATTCGGCGTTGGAAGGGAACCTTGTGGTTGACAATAGCTTCGTCTACTTCCATCCATCCGGTGCATCCGAGGTCTTGCAGGTTTCGAAAGCAGGAGGAGATGCCATTGAATTGGTGCATGTGACAGAACCGCTTGCCGAAGACTGTTATGCTTCTGATTCCTCTCACTTCTTCTACCTTGAGGATGACCTGCTGAAGAAGGTTCCCACAGTGGGAGGTGCTCCAATCACGGTGGGTTCAACTGAGGGACTCGTTCCCCGGAGCATGGCCGTGGACGCCCAGTACGTGTATATCGCGGACAGTGATGGTGGGGTTGGATCAGGACAGATCTGGCGGTTTCCAAAAGTGCTTCTAACACCCACACCCACTAACACTAACACACCGACTCCCACCAATACTCCGGAGTCCAGATTGCCCGGCGACGAAGACCGGGACGGCGTGGTCAGCGCGCTTGAGCTCTCCAGGTCGATCTCATCCTTCCGGGGAGTGCTGCAGGCGCCTGGAAGTGCGGACGCCAACGGCGATGGCATCCTTTCCGCTCTGGAACTCTCGCGCGTGATCAGCGCCTTCCGGGGGACGCTTCAGGGCAAGGCAGGGGCGTCCCTGAAGGGGAACGCCGTGATCGAAGTCGGCCCCGCGCAGGGTGCGGCTGGCGGCACGGTTCAACTTCCGGTCCGGCTCCTGAACGCGCCTGAGGAAATCCAGCTGGTGACGCTCTTTGTTGGTTTCGACACAGCCCGCTTCCCGGTTGATCCATCAGTGCTTCCCGGAGCCGACAACCCCTCGGCGCAGACCTCCGGACGCCGCACGGCGCTTTCGCCGCACTTCGAAGCCACCGCGTTCACCAGCGCCGGGACTCTAGTTCAAGGAGAGGTCCTAGTGTTGGCCTTTCCGGTCCCACAGGGCGCACCCAGCGGCGTCTACCCGGTCACGGTCACGGCGGCTGAGGCCTATGACACGTGGAGCGTCTTGGTTCCCGTTGAGGTTAAGGAAGACGGATCAATCACCGTGGCCAATCCGGGAAGCGTGCAGTTGAGCTTGGGTGAAGCTGTGGGAGCACCGGGAGATACGATTGAGGTGCCAGTCACGCTTGCGGGTGCTCCAGACGACGTGCAGCTCGTGTCACTGTTCCTTGCTTGGGACCGGGAGCGATTTCCCACCGATCCCACGGTACTTCCCGGATCGTCGGTTCCCACTGCCCAAGTCTCAGGCAGGAGGACGGCGCTCTCTCCCGACTTCGAGGCCACGGTCTTCGTGTCGGATGGTCACCTTCCCAACGGTGAGATTCTGTTGCTGCGGTTCGAAGCACCGCCCGGTACTTCACCTGGCCGGTATCCGTTACTCATCTCTGATGGTCAAGTGTTTAACACGCAGAGCGTGGCGTTGGACCGGTGGTGGACCAATGGCGCGTTGGAGGTATCGGCCGTTACAGGAATCGAGGATTGGATGACGTATTAGAGAGCACGGTCTTCATCTATGGGGACAAGCCGTGAAGGTAGCATTTCCTTTCTTTTATGGACCAGCTTGATCGCGCTGGCCGATAGTGATAGCTATGCCTCCCATCATAGACCGACCTGTGGGGATTGACGATTCTCGTTCTCCCTCAGATGAGTCTCGACGTCACACATCGCAATAAGCGTACGTTCAGGGGTTCCAATACGTTTTCTGAGAGGCCTAGCCTGTGAGGGTTTGGTTTGAGAGGGTGGATGAAGGCCTTTGCGGACGGTTCCCCGGTTGGCAGGAGGTAGAGTCGGTCGGTGGCCCTAGAGACCTTCAGAGAGTGAAGATCAATTCTGCCAACACGAGTGCCGATCATGGCATGGGTGAAGACTCGGGATCGGTCAAGCAATCGGAGGCATACTGAAGCGACGTATCTGCCATTCGGAGAACAAAGTGAGCAACAGGAAAGCTGTTCCCTGTTCTTGTCCACATGGCTTGTATTGTCACGGAGCTGGAATTTGATATACTTATACTAGAAACTTGACAAAACCGAGATAAAGGAAACCGCTAGTGACGACTCATAAAGGCTTCTCCAGATCAACTCGTTTCTGTCGTCATCCTGGGGTCAACCCCATTTCCAGAC
>Ga0209210_1001271_pt1 | contig 21711 bp, 22 predicted proteins | sample RifGroA1_FD_183991 | JGI IMG/M metagenome (GOLD analysis project Ga0209210, IMG submission 183991) | Contaminated groundwater microbial communities from Rifle, Colorado, USA - Rifle Groundwater A1 (SPAdes) (version 2) | ecosystem: Environmental > Aquatic > Deep subsurface > Groundwater >...
AAAATATAAATGAGGTTGATATATCACTAATTGGTCCGAAAATAGAAAATGATTCTCATTTTCCAAATAAAATAAATATAGAATTAGTGGAAAAAATTGTCAATGATCATTTTAGAGTAAAAGTTTGGGAACGTGGCTCTGGAGCTACTCTTTCCTGTGGCTCTGGAGCTTGCGCTGTGTATGCGATATTGAAAAAGGAAAATAGAAATATAAAACAAATAACTTTAGAATTTCCCGGTGGAAATTTAATTTTAGAGTCTGGGGAAAACAGAAATGGTTCCCCTAAAGACATCTGGCTTACCGGTCTCGCCGAATGTGTCTTTAGGGGAGAGATGAAATTATAAATAAACACAAAACAAAGCAAATATGAAAGTCCCGGAAGCAGCAGTGGTGAGCTGACTCCGGGACAGTAGAAAAAGAGCGCAAACTCACATGAACCTTGTGTGGGAAATGAGCTTGCAAAGGACTATTAGCAGGGATAATTCACCTCCCTGTCTGGAAGGACTAGCTTTTTAGGCGGGATAGCCCTTGCTCTTTATTCTCTCCTACTTTAGCATAATTCTAAATAGCTGCAACCCTCTTTTATTTCTTTTTACTCCTCATAAATTGTGAAATTGTGAGGTCTTGCCTCACAACTCAGTGAAATTGTGAGGTCTTGCCTCACAACTCACATATTTGTTATACTTTAGATATGTCTATGAGAAAAGTAGAACTTGTAGAAGGTGAATTCTACCATCTTTATAACCGAGGCAATAGTAAACAGAAAATCTTTAATCACAAGAGTGACTTTGAACGTTTTGTAAATTTACTATTTTTAGCCAACTCCAAAAATAGTTTTAACTTCTTCAATCTTTTAAAAGATAAACATATATATGACTTTGAACGAGAGGATACGCTTGTAGACATTGGTGCGTATGTTCTTATGCCTAACCACTTTCACATTTTAATTACTCCAAAAAAAGAAGGGGGAATCAGTAAGTTTATGCAAAAATTAACAACAGCGTATGTTATGTATTATAATCAAAAATATAAAAGAACTGGTGGTTTATTTGAAGGAAAATTCAAGTCTCAGCATCTAGATAATGACCGATATTTGAAATATATTTTTTCCTACATTCATTTAAACCCAATCAAATTGATAAAACCCAAATGGAAAGAGTTGGGTATAAAAAATAAAATTGAAGCTCTGGATTTTCTGAGGGGATATATTTTTTCAAGCTATCTTGATTATAAAAATAGCAACAGGGAACAGAGTATTATTATCAATAAAAATCCATTTCCAAATTATTTTTCAGATGCAAAAGATTTTGATACTGAAATTTTAGATTGGTTTAATTTTAATAAAGAATTGTGAGGTCTTGCCTCACAATTAATCACAATTAACTAAAATTAATATCCCACAAACAACCCAGGTTATTATTTTTTCTCTTTCTTTTTTATCCATATTTTTTAATTTTTATTCCTCATTTAAATCTACTACGCTCTGTACTTCTTCAAGCGATGTAATTCCGTTTAGGATTTTTACTATACCGTCTTGGCGCATTGAGAGTATGCTTTGAGCGCGCGCAACTTTTTTGATTTCGTGCTCGCTGGGATTTTCCGGAATTATTTTTTCTATTGCTTCGTTAGTTTTAATGGCTTCAAAGATGCCTATTCGCCCGGTATAGCCGATTTTGTTGCATTTTTCACAACCAACAGGAGAAAAAATCTTAAAAGATTCATCAATTTTTACATTATATTTTGAAAGATCTTTGCCTTCTTCCTTAATACTGTCCAAGACCAATTTTATAGTTTTGGTTTGTTCTTCTGTTGGGGCGTTTTCTTTTTTGCAAAATTTGCATAATTTGCGGACCAAACGCTGAGCGATAGAAAGAGATAACGCTGACACTAAAATTTTAGGATTTACTCCTAAATCAATCAAACGGGGAACAACTCCAGCTGCATTATTGGTATGCAAAGTAGAAAAAACTATATGACCGGTAAGGGCTGATTGCACAGCTGTTTCAGCGGTTTCTTTGTCTCGAATTTCTCCGACCATTACCACGTCTGGGTCTTGGCGAAGCGCAGAGCGCAAACCCTCAACAAAAGTATAACCCCTTTTATCATTTGTTTGAGTTTGAGTTATGCCAATTAAATGATATTCTATTGGGTCTTCGATAGTTATCATTTTTATTTCCGGAGAATAAATCTTTCTTAAAAAAGCATAAAGAGTGGTCGTTTTTCCAGAGCCAGTCGGACCAGTGACTAAAATCAAACCGTTTGGTTTTGCAATTTCTTGTTCTATCACAGAGAGGAGGTGGGATTCTATCCCTAAATCCTCAAATTTTACCTGAATAGATTTTGGATCCAAAATACGCATAACTATTGATTCACCATATGTGCCAGGTATAAGAGAGGTACGAATATTTATCTCTTCTTTTTCTTCCATAATGCTAAAACGTCCATCTTGCGCGATTTTGGAAGTCAATTTCATTCCAGAAAGAAGTTTTATACGTGAATTAAGCAGGCGGTATATATCAAGTCCGAAAAAGTTTATATCCTGGAGAACTCCATCAAGACGCAACCGCAGCCTGCCTCTGTCTTTCTCCGGTTCTATATGTATGTCCGAGGCCTTTATGGCGATTGCGCCGGCCAAAATTATTTCAAGCAGCCGAGAAATTTTGTGAATTTTATTTCCTTCCAGCGTTTCTACTACCAATTTCGCAATATCTTGCATATGCTCAATATTTTTTTCCGTATTTCTCAAAATTTCAAGAGAGATATCCAAACCTCCAACTTTTGAACTTTCAGCCATTGAAATTTCCTTGTATCTTTCCCAGACTTTATTTAAACTTGCAATCGAAGCCATATAAAAAGTTGGCACCAAATTCTTTTTTTCCATACTATCCTTAATATTTTCCAATAACTCTGGATTTGGGGCGCGTACAGCTATAAAAATATTTTTCCCAAAAAGCTTAAACGGCGCGACTTTCATTTTTGTGGCATCGGCCTCCGATATTGCTCTAAGCGCTTCGTTATCTATGCTTATACGATACAGATCGATGTAAGGAAGACCGTATTTTGACTCTGCCAAACTCGCCACCAACTGTTCTTCTTCCTGTTTATGCAAGTCGTCCAACTGTTTATTTTGTTTTTCTTCATCAAATAAGGCCATTACTTATATATTGTATATTAAATGATATAATTTACATAATGTCCAAGAGCCCAAAAACATTAGTTTTGTTGGATGCTCACGCCATAATACATCGCGCTTTTCATGCGTTGCCGGAATTTTTATCCTCAAAAGGGGAGCCTACGGGAGCATTATACGGTCTCTCAAGTATGTTGATGAAAATAGTCACTGATTTAAAGCCGGATTATATTGTTGCTTGTTATGATTTGCCCGGAAAAACATTCAGGCACATTGCCTATGACGGTTATAAAGCAGGCAGGGCTAAGGCTGACGATGGTTTAATCCTGCAATTAAAAAATTCTCGCGCAATCTTCGAGGCTTTTAATATCCCTGTGTACGACAGCCCAGGTTTTGAAGCAGACGATGTTTTGGGAACGATATGCGAGAAATATAAAAAAGATAAAAATATAAATATAATTATTGCGTCCGGCGATATGGATACGATGCAGTTAATAGACGACAAAAAAGTTCAAGTATATACTCTCAAGAAGGGGATTAATGAAACTATTTTGTATGATGAAGATGCAGTTATAAGCCGTTTTCATTTTAAGCCGAAATTTTTACCAGATTATAAGGGTTTGCGCGGCGATTCGTCGGATAATATTGTTGGCATCAAGGGTATAGGAGAAAAAAGCGCCACTATTTTAATTGAAACCTTTTGCACTATCCCAGAGATTTACAAAAAAATATCTTCCAAGGGCGGGGAAGATGCATTTAAGAAATTAGGTTTTTCGGATCGCATAATAAAGTTGTTAAAAGATAATGAGGAAGAAGCTCTTTTTTCAAAAACTTTAGCTAAAATCAGAACTGATGCGCCAATAAGCTTTGTATTACCAAATAAGACCTTTTGGGAACTAGCTGATTTTAAAAAAATAGAACAGCTTTTTATACAGTTTGAATTTAGAAGTTTGTTTTCGCGATTAAAGAATTTTTTTGCAAATAATTCGGCGAGCCCAGTAAAATTTTCTCAAGTCCTCGGGTCGCCTGTACAGGATTCTTCAAAAGAGCAGGCTCAACCAGACCAGCTCGAAAATCTTCTAGGCTCGCCTTCTTCTGTAAAGCTTCAAGAAGCCAGTATTGCTCTTTGGCTGATAAATTCGGACATAAGCAATCCAAACTTGTCGGACATTTTGATGTTTGCCCGTCTAGACCCGCTTCGACACGAGGCGAGCTCGGCGAGACTGGCAGATGCCGATTCGTTTGACACTGCCTATGAGCGGATTTTTAAGACCCTAAAAGAGAAAAAACTGGAAAAAGTTTATGAAGAAATAGAGCGTCCGATAATGCATATAGTTAAAAAAATGGAGGATTATGGAATTTTAATAGATAAGAAGTATTTTGAAAATTTATCGATTGAATATCATAAAGAATTGGACAGGCTTACGCAAAAAATATATAAAATTTCAGGAACAGAGTTCAATATAAATTCTCCAAAACAATTGGGTGAAGTGCTTTTTGGTAAAATGGGTATGAAATCCAATCAAAAACGCAAGCGCCTGCCCACCGGCAGGCAAGGTTCTTTTTCCACTAAAGTTTCGGTATTAGAAGAATTAGGGGATGAAAATCCGATTATAAAAGAAATACTTGCTTACCGAGAATTACAAAAATTGCTTTCTACTTATATTGATGTAATTCCAAAAATGGCGGGTGGAGATGGAAGATTGCACGCAAAGTTCCTGCAAAATGGCACAACAACTGGAAGATTTTCTTCCCAGGATCCCAATCTGCAGAACTTGCCGATAAAAACGGAATTAGGAAAAAGGATTCGAGGCGGATTTATAGCCCAAAAAGGCTCTAAATTGCTCGCTTTTGATTACAGCCAGATTGAATTACGGGTCGCCGCGATACTTTCGGGCGATAAAAAGATGACCCAGATTTTCCGAGACAGAAAAGATATTCACTCGGGAGTCGCCTCTTTTGTTTTTGGCGCGCCGATAGATAAAGTAGACAGTGAAATGCGTCGCAAGGCTAAAGTGATAAACTTCGGAATTATTTATGGTATGGGAGTTTCTGCTTTGCGAAAAAATCTTGGAGGCACGCGCGAGGAGGCGCAAAAGTTTTACGATAATTATTTCAATCAATTTTCCGGAGTGCGGGATTATTTAGAAGAAGTTAAAAAATTTGCGCTGAAAAATTCCTTTACAGAAACACTATTTGGCCGCCGAAGATATTTTCCAAACATAAATTCTAAAATTCCGTTTTTAAAAAATATGGCCGAGCGCACTGCAACGAACGCGCCAATTCAAGGAACAGCTACAGCGGATATCATCAAGCTCGCCATTAGGTATATAGAAGAAGACTTGAAAAAAACGAGGCTGTTAGATCAAGTTCATCTTGTGCTTCAAATACACGATGAGCTGGTTTATGAAGTAGAAGAAGGTGTGTTATTGGAAGCCGATAAGATAATAAAAAATGCTATGAGAAGTGTACTGGAGAGGTCATATATACATTACAAAACCGAGATTCCGCTTGAAGTTCATTCCGGTTATGGAGATAATTTCGGAGAAGTGAAATAAAGTTTTTATGATATAATACAAAAGTGGAAAATTATAATAAAACAAAACAAGCCTCAAGTAAAGAAATTCTCCACAGAAGCAAGGTGCACTGGATTTTGGCGCATTCGTACACTTTATATTTCATTTTATTTTTAGCCAGTGTTTTCCTTGATTTTATTTTTAGGATTAAAATCTTTACAAATCTCGTTATGGTTCCGGTGGGCGTTGCTCTCTTAGTGTTTGCAAGTTTTTTAATTCTTTGGGCGCAGAAGACTTCGCGAAATTTGGACACAAAAAATATTAGCAAAGAAACTTTTTGCAAAGGACCATATTGTTACACTCGAAGCCCGACACATTGGGGACTTTTCTTTTTGATGTTGGGGTTTGGAATTATAGCAAATGCTGTTTTTGTGGTTTTATTCACGCTTATTTCTTTTCTAATTACCAGATTTACTTTTTTAGATAAACAAGAAACGGTGCTTGCGGAGAAATACGGCGCGCCCTATCTTGAATATAAACGATCGGTCAAACTTTAACTCGATATCAAATCGGAAATTTTTATGATATATCTTTTTTTGGGCGATGATGTTAAAAATAAGCTTTTCAATTATGAAAAATTCATAAAATCTATACCAGTTAGCACGGAAATTTTTTATATAAACAGAAATAGTTTTGATCCGACTCAAACAGAAAGTTTTTATTCCGGCGCGAGCCTTTTTTCTGTTTTATCTGCGGTAGTTTTTCAGAACATTTTTGAATATGAAGAAACAAGAGATTTTATTTTAAATAAATTGGAATTAATGGAAAAATCGGCTAATTCTTTCATCTTTCTAGAAAGTAAATTAAATAAATCCATATTAGATGCTTTCAAAAAATCTTTGCCTGACGACAGGCAAACTGCGCCCTTCGTTAATATATTTGAATTGCCTAAAGAAAAGAAAGAAAAATTTGACAATTTTTTAGTGGCAAATGCTTTTGAACAGAAAAATAAATTGAATCTTTGGATTTATTTTCGGGAAGCTGTAGATAAGGGAGTAGGGATGGAAGAGCTTATCGGAGTTCTTTTCTGGAAGATTAAAGATATGATAATGAAAAAAAATTTCCGTAAATTCTCCGAATTTAAACTTAAAAATTATACCTCTCGCCTTAGCTATCTTTTACCGCAGGCCCGCAAGGAAAGCCAAGATGCCGAAGCCGTTTTTGAAAAATTTTTACTGGAAGCTTTTTAGATGTTTCTGTCTTGATTTTTAGCCTTATTTTGTATATATTTTATCTTTAAACAAGATATGCGCCCGTAGCTCAGTTGGTAGAGCAGATCCCTTTTAAGGATAAGGTCCTCGGTTCGATCCCGAGCGGGCGCACAAAATACGGGGTATTCAGCAAAAGATGCTTCTGGTTACAAAATCATTCCAAAATGCTAAAATACCAGTATGCATAGAATTAATAAAACATTAGTGTACTTTTTGTTGTTTACAATAATAAGTTCCGCATTGGCTTATCATATCGTGGTAAAAGCTTATAATGATGTTTTAGAGCTAAGTTATTCCAGCGATAAATAATTTTAGAAACAAAACAATAACGAAAAATCGAGAAAATATTTTAATATTGCATAACATCCGAAGCGTGGAAAATGTCGGCGCAATGTTTCGTACTGCCGATGCGGCGGGGATGGACAAAATTTATCTGACTGGCTATACGCCCTGCCCTCTTGATCGTTTCGGAAGAGTCCGCAAAGATTTAGCCAAGTCCGCTCTTGGCGCGGAGAAGTTTATGTTGTGGGAACAAAAGAAAAATATTTTTCCGCTTCTTGCAAGATTTCAAAAGGAAAAATATTTTATTATAGCCATTGAGCAAGATAAAAAATCCATTGATTATAAAAAAGTTTCCGCCAGAGGCGGACCAATTTATGGTTGGAAAGAGGGATTGGTTTTTATAGTGGGTAGCGAAATAGGCGGCATACCGAAAAATATTTTAGAAAAGTGCGATATAATCGCTGAAATTCCGATGCGAGGGAAAAAAGAATCGTTAAATGTTTCCGTGGCGCTGGGGGTGGTTCTTTTCGGAGTTCTGTGATTTTAGAGCACGGATATTTTTTTACTAAAAAATTCCTCGTGCTCGCGCCGTCGCGCTCCCAAGTCTATAAAATTACAGAACCCCGAACTAAGAAATAAAAAATAAGGTTTTTAAGGGGTTTTGAGCTCGACGGAGCGAAAACTTCAGGATTTTTTAAGCTTCAAAAAATCCGTACCGGCAAAAATCTTATTCTTTATTTCTATCTTTGATGTATAGAGCAAAAATGCGCGCTTCGGCCGTTTATCATTTTTCTTTGGATTATGCCTTTACAATTTTTCTTTCTACATCTTTCTCCCGTACGTCTGTAAGTTTCATGATGCATTTGGAATTTCCCCGGCAAACCTTCAATATTTCGATAGTCCGACATTGAATCTCCGCCAAAATCTATGCCCTTAGTAAGAGTTTCTTTTATCGCCTTGAACATTAATTTGAGTTCCGATTCTGCAACCTTCGAGACTTTTCTTTCCGGATGTATGCCTGCGCGCCAGAGTATTTCATCCGAATAAATGTTTCCAATGCCGGCAATTATAGCTTGATCCATCAAGGCCGTTTTTATTTTTTTGTTCATACATAAGTTCAATCTTTGTCTTAGATTATTTAATGTGAATTTTTTATCAAGCGGTTCTGGCCCGATATTTTTTAAATGCTTGCTGTCGTGCATATTTTTTGTATCTAATAAGGTAATTTTCCCAAATTTACGAGCGTCTGAAAAAGCTAAGTGTTTATTTTTTGAAAGAACGAAAGTTACATGCACAAATCTGTTATAGGGGTCGTGTAATGGCCCATTTTTTACTGGTATCCATTTATTTTTTAAAAATTTGTATTTTCCATAAAGCAAATGCCCAGTCATTTTCAGATGAACCAGTATCGTTTTTTTATTGCTCAAATTTACTAGAATATTCTTTGCCCTTCTTTCTACTGATACAATTTTTTTATTTAGAATTTCTTTTCTAAAAACTTTGAAATATTTTGGATTAGCTATCGTATCATTCTGGCGTTTATCTTTTGTATTTAAATCAGTCCAGACGTCTCTAATTGTTAGGCCTGTTATTGTTCTTCTTAGACCCTTTGTGGTAGTTTCAACTTCTGGTAATTCTGGCATATTTTTAGATAAACATACGAATATACTAATAATACTAATCTACGAATGGATACGAATAATTCTAGATGGTTTTACATATTTATTTCTAAAATTTACCAACAAACCTAGATCTAGCTTAGTATGTTGAAGGTAATTCTGTATTTGCCTATAATGCTCCCTAGTTAAGATTCTTACAGCTTTTAATTCTAAAATTATCTTTTTATCCACAATAAAATCTAAAATATTACCACTGTCCCCAATACTCGGCTCTCTTTCGTAAAAGATTTTAGATTCTTTTAATTTTTCTTCTATTAAATCTCCATATTGTTTTTCTCTAGCATACGGACCTAATTCATTATGAACATCAAATAATATTCCAGTAATTTTGTAGGACAATTCGGGATGCAAAACTTTTTCACTTACCTTATTATTGGTAGTCATTCGTATCATTCGTTACATTAGTATATTCGTATCATTTCCCGGAAAGTATCTTCAATGCTTCCCTGATTTTTGTATTTGTATTACTTTCCGGGCTGACTTTTTTCAAAGCTTCCCGCGCTTGGTTTTGAGAATAACCCAAAGATTTTAGCGCTTCCAGAACGTCAAGCTCTGCTTGAAGTGAATCACTTTCATTTTTCTCATTTATTTTATCTCCCATCTTATCCCGCAGTTCAATAATAATCTTCTCTGCGGTCTTCTTACCAATGCCAGATATTTTTGTCAGATACGATATATCGCCTGTGCCTATAGCTTTCCTTAAAGTTTCGATTGAAGTAATTCCTAAAATAGAAAGCGCTCCTTTTGGTCCGATGCCGGACACACCTATGAGCATTTCAAAAAATTCTAATTCTTGATATTCTAAAAATCCATACAAACCTAGCGCGTCTTCGCGCACGTGAGTATGAACCCAAAATAACACAGAAACGTCATTTTGCCCCGAACGAAGCCGAAGAGCGTCTACTTTGGACAAGGTATCAGGCGACACATTTATTTTATAACCAACCCCAGAAACTTCGACTATCAAGAATTTTTCTGCTTTCAGTATTATTTTCCCCTTTATGCTTCCGATCATAGATTAATCATAGCATATTTGTGTTTTTTAGGATTCTTTGCTATGTTATCCGTATGCCAATTACACAATCAGCTAAAAAAGCAATTCGAGGCTCTCTGCGCAAGAAAGCTTTTAATGACAGCCGTAAGCGTTCAATGAAAGAAATAATCAAGAAAATTGAGAAAATCTCTAAAACAGACAAAAACGAAGCCATTAAAATGTTAAGTTCCGCTTTTGCTATAATAGATAAAGCAGCGCAAAAGAATGTTATAAAGGAGAACAATGCCGCTCGCAAGAAGTCTCGTTTATCAAGGTTAGTAAAATAATCCATACAAATAAACAAAATAAAAAGCCCCATAAGGGGCTTTTTATTTTTTGAAAGAATACTATGCGCGCTGTACGTTTACAGCATTCAATCCCTTTGGTGATTCCTCTGTTTCAAAAGAAACAGCATCACCTTCTTTGAGTTCATCAAAAGTTACACCAACAAGAGAATTGCTGTGAAAGAATAAATCTTTCGCAAGCCCTTCTCCAGTAATGAAGCCAAATCCCTTTTCATTTTTCAATGTTTTTATTTTACCAGTCATTGTCTTTTTAGTTAGGTTATTAAATACAAATAGATATATATACTTAAGAAATCGACTCTTTTCGCACCTACTTTGTCTGCACAGTATATCACAAAGAAATTACTTTTTCAAGCAAATTTTTTATTTTACGCCAGATAAACCAGTCAAAAAAGCAGCCAACTCTTCATCTTTTATCTCTCTAAAAGCGTTGGATTTAAGATTACCTAATTTTATATTCATAATCCTTTCGCGTTTTAGATCCGCGACTTCCTGAAAAAGACGGGAACACATCCGCCTGATTTGATGTTTCTTTCCTTCAGTTAGAATTATTCTGAAAGTAAAATCATTTATAATTTTCACCTTGCACTTTTTTGTCACATATCCTTCAATATTTACTCCAGCTTCCATTTTTTGCTTGAAATTTGAACGCAATTTTTTTGAGGTTTTTACAACGTATTCTTTTTCGTGAAAATATTTAGGATTTAAAAGCTGGTCTGTGATTCGTCCGTCATTCGTAAGAATCATAAGTCCGTGCGAAGCCTTGTCCAATCTTCCCAAGGGGAAAAGATCTTCTCTCGGAGAATCCGTTTCAATTCCAATGGGCTTATTATAAGCAAAATATTTATATTCTTTCTGTTTTACTTCTTTTACTTCTATTTTATCTGTTTCTTTTACCTTACTGCCAAGCACAGCTAGTCTGCCGTTAATAAAAACTTTTTTTTCTTTCACCAACTCGTCTGCTCCTCGCCTGGTAGAGATTTTTTTTAAGGCAAGGTATTTATTTATCCGCATCGGAAAAATTCCCATTTTCTTTATTATTTATCCCCCCTTCCTGCGTCTTAATAGTAGCAGTAGTTTCTTTATCTAAATCTAAAGGATGACTTGAGACGGGAATAATTTGTTTATGGAAAGCGAAAGGTTGATTAGAACCGAAAAGGTGCTTAGCTATAAGTATTAGCAAAAGTATAAGGACTAGCAGAAGCGACCATCCGAGCAAATTCGTAGGCAGGAATCCCGCGCCAAAGGCGTTTGCTCCGAGAAGCACATTCTCGTTTTCATCTATTGATGATGGCGCTAACGCTGGCGCTGGTTCGCTCCAAACCTGCGCGGAAACGTTGGCGACCACTGATTGAGGAAAGTTAGAAGGGTCAATATAACTCAAAGTCGCAGGAAAACTCAAATTTATTCCAGCGGGAACATTGTTTTGTACTCTTAATCGAACTGTCACTGTGTCTTGGCCGTTTGCTTTTAGAGTTCCTAAATTAAAAACTAAAGTGTTACCGGATCTAATTGGGTTATTCGGATTTGAAAATATGTAATCTACCTGGTAGGGAAGATCAATCCGAAGTATAAGACCGGTAATTGATGCATTGCCGATATTCTGATAACTTACGGTGTAATTAATTTCATCACCTGGACGCGGTCTAGTGTTGTCGAGCGTAGGTGTAATCGGCTGATTGCGATCTACAGAAGAATTGATTAGAACAAGTGAAGTTGGAGTGGGTTTAGAATTGCTGGCTGGAATTGCGGTTACTTGTCCGCGAACAGTTACCGTAACTGAATCGGTGAAAGAACCCGCATTATTACTGCAAATGATTATATATGTTTTGCTTGATGTCAGTAATCCAGTATAAAAAGATCCCGGACCGATATTTTTTACCCCTGCCCAGCTAGCTGATCCGCCGGATGCGAAACAAGAACTTGCATTAGTTGTAAACCAGCGAATATTTGTAGACGAATTGTAAGCGATATTTGTTGAATCTGCGGAGATAGTTACCGTTGGTTGAATATTTACAATATTATTCACGGGGCTGCCTCCTGTATTAAAGTAAAAGATGTTTCCATAAACCGTGTCTCGTGAATTCTCCGCCACTGCTCGAAAATAATATGTGGTGTTTGGTGTAAGTCCAGAAATATTTTTGTTGTAATCTGTTGATCTAGAACCATAAGAACTTTTTGAAGTTAAATATCCAAAATTTGTATTTGTGCCGTATTCAAACCAAGCGCGAACAGAAGAACCATTTCCTTCTACTCGTCCATTTAAAGTGGCGCTTCCGGCGCCGACATTAGTCGCGCTTCTAGTTGTCACATCTGGTTCATTCGATTCATCTTCATCATCATCCACGTAAACTATTACTGAATCACTGGTTGAATCACTGTTGTTGTAACAAGTAATACGATAAGTTGTTGTGTCCGTTAAAGATCTCGTATTGAAAGATCCGGAGGTGTCTATGCTTCCAGACCATCCATTATCACCGTTGCTTGCTCTGCAAGTATCTGCATTGCTTGAAGACCAACGCAGAGTAGTGTTATCTTCAAAATCTATATTTGAGTCATCAGCCCGAAGAGAAACTGATAGATTTCCAATAAATGGCCGGTAATCATAGTAATAGTTAGAATAGGGTTTGTAATATGCTACAGGTGTCGTCTGATGATAATACCTGCAAGGCAACGTTCCATAATAATTTATTGCATTTATATCTTGGCAAACTGCTCGAGGAGCGGGAGAGGGCTGATGAGGGGGATTATAAGAAGGAGTATAATAATTCTTTACAACCGTAGTTGACAGGTCCAGATCTATCGGAAGACCGGGCAGGGGTGGGAGATTATCTTGAGGTCTTCCTTCAAGAATGTTGCCAATGTGCTGGGTCGGGTCTAAAAAATCCACAAAATCATCAAAAAAATCTGCTTTTGTTGAAGAGGGTACAGTCGCGAATCCTAAAATCAGGAGCGCAAAAAGTCCATATAGAGTAATTTTTTTCATTATTATTTTCATAATAGAAGATACAAGTACTATATATTATAATTTATATAATGTCAATAGGGTCGTAGGGAGCAGTAGTAAATTTTCTAAATAAAATTAATTAAAAAATTATACATACCCATACCGCAAACTCCTTGTATTGGTTTTTCCGCTTCTGGTTTTCCAAGATCAATTTCTGTTTCTCCAGTTTGGGGTAAAATCTTTTTAAATCCGACAGAATTAATTACAAGTGATGCTGAACAATCATATGTGCCGCCTGTTTTCATAATAAGTTTTGTCGGTACGCCTGCTTTTGCAGAAGAAACATTTGGAAAATAACCGCCTCGAGCATTGATAGTGATATATTGAATGCCATTTCTTATCTCAACATTTTGCGCTGATTCGGGATTTGATTTACCGGTAAAGATAATGATCAAAGTAATAATAAGACCAAACGTGACAATAATTGAAGCTGTTTTGTTTATTCCGTTAAAGATTTTCATATAATAATTATATATTAAATAATGGATTAATAATTCCCAGCCCCGCAAGTCCAGCTAAAAGCGCGAATATTCCAAGACCTATTACAACTACTCCAACAGACTTGAAGAACAGGGAAGCGTGTTTTCCATGCGCGAACGATGCCGACCCAAATGACAAAAGCGCAAGCATCGGCAATGTTCCTAATGCGAATGAAAACATAATCATAAATCCTGATATAAACGATCCACTGGAAAGCGCCACGATTTGCATTGATTGTGTAAATCCGCAAGGCAAGAAAAATGTTCCGAATCCAATAATAATTGGAGTAAGAGTTTTATGTTCTATTTTTCTGAAAAAATTAAAGATGCCAGTGGGAAGGGTTATCCGATTTCTGGAAAATACTCCCGTCAAATTAAGACCAAGCAAAAGCATGATGATGGACGCGGCAATTCCCAGCATTGCGGAAAATGTAAAATTAATGCCAATAGTTTGTCCTACGGCTCCGAGCACTCCTCCCAATAGCGCGAAGCTCGCGAGCCTTCCGATATGAAAGAGGGTAAAATTTTTTTTATCGTTCACCTCGTCCTGCGACACTTTTGCGGACAAAGACAAAACCAGTCCGCCGACAATTGCGAGACAGCTTGAAACTGATGCAATAAGTCCTATTATAAAACTTGTAAGCGGCGTAGTTTTGCCTCCCATTCCAAGATTAAGAATTCCTGATTTTTGCAGTATAAAAAATAATACCAGAAAAATAAGTCCGATAGGTATCGCTTGCCAAATAGTATTGTCGTTTATTTTTTCTTGCGTTTTTTTATCAACCGAAAGAGTATAGCCATTTGATTTTATTTTATCTGTGAGTATTTGCGCTAATTCTTTGGGATCTTGATTGCTGTCAGCTTCTATCAGAACAGTTTCTTTCTTTAAATCAACTTGAACATTTTTGATCTTATCTTGTTCTTTCAAAATATCTTCAATCAAGATTTTGCAAGATGCGCAATGCGTGCCGGTGACGTGAAATGTATATGTTTTATATTTTACATCCATGAAGTCATACTAGCATAAAATTTTACAAAGAAAAAAACTCCATGTTCTACGACTTATTATCATATATCTGACAAGACTTTACTTAAATTGGCGCTTTTTCGGGAGCTCTGTCATTATTCGTTTCTATGAATTCTTTGATTACTGACTCATCAATTGTTTGGAGTTTAAGAAGATAGCCCCAGGATGTTAACGCGACCGGAACGCCTAGATCTTTACGAGCCAGCATTATTTTCTTTCCAGAAGAATTATTGAATGCTTCTTTGATTCTATTTATCTGACTTTGTTCTAATCCTTCTTTATACCAAACGACCGTCGCGCCGTGTTCCATACTGTGAAGAATAAGTTCATCGGGGACAATTTCGTATTTGATTCCAGGTCCCGCCACGCCAGCCCAATGCGGTCCAGAAGTTGGGGGATTTGAACGATATGCTGGATGTGACGCATTTTTTGCAACATGTCCTGCGCCCTCATCCGCCATTTTCTCTCCCATCATTTGTTTACTAAGTTTTTCTAGATTTTTTTCTCCTTCTTTGCTGGATAACCATGTACCGCCAATCACAATAATCAGTGTAAGCGATACAATCCCTGCAATAACTTTTTGATCTGTTGTCATAATTATTTTGATTAAGTTAATTTTTAAGCTCCGCACCCTGCCCCGCCTTTTTGAGGTTGCGGTTTTATTTGTGATAACACTTTTTGATATCCAGAAGCGCTGGAATATTCAGACGAAAGAATTTTCTTCGGGTCGGCTGTATTCCAATCCATATTTTTCGATGCGAAAAAAGTTTTAATGGATTCATATTGGTCCGGAAACCACAGAGCATTTACTTTAAGCGCGAATTTGTACATATCAGTTTCATTTACCCCTTGCGAGGCCATAAGTTCCAAGAGTCCGAGCATTGCTATGCCGTGATTGCAATCAGGGAAATAGGTTGAATTATCGCAACACGGACGATAAATGTTTTTTGCTACGCGCTCAACCAAGTCCTGCTGTTCATTAGTAAGCTTTATGAAGGAGTGCATGCTGTAATGTCCCATCGCCCCGCCTTTTGAGAGCGTCCAACCGCCGGTTGAGGCAAAATTTTCCGCTCCGCCGTATCTTTTGTCCATCATCGGGCCATTTTCTAGAATTGGATTCTTATTTGCCAATCCAAAAGCCCAAAGCATATTTAATATCACCCCAGAATTTTCAGGTGTAATTACTAGATTTTCGTTATTATTGCTAGTCAATAATTTTTTTTCTGTTTCTGATAATCCACCTCTTTGACTGTAAAGATTTTCAAATTTTGCTTTATCAATCACTCCAGCTTCCACCATTTTTACTCCCATATCTTTCCATCGTACCGGCAACTCTACACCATTTTGGAAAGAAATTGTGTTTTTATTTAATTGCGTAGGAGGTAATAAAGTTTCTGTTTCTTGGTTCTTTGGCAATCGCACCGTGTATAGAGAAGTTCCAGTGATTAAGGCTATCACAATAATAATGCTAGTTATTGGGGACATGTTTTTTTCTTTTTTTATTTCATTTTCCATATTTTTGATTTATTTTTTATTTAAGCCAGCCGCTTATCGTTTGGACAAGCTGGTTAAGATAAATGTTAATTTTTGTTTGGAATGCTCCTCCGCCCATCGCTAATTGGTTTGTCTGCGCGAGATATAAGATGAAGATGCCCATCAGAAGGAAAGTAGCGCCGGATATCAAGTCGGCTATCGCAAGATTAATTTTCCTTCCGCCGATTGAGTAAGACAGTCTTTTGTTTGATTCCATAATTTTTTGGGTAAAATCATTCTTATCCAAGAAATATGCAATCAGAAAAAGCGGAGCGACCATGCCGAAAACGTAGGCAAGAGAATAAATTCCTCCCCAGAAAACAGAATTGGGCAGCACCGACAAGGCGATAACTCCGGCTAAGACCGGGGCGCAACACATAGTCGCAAATCCTGAAAAAATGCCCAGCACAAAAACAGAACCAGCGTTTATGATTTTTAACTTCGAATGAACCGAAAATGGCATCGAGAAATGCCAGCCCAGCAGTATTGATGCGCCGAGGAACGCAAGGAGTATTCCGCCGACAATGAATATCGGGTCGTGATATTTACTCAATAGTTTCCCCAGTCCTGCCGCTCCCAGTCCGAGCGGCAGGAACACCGCCAAAAGACCCAGGAAAAATACAAAAGTCATCCGAAGAACTTTCTTTTTTTCCCTGAAAATTGATCCAAGGTATGACGGCAATAACACAGTGATACAGCATGGCGCGAATAATGCGGCTATTCCGGCGATAAATGCAGTGATAAGCGATGCGATAATTAATGTTTCCATAATTATTTAAGTTTTTCTATTTCCTTGATTAATTTGTCGTTAGCCAAAGCCATATTTGGGTCATCCATGGTGAATCTGATTATTCCTTCTTTGTCGATAATGAAATAAGTATGACCAGGCAAAGAGCCGGGATGCATGGATGAATTAAGATTTAACACATCATACGTTTTGGATACAGAGCGCGTGGTGTCAAAAATAATTTTTGACTTTACTAAGTTAGTTGATTTGCTTACGATGTCAAGCCACTGGCTTTTTGGGTCTGTTACGATTGAGAAAGCTACGGTGCTTTCAGTGTCAAATCTGGAATCATTGCCAAGTTCCGCCATTTGGTTCCAGCAGGCTGGATAACACATTGACCCTTCGTTAAAGAAAAGAACAACATTTTTACCGAGATAATCGCTTAATTTAGTTGTTTTTTTGTCAATTGATTCAAGCTCAAAATCAGGCGCCTTTTTGCCCACTGCTTCCTTAAAGTAAATTTTTTCTTTTGCTCCTGAGTCAGCTGTGTTTTTTGTTTCAGAAGGTTTCTTGTTGCCGGCAAACAAAATTAGTCCGCCGATAATAATTACTATCGCGCTGATGAATATTTTATTGTTTAGTATTTTCATAATGATTGGTTTAAGTTAAAATAGTAAAAAAATCCCCTTGAAGGGATTTAAAAGACATAGCTAAAAATTTTACGACAAAATTAAAAGCTATGTCTTATCTGAAAAAGACGGGCTATTTTCTAAAAGAGACAACCATTTTATTAACTTGTTTTGATAGGTATATAAATTTTTATTATAAAGATGATATTTCCATTTATATAAATACTGTTTTTGTTTTAAAAAATTTTGTTTGCCGAAAAAATACAGGATTATTCCCAGAATCAAAAATGAAAAGATGAATAATGAAGAAAAAGTCGTTTTTGAAAACTGCTGCCAGTCATTGATATGGTTGAGACTATTATCGCATACAGAAAATCCATTCTCTGCGTAAGGGCAATTTACCATTGGCGTTTCGGACATATGGTTGACTTTAAACAAGCCAAATACCCCAATACTTGCATAAGCAAGCAAAATGAAAAGACCCAGGAATAGTTTTACATTATGCGTTTTCATTTTCATTATTTATTGATTTGTTTGTAAAGCCAGATGCCGAGCAGAATCAGGTCTATCACCACTATTGTCATAATAATAATGCCTAATCCTCCGCCCATTATCCCACCATATCCGTATCCCATCATATAATCATTATACTTTATTTTTTTAAAAAAGCAAAATTAATTATCGACCCGTATTCTTTAATCTTAACGAATTCAAAACGACGCTGATACTACTGAATGCCATTGCGATAGCGGCAAAAATAGGGTTGAGTAAAATTTTGAAAAACGGATATAGAATTCCAGCGGCGACAGGAATAAAAGCAATATTATAGAAAAATGCCCAGAAAAGATTTTGTTTTATTATTCTCATTGTTCGTCTAGAAATTTTTATAACTTCCAAAATGAGCATTAGATCTCCCCTCATTAAAGTGATGTTGGCTGACTCCATAGCAATATCCGTGCCTTCTCCCATAGCGATACCAACATTGGCCTGTGTAAGCGCCGGAGCGTCATTTATCCCGTCGCCGATCATCGCGACAATTTTTCCCTGCTCTTGAAGCTCGCGCACTTTTTCCGATTTTTTATCGGGCAATACCTCGCTCATTACATTATCTATGCTGGCTTGCGCGGCGATAGCGCGGGCAGTGCGATCATTATCTCCGGTAAGCATCCAAACATCTATATTATTTTTTTTAAGAGCCCGCACTGCCTCAATTGATTCTTTTTTCAACACATCGGCAACAGCAAGCGCCCCTTTTAATTTTTTATCGACTACTAGGATAATTACCGTCTTTCCTTCATTTTCAAGCTTCATTATGCTATTTTCGTACGGAGAAATATCAAGACCGATATCCAAAACCAGAGCTCGATTTCCCAAGTAGGCCTCAACTTTTTTGGATTCAATTTGCAAAAATCCGCGCAAACCCTTTCCGGAAATAGCTTTAAAATTTTCTAATTTATAAAGTTCAATTTTTTCCTTTATCACTTCATCCAAGATCGCTTTATCAAGCGGATGTGAAGATTTTTGGTCAATACTTGCGGAGTATTGCAATATGGCCTGCGCCAAAGGATGTTCCGACCGCTGTTCCAACGAAGCGGCAAGATTCAGGATTTCTGTCCGATGACCTTCATTGAATGCTATAATATTAGTCAATTGCGGTTTCCCTTCCGTCAGAGTGCCTGTTTTGTCTAATATCACCGTGTTTATCTTGCCTCCTATCTCCAGTGAAGTGGCATCTTTAATCAAAATTCCCTTGCTAGCCGCGCTGCCGGAAGAAATCATGATAGCCATAGGAGTGGCAAGACCTAACGCGCAAGGGCAAGCGATTATTAAAACTGCCACAAAGTTTATAAGGGCAAAAGTAAAAGCGGGAGCGGGTCCGAAAAAAAACCAAACGATGAAAGTCAGAAAAGCAATAATAAATACCGCGGGAACAAAATAAGAAGAAACTAAATCAGCTAATCGCTGAATTGGAGCTTTAGAGCCTTGAGCTTCTTCCACCATCTTAATAATTTGCGAAAGCACCGTATCCTTGCCGATTTTAGTCGCGCGGAAAGTGAAAGTTCCGAATTTATTTATAGTGCTACCAATAACCGCGCTGTTAATTTTTTTATGAACCGGCATTGATTCTCCGGTAATCATTGATTCGTCAATTTCCGAATCACCTTCAACTATTTTTCCGTCAACCGGAATCATTTCTCCGGGTCGGACAACTATCAAATCTCCCACGACAACATCGGCAACCGCTATTTCCACTTCTTTTCCGCCTCTCATGACTTTTGCAGTTTTGGGCTGTAAACCGATAAGTTTTTTAATGGCTTCCGAGGCTCTGCCTTTCATTAAAACTTCGAAATATTTTCCTAAAAGGATTAGAACGATGATTATCGCCGAAGTGTCAAAATAAATCGCCGGCGTTATTTCTCCTTTTGTAAAAAAATTTGGGAAAAATGTGACTGCCACGCTGTAAAAATAAGCAGAGAGCGTGCCGATGGCAATTAAGGTGTTCATATCGGCAGTGCGATATTTAATAAGAAGCTTAAGCCCGCTGTAAAACTGGAAACCGACCCAAAATTGCACTGGGGTGGTCAAAAGAAGAAGTATCCAATCATTGTTTAAAAACTTAGGTACAAAACCAAACCACTCTGGAAAACTGCCTAAAAATATAAAAACCGAAAGAATGCCGCCAATAATTAATTTGAGCTTCATCTCTTTCATCTGGTCCTCTCGTTCCATCTCCATATGATTGTGCTGAGGAGAATTCATATCCATATCCGGCATTTTCATCTTTTCATCTTTTTTCGGGGAGTTGGTCTTATTAATAATCAGATTATATCCTGCTGATTCCACAATTTTTACAAGGTCCAATTCAGAAATAATGTTTTCATCGAATTCAATCAAAGCCGATTCTGAGGCAAAATTAACGGAAGCCGAATGTATTCCGGCTGTCTTACCAAGCACGCGTTCAATCGTCGCCACACAGCTGGCGCAATGCATCCCTTGAATTTTATATGTTTCTTTTTTCATTTTTTTTGCAGTATTACCTATGTATTATGATATGACTGAGTGAATAATGTTTTGAATAATTTGATCAATTTCTTTTGGTCTCTCGCCCAAATCAGTTTGCGGAAAGAACTGTGGCAGAATAATCGGCCGCATGCCGGAAACAAAAGTCTGTCCGTCTTTTATATAGACATTTATCTTGCAGGGCAGACAAAGGCCGATCTTTATGTCTTTATTCAAAAACTCGTTGGCAAACTTTGCGCTACAAAACTCAATAATTTTTAATGGCTCTCTCGCAAAACCTTTCTCAACCAAAGTTTTTTGTACATCATGAACATATAAAACTCGCATGCCGGCTTTGACAATTTCATCTTGCACGTTTTGCACTGTTGCGTCAAAAGTTTTTGTTGTAGTTGTAGTGTAATCAAATTCCATTTTTTATTATAATTAATTGTTTAAATTTTTTTCTCTTTCTGTCCCTATTTACGCTTCAGCTGATAAACTTTCAAAATTTCCTTAGTGGCCTTTTCTGTTTGCCCGCTTTTTATCTGCTTGACCAGACAATGCCCCAAGTGTCCTTCCATCAAAGCGTCTTCTACATTTGAAAGCCCCTGCTTAATCGCGGAAGTTTGCGTGATGACATCTATGCAGTAAATGTCATTATCTATCATCTTCTGCAACCCGCGCACCTGACCCTCCAAAATCTTCAACCTCCTGATAATTTTCTGCCTATTTGTATTCACAGTCCAAGTATATACCCCCTAGGGGGTATTGTCAAATATTTGTTTTAGGCACACACATATGGCGGTTTAATTAATTTGTAATTCAGCAGAAATTCGTTTGGTGTTTTTCCATTTAAACCGCAATGTTCAAGATTGTTGTAGTAAGTATTCCATGCCTGAAGCTCCTTTTGCAAGTGCCGTATATTTCTGAACTTGTGTTTGTCATAGAATTTCTCTTGGTCTTCCCGAGGGGTACCCCAAATCCTGGACACATTTTCTCTTCTAAAAAGAAGTAGAATAATGTCATGGAAAACAACATATTAAATTACAAAAGCAAAAGAGGAGTTCATGTGCCCGGAGATGTCAAGGAATAT